>SESG01012300.1_pt1 | contig 11636 bp, 10 predicted proteins | sample 3171421 | NCBI WGS metagenome assembly SESG01 (sample SAMN10866946, study PRJNA518727) | freshwater metagenome | biome: subpolar coniferous forest; feature: holomictic lake; material: water; isolation source: holomictic Lake 227, 6 m and 8 m depth | place: Canada: near Kenora, Ontario | collected... | reverse complement strand
CGAGCGCGGCAAAGCCGACGGATTTGAAAACGGTAATCTCCTGCTCCGAACTGCGACCTGTCACTTGGGGTGCGAGGGCGACCAGCTCAGCGAGTTCCGCACGCACGTCACTGGCCTTGATCAGGCCTGAATGCACGGCCTGCCAGACTTCACCGCCTTTTTCCAGCACGCCATCGCGTGTGTCGGCAAAGAGGCTGACTCTGCAGAGCAGCGCCGGTTCCGCTTCGGCCATGCTGGCCGTGAAGGCGCCAATCAGGCCCAGGTGCGTGCCGGGCTTGACCCATTCGTCGCGGATAAAGGGCTGGGTTGCGGTGGTGGCTGCCGCCACCAGATCGGTCTGCGCCAGCGTACGTTGCAGGTCGGTGCTGGCGCGCGCCGCAATGCCCACCCGAGCCAGTGCATCAACCACAGCTTGTGCCTTGCCCGGTTCGCGGCCCCAGATCGTCGTCTCGGTCAAGCCAAAGACGGCGTGGTGCGCCATCGCCATGTGCGCCGACAGCGCACCCGTGCCCAGCACGGCTAACTTGCGGCTAGCGGGACGCGCCAGCAGCCGTGCTGCCAGGGCGGCGGTGGCTGCGGTGCGCCGCAGTGTCAACTCGGTGCCGTCGATGACAGCCAGCGTTGCGCCGTCGTCGCATGAAGTGAGGACATAGACGGCGGAAACAGCGGACTTGCCCTTGGCATTGTTCTGCGGCCAGATCGAAATGATCTTGGTGCCCATGGTGCGATTGGGTCGCCAGGCCGGCATGATCAGCACCGTGCTGGGATCGTGATTCGGATTGAAATGAATCCGCGGTGGCGACTCGATCGGTTCACGCAGTCCGCTGGCAAGCGCATCGATCAGCGCGGCGTAAGGCGAGCGACGCGCCACTTCTTCTTGGGTGATGAACTGCATGGTATGTCGGTAGGGAAGGAAGAGACCCGAGGCACGCTCAGGTCGGAATGTTGCGTGTGGTGCGCGGGTTGGTCGTGCTGACCCAGAGCACTTGCGCGTCCTGCGGGCTGACACTGATGACGCGGTGTCCCATGCGACTGTCGATATACCAGGAATCCCCCGGGCCCAGGCGCACGGACTCGTAGAACTCGGTGAAGAGTTCGATCTCGCCTGTCAGTACGTAGACAAACTCTTCCCCCACATGACGCGCCCAATCCTCGAAGTCATCGAAGGAACGCGCCGCGATGCGCGACCGGAACGGGATCATGTCCTTGTTCGTCAAGTCGTTGCAGAGCAAGGTGTGCTCATAGTGCGGCGTGTGGTGATTCTGCCCCGTACCCTTGCGACAGATGCTGCGCCGGCCAGTGCCGGAGACATTCTCGTGCGGTTCAAACAACTCGCTGATGTCAATGCCCAAGCCACTGGCGAGTTTGATCAGCGCGTCGTGCGTGGGCGACATCAGGCCGTTCTCGATCTTGGACAAGGTCGACCGCGCCAGGCTGGTTGCCTGGCTGGTCTGCTCAAGCGTCCAGTTCAACTGCTTGCGCAGCAAGCGCAGCCGTTTGCCCAACAGGTTCTGTTTGCTGTTGGATTCGGATGGTTCACCCATGCTCAATGACCTCCAAGGTAAGCCTGCCGCACATCCGGGTTGGCCAACAACTCAGCCCCGGTCCCCTGCATTCTCACTGCGCCGTTGACCAGCACGTAGCCACGGTGCGCCAGCGCCAACGCCTGGTTGGCATTTTGTTCCACAAGAAAGATGGTCTTGCCGCTGGCAGCGATCTGCTTGAGCGCATCGAATACGGCGGCGATGACCTTGGGCGCCAGTCCCAGTGAGGGCTCGTCGAGCAGGATCATTCGCGGGCGGCTCATCAGGGCGCGGCCAATGGCCAGCATTTGCTGCTCACCGCCGGACATGGTGCCGGCGCGCTGGTTGCGACGCTCCTGCAACCTCGGAAACAGCGTGAACACCGCCTGCCGATCGATCTCGACAAACTCAGGACCTACCGGCACGGTGCCCATCAAAAGATTTTCTTCCACAGTCATCGCCGGGAAAATGTGGCGTCCTTCGGGCACCTGGGCCAGGCCGCGCTTGGCAATGCGATGCGGCTGGACACCGGTGATGTCCTCGCCGGCGAACCGGATGCAGCCCTTGCTGACCCGGGGTTGTCCAAAAATGCTCATGAGCAGGGTCGATTTGCCGGCGCCGTTGGCACCGATCAGGGTCACGATCTCGCCCTCGTTGACCTCAATCGAGACATCGCGCAAAGCCTGGATCGGCCCGTAGTGCGCGTCGACGTTTTGTACTTGAAGAATCGGCGTCATGCGCTCACCACCGTATCAGTTTGCTTGTCCTCGACGCCGAGGTAGGCATGAATCACTTCGGGCGAGTTCGCCACAACTTGCGGCGTTCCTGCCGCAATCACCTTGCCCTGGTCCAGCACCACAATGTGGTCGCTGATGCCCATCACCAGACTCATGTCATGCTCGATCAGCAGCACGGTTGCCTTGTAGTCCTGGCGCAACTCCCGGATCAAAGCGGCCAGTTCCTGTGTCTCGCGCGGGTTCAGCCCGGCAGCCGGTTCATCCAGGCAAATCAAGCGCGGATGCGTGCACATGGCACGCGCAATCTCCAGGCGCCGCTGGTGTCCGTAAGGCAAGGTTCCGGCCAGTCGGTTGGCGCTTTCACGCAGCCCGACCACCTTCAGCCAGGCAATGGCATTGTCGATTGCCGCCTGCTCGGCACGGCGGTAGGAAGCGGTGCGAAAGAAACCCGCCAGCAGGTTGTGGTTCAGGCTGTGGTGTTGGGCCACCAGCAGGTTCTCCAGTACCGTCATGTCGCGAAACAAACGGATGTTCTGAAAGGTGCGGGCAATGCCAACGCGTGCGATGCGATGCGAGCCACCGAAGAACTGCGATGCCAGCAGTGCACCAAGATCCTGCGCCTTGCCATCGACACGGAGTTCCATGCTGCCGGTGCTGGGCAGGTAGAAGCCGGTCACGCAATTGAAGACCGTCGTCTTGCCCGCGCCATTGGGGCCGATCAGCGCCGAAATTGAGCCCTCTGCGACGCCAAAGCTGACCTTGGACAAAGCCTGAATGCCGCCAAAGCGCATACCCAGGTCGCGCACGCTCAGCAAATGGGAGGGCGTGTTCACAGCTTGCCCTCAGGAATGGTAAAGACCGGGCGGCGCGTGCGGATCAAGCCACGTGGCCGCCAGATCATCATCAGCACCATCAGGATGCCAAAGGCCAGGATTCGATAGTCGGCAAACTCGCGCAGCAACTCGGGCAACAAGGTCAGCACAAAGGCGGCAACGATCACGCCGACAATCGAGCCCAGCCCGCCCAGCACCACAATCGCCAGGATCAGCGCCGACTCGAAGAAGGTGAACGAAGTCGGGTTGACAAAACCCTGGTAACTGGCAAAGAAGACGCCGGCCAGGCCGCCGGTCATGGCCCCCATCATGAAGGCCGAGAGCTTCACCACCACCGGGTTGATACCAAGGGAACGGCAGGCAACCTCGTCTTCGCGCAGCGCCTCCCAGGCGCGCCCCATGGGCATCAGGCGCAGGCGGTAGACCCAGGCGATCATGAGCACCACCACCAGAAACAGAACCGTATAGAGGAACAGGAATTTCATGTTCGGGTTGTAGTTCCAACCCATGAATTCATGGAACGGCGTGCCGCCGAATTTGGAGATGCGCGAAAACTCCAGACCAAACAAGGTCGGTGCCGGTGCCGGCAAGCCGTTGGGGCCACCCGTCAGCGACAACCAGTTGGTGAGCACCAGACGGATGATCTCGCCAAAGCCCAGCGTCACGATGGCAAGGTAGTCACCGTGTGTTCGCAACACGGTAAAGCCGAGCAGACCACCCAAGGCCGCTGCCAGCAAGGGCGACAGTGCCAGCGCACCCCAAAAGCCCAGCCCCCAGTACTGTCCACCCAGCGCCAGAAAATAGGCGCCCACCGCGTAGAAGGCCACAAAGCCCAGGTCCAGCAAACCAGCCAGACCGACCACAATGTTCAAACCCAGCCCGAGCAGCACGTAGATCATGGCCAGCAGCAGCGACTTGATCACATAGCTGTTGTCGACAAAGACAAAGGGCAGGACAAAGGCGACCACGGCCGTCACGCCGCTGATGATCAACCACTTGCGCCACTCCTGCGGCGTTTGTACGCTGGCAGCCTGGGCTTTCCTGGAGGCCGATTGCTGAAGCCGCCGGCTCAGCCACTTGGTGTTGAGCGCGCCCAAAAACAGCATCCGACCCAGCGTGACGAAGGACGCCAGCAGCAACGGGCGCTGCCAGTTGGCAATGAAGTCGAGACCGGAGAGTTGCAGGCCCGTGATCGGGCCAAAAACAACGCAGGCCAGAATAAAAGTGAAGACGGCGTCGCGCAGCAGCACGCGCCACTGCGGCATTTTTGCGGCAGCGCTTTCCTGAACAATTCCAAGGCGCTCGCTCATACCTTCTCCACCGCTGGACGACCCAGCAGTCCGCTGGGTTTGAAGATCAGCACGATGATCAGCACCGAAAAAGAAAAAGCGTCTTTGTAATCGGTGCTGATGTAGCCTGAGAACAGCGACTCCAACAGCCCCAGCAACACCCCGCCGAGCAAGGCGCCCGGCAATGAACCGATGCCACCCAGAACCGCTGCGGTAAAGGCTTTGACGCCAACCACAAAGCCGATATAGAAATCAAATGAGCCGTAGTTGAGCGTCACCAGAAAGCCCGCGATGCTGGCCGAGATGGCGCCGATCACGAACACGGTGGAAATGATGCGATTGGTATCGATGCCAAGCAGGGTCGCCATTTTCGGGTCCTGCTGCGTGGCGCGGCAGGAACGCCCGAGGCTGGTGTAGCCAATCAGGTAGGCCAGCGCCGCCATGCTCGACAACGCGACCAGAACAATCAAGGTCTGGATATAGGTGATTTGAAAAAACTGCTCCTCACCGCTACCAAACCAGAAGCGGAAGGCACCACTGAGCATCGGTTTGATGCCCTGCGGGTTCGGACCCTGCGCCAATTGCACAAAGGCCTGCAGAAAAAGTGAGACGCCGATGGCGGAAATCAGGGGTGTCAATTGCGGTGCGCCACGCAAGGGCCGGTAGGCAACGCGCTCGATCACCCAGCCGTAGACAGCAGTCACCGTCATGACAAACAGCAGCGCAATGAGCAAGGTGGCCAGCACCATTTGCACACCAAAAAATGCCAGCACACTCAGGGCGATGCCGGTCATATAGGCCGACACCATGTAGACATCGCCATGGGCAAAATTGATCATGCCGATGACGCCATAGACCATGCTGTAGCCGACAGCAATCAAACCGTAAATCATGCCCAGCACCAGGCCGTTGACCAGTTGCTGGGCAAAGATATGTCCATCCATGGCGTGATTCCGGTCGGCTTTGCGAAAGAAGCTCTGTTACTTCGAGACCCGCACGTAGCTACCGTCATCCTTGTATTCGCTCACCACATAGGCAGCCGATGTCAGATCGCCCTTGGCGTCCCAGGCCTTTTTGCCCAGAATGGTGGGGACGGTGTTGGCTCTGAGCCATTTTCCAAGCGCTGCGCCCGAAGTTGCTTTGGAATTTTTCAACGCGGCAGCAACAACCTGCACGCCAGCGTAGGTGTAGAGCGTAAAGCCAGCGGGCTCGAAACCACTCTTGCGCAGTTTCTCCACCACCGACTTGCCGTCCGGGATCAGGCGCGGATCTTCACCAAAAGTGATGAGCACACCCTTGAGCACGGCCTTGCCGCCAGCAGTGGTGGCAAAGCTTTCCTCAACCGCGCCGTCGGTCGACATGAACTGGGTCTTGAGGCCCTGCTCGCGCACCTGACGCAAGAGCGTACCGGCTTCAGCCGACAAACCGGCGAAATAGATCAGGTCGGCGTTGACGGACTTGATCTTGGTGACCAGCGCGTTGTAGTCTTTTTCACCCCGCGTCAGACCTTCATACATGATGTCCTTGATACCGCGCTTGGCCAGTTGGCCCCGGGTGGCGTCCGCCACGCCCTGGCCGTAGGTGTCCTTGTCATGGATCAGCACCACGCGCTTGGACTTGAGTACATCGGCGATGTAGTTGCCCGCCACGACGCCCTGCTGGTCATCACGGCCGCAGGTGCGCAACACATTGGCCAGGTTGCGATCCGTCACCTTGGGGTTGGTCGAGGCTGGCGTAACCATCAGAATATCGGCTTCGGCGTAGGCTTCAGACGCGGGAATGGTGCTTGAAGAACAGAAGTGTCCAACCACCGCATGCACCTTGTCTTTTTCAATCAGCCGTGAAGCGACCGAAACCGCCTGCTTGGGTTCGCACGCGTCGTCGCCAAACACCAGTTCAATCTTCTTGCCGTTGATGCCGCCGGCGGCATTGATGTCATCGGCTGCCTGTTGCGCGCCGCGGCGCATTTCCTCGCCGTAGGACGCGGCGGCGCCGGTCAACGGACCGGCCACCGCAATCTTGTAGGTCGACTGCGCCAAGGCTGCCGTCGCTCCGAGCAAACTGGTCGCGGCCACCGATACGGTCAGCCATTTTTTGATCAAAGAATATCCCATTTTCTTAATCTCCAATTTATGTTAAGTGCTCAGTGCCGGTGAGCGATAAGGCGATCAACTAAAAAGGCCGGATGGCCCTACACATCAAAACGAACGCCCTGCGCGAGCGGCAGTTCCTTCGAATAATTAACCGTATTGGTGGCGCGACGCATGTAATTGCGCCAGGCATCCGAGCCCGACTCGCGCCCGCCCCCGGTTTCTTTCTCGCCACCGAAAGCGCCGCCAATTTCGGCACCGGAAGTTCCAATGTTGACGTTGGCGATGCCGCAATCCGAGCCGCTTACGCTGAGGAAGGTTTCCGCCTCGCGCAAGTCATTGCTGAACACGGCCGAGGACAGACCTTGCGGCACATCGTTTTGCATCGCGATGGCGTCCTTGAAGTCGGCGTAACCCATCACGTACAGAATGGGCGCGAAGGTTTCATGGCACACGATGGCGGTTTGCGATGGCATCTCGACAATCGCGGGCTTGACGTAATAGGCCAGCGGGAACTGGTCCTGCAACACACGTTCGCCGCCGAACACGCTTGCACCGTCCTGGCGGGCCTGGCTCAGCGCCTGCTGCATGGCTTCAAACGAGGCTTGGTCGATCAACGGACCCACCAGCGTGCCGGGGGCAGTCGGGTTGCCAATCGGCAATGCCAGATAAGCCTTCTTCAGGCGCTCGATCAGTGTTTCGCGCACGCTGTGGTGCGCAATGATGCGACGCGTCGTGGTGCAACGCTGCCCGGCGGTACCGACCGCTGCAAACAGAATGCCGCGCACCGCCAGATCCAGGTCAGCCGACGGCGTCACGATGACAGCGTTGTTGCCACCGAGTTCGAGCAGGCTGCGGCCAAAGCGCTTTGCCACATTGGGCCCCACCTCGCGTCCCATGCGGGTGCTGCCGGTGGCGGACACCAGCGCCACGCGGGTGTCGTTCACCAGCGCTTCGCCAACATCGCGTGCGCCGATGACCACCTGCGACAAAGCCTGCGGTGCATCGCCAAAGCGTTTGGCGGCGCGCTCAAACAATGCCTGGCAGGCCAAGGCGGTCAGCGGTGTTTTTTCCGATGGCTTCCAGACCACCGAATCGCCGCAAACGATGGCCAGCGCCGTGTTCCAGGACCAGACCGCCACCGGGAAATTGAAGGCACTGATCACCCCCACCACACCCAACGGGTGCCAGGTTTCCATCATTCGGTGCCCGGGGCGCTCGGAAGCAATGGTCAGACCGTAGAGCTGGCGCGACAGGCCAACGGCGAAATCGCAGATATCGATCATCTCCTGCACTTCGCCCAGGCCCTCGGAAAGGATCTTGCCGGCTTCGAGCGACACCAGTTTGCCCAGATCGGTCTTCGATGCGCGCAACTCTTCACCCAGCAAACGGATGAGTTCGCCGCGCCGCGGCGCTGGCGTCTGGCGCCAGGACAGAAAAGACTCGTGCGCCTTGCCGATGATCGCCGTTACCTCCTGCGGGCTATGGGTTGGCACCAGCGCCAATTGACTGCCGTCGATGGGCGAGTGCACCGCCAGCGTGCCGCCGGCATAGGCCGACACTGCGAGCCCGAGGTTTTGCATCAGTTGCGGAAGGAGTGCGTTGGCCAGTGACATTTTGTCTTGCTCTCTTTTGGGAAAAAAGTTTCGTAAAGGAATTATATTGATAGATAATGGAAACTTCCATCAATTTCAAAATTAATTTGTTTTTATGAAACGAGTCGACGTCGTCATCGCCGGGGGCGCTGCCATCGGGAGTTCCGCCGCATATTTCCTGGCCTCAAACCCCGACTTCCACGGCTCCGTGCTGGTTGTGGAGAAGGACTTCAGCTATGAGAAATGTGCCACCACGCTGTCGGCAGCGTCGATACGGCACCAGTTTTCGACCCCTGGCAACATCCAGATGTCGCAATTCGGCACCGAGTTCATCAAGCACATCGGAGAGCATCTCGCGGTCAACGGCGAGGCGCCTGATGTGGGCTTTCACGAAAAGGGTTATTTGTTCCTGGCAACGCCCGCCGGGCAATCGATCCTGGAGTCCAATCACCGCGTGCAACGCAGTCTGGGCGCCGATGTCAGCCTGCTGACACCGGCACAATTGCAGACGCGCTATCCCTGGCTCAATACCGAGGATCTGAGCGCAGGCTCGCTCGGTCTGTCGGGCGAAGGCTGGCTCGACGCCTACGGTCTGATGCATGGATTTCGGCGCAAGGCGATTTCACTGGGCGTGCAGTACCAACAGGCACAGGTGGTGGGCGTGAAGCGGCAGGGCCGAAAAGTTCAGTCGGTCACGCTGTCCGACGGCTCCAGCATCGAGTGCGCGGTGCTGATCAACGCTGCGGGCACCGGCGCGCACGCGCTGGCCCACAGTGCCGGCCTTGACCTGCCGGTGCAGTCACGCAAGCGTTGCGTCTTTCACTTCACATCCTCGGCCCAGGTCAGCAACTGCCCGATGGTGATCGACCCAAGCGGCGCCTATTTCCGCCCCGAGGGCAAGGGCTTTATCTGCGGCATCTCGCCACCGGCCGAACAGGACCCCGAGTGCGTCGACTTCGACGTGCAGCACAGCTTGTTTGACGATGTGCTGTGGCCGCTGCTGGCGGCGCGCGTGCCGGGTTTTGAAGCGGTGCGATTGCAAAACGCCTGGGCCGGCCACTACGACATGAACACCTTCGATTGCAACGTCATCCTGGGCGCCCACCCCGAGTTGGACAACCTGCTGTTCGCCAACGGCTTCAGCGGCCACGGCATGCAGCAGTCGCCCGCCGTCGGGCGCGCGCTCTCGGAACTGGTGGCTTATGGCGCGTACCGCAGCCTGGACCTGCGCGCCTTTGGCTGGAACCGGGTACTGGAAAACAAGCCCCTGCTGGAAATCAACGTCGTCTAAGGCTGACGGTGCGGCCGCAGAGAATCCGTGAACATCAAGAACCAAAATGATTGAAGAAACCGACTTTCTCATCATCGGCGCTGGCATTGCCGGCGCCTCGATCGGTTATTGGCTGGCGCCGCACGGCCGCGTCACGCTGCTCGAGCGCGAGTCACAGCCGGGCTACCACGCAACCGGCCGCTCGGCGGCGATCTTCATGCAGAGTTATGGCACGCCGCAGGTTTGTGCCCTGAGCAAGGCGAGTCGGGATTTTCTGCAACAGCCGCCGGCGGGCTTTTGCGAGCACGCCCTGCTGTCACCGCGCGGCGCCCTGATCGTGGCCAGCCCCGGTCAGAAGACCGAGTTGGCCGAACACTGGGAGTCGATTCACAACATCACACCAGCGGCACGATTGCTTGATCGCGCCAGCACCTGCGCCATGCTGCCCGTGCTGCACGCAGACAAGGTGCTCGGCGCCATCTTCGACCCCGATGCGTTTGACATCGACGTAGACGCCCTGCATCAAGGCTATCTGCGAGGCCTGCGGCGTGCCGGTGGCAAGCTGCACTGCGATGCGGAGGTCACAGCGATCTCGCGCTCAGGAAACACCTGGCAGGTGCAGGCGGGCGGCATCCGCTATGAGGCCCAAGTCTTGATCAATGCTGCTGGCGCCTGGGCCGATCAGGTGGCAGAACTGGCGGGCATCGAGCCCATCGCGATCGAGCCACGACGCCGCTCAGCCTTCATTTTTGCGCCACCCGAAGGCTTGGCCACGACCCACTGGCCGATGGTGTTCGGGATTGGAGACGACTGGTACCTCAAACCCGACGCCGGCATGCTGCTCGGTTCGCCCTCCAATGCCGACCCGGTGGCGCCGCAGGATGTCCAGCCTGAGGAACTCGACATCGCGCAGGGCATTTACCAGATCGAGGAGATGACCACGCTCAAGATCCGGCGCCCGACCCGCACCTGGGCCGGACTGCGCTCGTTTGTGGCGGACAGCGACCATGTCGGTGGCTTTGACGCGAAAACACCGGGCTTCTTCTGGGTTGCGGCACAGGGCGGCTCGGGCATCATGTCCTCGCCCGCCATGGGCGAGGCCTGCGCCGCGCTGGTGCGCGGTCTGCCGCTGCCAGCGCACATCGCGGCGCAAGGCCTGAGTACTCAGGCACTAAGCCCGGCGCGACTCTCTGGCGCGCCGAAGAATCAGACGTAATTCATTGCCAGCAAACGCTGGCGCGCCGCTGCGTATTCGCGCTTGAGTTGCGCTACGTACTCTGCCGTACTCTGAATTTGCGTCACGGCACCAATGCCCTGACCGCAGCCCCAGATATCCTTCCAGGCCTTGGTCTTGTCGCCGCCGAAGTTCATCTTGCTCGGGTCGCTTTCGGGCAGGTTCTCAGGGTCGAGACCGGCATTGCGGATGCTCGGCGCGAGGTAGTTGCCATGCACGCCGGTAAAGAGGTTGCTGTAAACGATGTCGTCAGAGTCAGACTCCACAATCGCCTGCTTGTAGGCCTCCGATGCCCGCGCTTCCTGGGTGGCGATGAAAGCCGAGCCGATGTAGGCAAAGTCGGCACCAGCCGCCTGCGCCGCCAACACCGCGTCGCCGGTGGAGATGGAACCACTGAGCGCCAACGGGCCATCGAACCACTGGCGAATTTCCTGAATCAAGGCAAACGGGCTCTTGACACCTGCATGGCCGCCGGCGCCGGCCGCCACCGCGATCAGGCCATCAGCGCCCTTCTCGATCGCCTTGTGCGCGTGCTTGTTGTTGATGATGTCGTGCAATACCACACCACCATAGGAATGCGCTGCGGCGTTGATGTCTTCGCGCGCGCCGAGCGAGGTGATGATGATTGGCACCTTGTACTTGACGCACAGCGCCATGTCATGTTCCAGGCGGTCGTTGCTTTTGTGCACGATCTGGTTGATGGCAAAGGGCGCAGCCGGCTGCTCCGGATGTGCCTGGTTGTGCTTGGCCAGCGCCTCGGTGATCTCGATCAGCCATTCCTCCAACTGCTCGGCCGGACGCGCGTTGAGCCCGGGCATGGAGCCGACGACCCCGGCAATGCACTGGGCAATCACCAATTTCGGCGTGCTGATGATGAACAAAGGCGAACCGATCACCGGGAACGGCAAACTGTTCAAGGGTGCTGGCAATCTGGACATGGTGTCTCCATTAATCTATTTGTATTTTCGGCATGGCAAAGCCAAGCTCGATCTGACTTGGGCTTTGTCATCCCGGACTCGATCCGGGATCCATGCCACGCAATGACAGGGCAGGGGTTTACTGCGT
>SESG01025417.1_pt1 | contig 11644 bp, 10 predicted proteins | sample 3171421 | NCBI WGS metagenome assembly SESG01 (sample SAMN10866946, study PRJNA518727) | freshwater metagenome | biome: subpolar coniferous forest; feature: holomictic lake; material: water; isolation source: holomictic Lake 227, 6 m and 8 m depth | place: Canada: near Kenora, Ontario | collected... | reverse complement strand
TGCAGGCGCGCCGCAGGCTTGGCCTGACGGCCACCCTGGTTCGAGAGGACGGGCTGGAGGACGAAGTCTTCGCGCTTATCGGTCCCAAGAAATACGATGTGCCCTGGAAGGAAATGGAGAAGCAAGGCTGGATCGCCCAGGCCGTTTGCACGGAAATCCGCCTGCCCATGACCGAGGAGCGCCGCATGGAATACGCGGTGGCCGAGGCGCGGCACAAGTTCCGCATCGCCTCCGAGAATCCCGGCAAGATCCGCCTGGTGCGCCAACTGCTGGAGCGGCATCGCGATGTGCCGGTGCTGATCATCGGGATGTATGTGGCGCAGGTGGAAGGCTTCGCGCGGGAACTGGGTCTGCCGCTTCTTTCCGGCGCCACCAACCAGGCAAAGCGCGACGTCGTGTACGAGCAATTCCGCCGCGGCGAGATTCGCGCGCTGGTGGTTTCCAAGATCGCCAATTTCTCGGTGGACCTGCCGGATGCCGCGGTGGCCATCCAGGTGTCCGGCATGTTCGGCTCGCGCCAGGAGGAGGCGCAGCGGTTGGGCCGCGTTCTCCGCCCCAAACCGGGCGAGAACCAGGCGCACTTCTATTCCATCGTTTCCCGCGACACCGTCGAACAGGATTTTGCCTTGAACCGGCAACTCTTTCTCTGTGAACAGGGGTATGAATACCACATCGTGACCTTGGATGAGCCGGGTCAAGGGCTGACCGAGGAGCAGCCAGTCAGCTAGTACCGTGAGAGGTTAAACGAGTCAGAAGCCCAATTCGCCATCCAATGGCAAGGCCGCTACCAGCTCGAAGGAGGGCTTTTCACTTACATTGATAATATGACATCGACCCGCGCCCGAGCCATCAGTGGCTATCCGACCGATGCCGTGAGCGCCACCATCGCCCGGCTCCGGCACGGCGTTTAACGCTGCCCCGGCGCCATGAACCGGAGTGAACTCGCGCGTAGAGCCAAGACTGCAGCCGGCGAGATGTTGCAGGCCAAAGGCTATATCAGCATGGTGGACGTGCTAATGGCAATGGGAACGCTGACTAAAGAGCATTATGAGCGCTGGCGCTTTCGGCAAGTGCCCCACCTGGAGCAGGTCCTCCCTGGAAACTTGAATCAATTCCAGTTTCTGCTCCGAACACTGCGCTCGCACGCGCGCGACGAACTCAGGCTTACACCCAGTCGGACGGTTTACACGTCGTGGGGCAAAGGCCGCCGCCAGCAACTCCGATTCAGCAAGTATGGCAACCCTTACGTCGAGGAGTTGTACTCGACGCATTACGTCAGCCGCAGACTCACACAAGCCAAACCAAAGCATCTGGACGCGACGCCTGGCCCTGAACCCGATCCGGAAGCGCGCCCGACATCAATCCCAACCCAGCCATGACTGACGAACAGCGTCTTATCGAGAAACTTCAACGCATCGAAGCGCTCTATGCCGGCGCCGCCACGCCCGGCGAGCGCGATGCCGCCGCCCATGCCCGCGACCGTATCCGCGGCCGCCTGCGCGAACAACAACAGATCGATCCGCCGGTGGAGTTCTCCTTCAACCTTCGCGATCGCTGGTCGCATAAGCTGCTTACTGCCTTGCTTCGGCGTTATCAGATCCGTCCTTATCGCTATCGCGGGCAGCGCCACACGACGATTATGGCGCGTGTCCCCACGCAGTTCGTTAACGAGGTCCTATGGCCTGAGTTCCAGGAACTGAATCGAACGCTGGCCTCCTACCTGACTGAAGTGACCGACCGCGTTATTGCGGAAGGCATTGATTCCGATACAGCGGAGGTCGAGGTAGCTCCCGAGCAAATTCCCCAGGGCACTGGTGGGAGCCTTGGCTTTGAGCAGGGTTGATTCGCACCATGAAATTCTTCGACACGGATTGGGACTGCGTCTGCCGGTGGTTGGCAGTTTGGGAAACGCTCTCTGTCCCGGCGCGCCGCCATTACCTGCTGGCCGCGCAATCCCATTCGGCGACGGTTTCGGCGGAAGGTTACGGCAGCGAAACGGAACTGGTGCTGGCGGCCGGCCTGGTTGAAGTCGTCTCGACGGGTCGGCTCAAACCCGCTCAAGCGAGCGTGCCATTCCGCGCACTGATGGCGCAGTTGGCGAAGTTCCCGCTGTTCGATCAGAAGCCCACGCGGCAGTTGCTCGATGAGTACGCGGTCAAACATTACCTTCGCGAGGAGAGCGACTACGTCCGGTTCTCCGGGCGCGGGCCAGCTTGGGATTCACAGGCCTGGCCGCAATCATTTCTGGACCAGCCGAACCTCAAGGCTTGGGAGCAGAACTATCTGACTTACCTTGAAAGGGAGGGCGGGAACCGTTCGTCATGGTTCTCATTTCGCGAGCCGGCACGGCAGCCCAAGGTAACCTGGTTTCCGGACGGCGAAACGGCAGAGGCTGCCAAGTGTCTCGTGCGGCACGTAATGAGTTCGGTCCAGCCCGTGCCGATGCTTTCCCTTCCTGCAGCGCTGCCGGAACACCTGCGCTCGTCATTCCAACCGGCGCTAAAGGCCTGCCTGAGGTTCTTGCTGGTTTACCCGGCGCTGTGCCAGGAGTCACTCGAAGCGGTGGTCGGCCTTTGCCCAACCGTGGTTTATCTCTTGCGCCGGCCAGCCGCAGTGCCCCCGCCGGTTGAGCTGTGCAAAGGCCTCATCAGCCCGGCATTCCTCCTGGAAGACATGACGCGGGTGTTGGCGGAAGCAGCCACGGGGGATTGCCGCCTCAATCGCAGCAGCTACGGTCACCAGCTTTTCAAAGTGGTTGCGGACAAGCTCCGCGAAGAATTCGTCACCCTGCCTTCCCGGATGCATGCACGCTACGATTTCGAGGGCCGGCTGGCCAGCGCCATCGCTTGTGTGACCGGGCTTAAGCTGGCGGAGGACAAGTCCAACCAAAGCCAACGCCTGCTGGTTGCTACCGCCAAGGGCCGGAAGTGGCTGACCCAACCGGCAGCGGACCGCTTGGGCGAACTTCTGTTCGAGATCAAACGCCGTAAGCCCAGTGAATCGCGCGGCTCCAACGACCCGCTGAGTTACATGCGGTCTGGCTTCTGCTTCGAAGGCGCGGAAGGCGGCGACTTCGACCATCACACGTGGCTCGGTTCCATTTGGCGTCAGACTGCGGATGAGGGCTGCATGGCTTTGAACGCATTCCTGGACTATCATGCGCGCCTTAGTCATCCCCTCGTGAATCCCGAGGTTCCAGACTCCAGCCGTCCGAGCTCGACTTCTCGATTCGGCGGCTGGGGGCGGACCTTTCGGGCCGAAACCATTGAAGAAGTCTGTCGTGAAGTCCTGGAAGACTTTTTCTGGAATCGGCTCGTCCCGCTGGGTTGCGTGGAAACCACCGCGCGCGAAGGTGGCCAAATTTGGTTCCGCCTCTCCAGCGCCGGCAAATACCTGTTCGGTCAAACCGCGGAACTGGCTTATGGCGAGCCGAGCGTGAACGCCGCCATTATCATCCAACCTAACTTCGACATCGTCTTCCTCCATCCCAATCTGAATGCCGAGGTCGAACTCTCGCCGCTCGCGGAGCGCACCGGCAGGCATGTGGGCGCGTTATTTCGCATAACGCGCCGCAAGGTGATTCTGGCTGCGGCCCAGGGCACGACGGCTGAGGCGATGCTGGCCACGCTCGCAAAGCATGCGTCCAAGCCCGTGCCGGCCAATGTAGCCGAAGAAATTCGCTCCTGGTTTGCAGTCTGCCGCCCCTTGACGACGCGCCGCTCCGTCCTGATCGAAGCTGGCGACCGCGAAACCGCCCTGCGGGTACAGCGCTTGCTCGGTACCCGTTGTTCGGTCCTGAAGGATACCTTGCTCGAATGGCGTGGAGCAGGACTTGACCCCAAACTCCGACGGAAACTGACCGAGCAAGGTCTCTTTCTGGAAGCACTATGAATCTCATGCAGCATCAGGCCGTCACCGGTCGCCTGGTCCAAGGACATCGCGTGGCCTCGGGGCTTAATGGCAATCCGCGCTTCCCGGGTGGCACACTGCGGATGCAGACGCCTCATTTCCTCGCGCTCGGTCTTGATCTCAGCGCTTTTTATGCTGGCACGCTCAACGTCAGCATCGCGCCGCTGCGTTATCGGATGTTGCAACCCCGCCACACCTTCCGTGCCCTGAAATGGCATCCCATCGAACCTGCGGAGGACTTTTCCTTCATTGACTGTCGCCTGTTGGTCCGGGATGCTCCGCCCATCGCCGGATTCATCTATCATCCGCATCCCGACACCAAGCCGGAGCATTTTCAGGCGCCGGATGTTCTGGAATTGTTGCTGCCTCTTGTGGAAGGACTGACCTACGGCATGGAAATCAGCATGGAGATTCCAGCGGCGCAGATGGTGTTTGAGTTCCCCCCAATGTAACCCGTTTGGAGTATTGTAAGCTTCCGGCGCTGGCGTAAACTACTGGTTAGAGTATCACGCGGGATGCCGGATTGGCTGGGGGTCTGCTTGTGGCAGGTGCCAGTTACCATACGCTCCCGGGACAAGAGAATTATGAAGACGACGAATCATCGAGACCGCGCAGCCTTCACGCTGATCGAACTGCTGGTAGTCATAGCGATCATTGCGATCCTGGCCGCGATGCTGCTGCCCGCCTTATCGCGTGCCAAAGCGCAGGCGGCACGTGTCAAATGTGCCAGCAATGAGAAGCAGATCGGCTTGGCCTGTATCATGTACATGGATGACAACGCCAAGTTCTTCGTGCTGGTGGATGCGTCGGGGTTGTGGATGAAGGACCTGATCGCCTACCAGGCCAAGGTTCAGGCGGTGCGCCTGTGCGCATGGTCAGCCATAAAGCCCAAATGGAGCGGTTATGGCGCCGCAGATCGGGCCTGGGCCTACGGCGCGCCCGAAGATCCCACTGGCTTCCAGGGCGGCTATGGCCTCAACGGCTGGATGTACTCCAACTGGGGTGACCAGGCGTTTACCAAGCCGAGCGAGGTGCAGCGGCCCGTACTGACGCCGGTCTTCGCCGACGCGATGTGGGTGGACGCCTGGCCGGAACCCACCGACCCGCCCGCAAGAAACCTCTACGAACAACCGTCCCCGGCCAATGGCGGGATCAATCGCTTTACCGTGGGACGTCATGGAAAGTCGGTGCCCACGGCAGCACCCCGGAACGTGCCCGCCGGACAGACCTTGCCGGGTGCCATCAACATCGGCTTCTTCGATGGCCATGTCGAAATGGTCAAATTGGACCTGCTCTGGAACTACTACTGGCACAAGAAGTGGGTGGTGCCGGCCAAGCGGCCAAGTTGATCGCCACGGCACCTTTCATCTCGAACTGATGGTGAAGATTCTCGAAGCGCAGCCCCACCTATGAGCACTTCAATGTTTTGCGCCTGGCTGGCCGGCGTCCCTGGCTTACGAATGTCTGCGCGCGGTCTTGCGCTCGCGGTGGGCCTGACCGGCCTCAGCGCGGGTGCCGCCGGGGCCGACGATCGATGGGCGCTGCCACCGGAGCACGAGCAATTCCATGTTTTCCTGCTCCTGGGGCAGTCGAACATGTCGGGATTCGCACAACTGGAAGCCGGGGACGAGGTGCCGGTGGCGCATGTGGTAAGAGTTCCGACCACGGCCACGAACGATTTCGCCTGGCAGCCGGCGGCGCACCCCCTGCATAACCGTCTTGACAGCGATCGGTTCGGGCTGGGGATCCCTTTCGCCATTGCGTATTTGAAGTCCCATCCCGGCGTAACGGTGGGGCTGGTCCCGGTGGGCTGGGGTGGTGCGCCCATCGCGCAGCTCAACCGAGGCACGCAGACCTACCTGGACGTCGTGGCGAAGGCGCGCTGGGCCAAAGGGCAGGGCGTGATCAAAGGCGTCCTTTGGCACCAGGGCGAGTCCGACACGGTGGCGGAGGAACTCGCCCGCGCTTACGCCGGTAAATTGGACTCATTGGTGGCTGACCTGCGCGCCGACCTTGGGGATTCCGCGCTGCCATTCGTCGCGGGCGAGCTGGCCCCTTTTTACGGCACCGGGCCCGAGCACAACGCGCCGGACCGGGTAGTGCGCATCGCGCAGGTTCAGCGAGCGTTGCGGGACCTGCCCAGCCGTGTGCCGCACACGGCCTGCGCATCCTCGAAAGGCCTGCATTCTGAAGACGGTCACATGGTGCATTTTGATCGGACCTCGCTCATCGAGTTTGGCAAGCGATATGCCGTAGCGCTGGCGATACTTCAGCAGCCGGACAAATAAAAGGTTCGCTATATGAGGAGAGTCTGTCTTAACCGCGATTATTCCATCGCGTTGCCCGTCACGGTGCCGGCGCGAGGAGTTACCTGGTTCGTATTTGAATAATTGAGGTCTAGCCTGCCACCCTAACACACATCATGATGAATATTAGAAACTGGCGCCTGTCCGCATTGGCGGCGGTTGCCCTACTGGCCGCGCAGCACCACGCGCCGGCCGCATCCGCCGGCGCGCCGGTCACGCTGCGCTCGCTGCTGCAGGAAATGACCAACCCGGACTCCGTGGCGCGCTTTCCGATGCCCAGTTACCAGTCACTCCAGGCCTCCAGCTACAACCGCGCGGCCACGAATAGGAACCAGCCCAACCAGGATACCGCCGGCTGGTTCGCCGACAGCGATGGGGTAGGATTCATTCGCACGGAGACGATCAAGGGCAACGAGGAGTGGGTGGTCATGGAACATACCGGCCCGGGCTGCATCACGAAAATGTGGACGCCGTTCTTCTACTACGACTTCAACGACCGCGTCGGCCCCAACCTCCGGATCTACCTCGACGGCTCGGACTCGCCGGTGCTGGACGAGTCGCTGATCAAGCTCGTGCTGGGGGAAGGCCTGTTCCATCCTCCGCTGGCCACCCCTACGGCGCGCGCGGGTGATTCCTACATGCCGATTCCGTTCGCAAGGAGTTGTAAGATCACCACGGCGAAAAGGTCGTTTTATAACATCATCAACTACCGGGCTTATCCCGAAGGAACGACAGTGGAGACCTTCACCCGTGCCGGCTATGAGGCGGCGGCGGCATACCTGGAGAAAGCGGGCCAGGCCCTGACCGCCCGACCGGATGCCAGCAAGGGCGCGATCAAGAAATCGGTCCAGCTCAAACCTGGAGACAAACTCGAAGTCCAGCTCCCCACCGGGCCGAGCGCAGTCCGGCAACTTGCCATTCGCCTGCCTGGCGCGGTTAACAACCCCGCAAGCCTGCGCTCTACCGTGCTGACGATGACGTTCGACGGCGAGGAGGCGGTGTGGTGCCCCTTGGGCGATTTCTTCTGCAGCGCGGATTCACTGCATCCGATTCACACCTGGCAACGCACCGTCACTGCGGACGGCACGCTGGTTTGCCGGTGGGTGATGCCTTACCGCAAATCAGGCGAGGTTCGCTTGCACAACTTCGGCGCACAGGCGGTGGAGATCGATGTGCAGGCCGACGTCGCGCGCTGGGATTGGGACGACCGGTCCATGCACTTCCACGCGAATTGGCGTCCCGACGACGTGGTGCCCGGCACGCCGTTTCAGGACTGGAACTTCATCGACATCCGCGGCCGGGGCGTCTTCGTCGGCGACGCCTGGACGGTGCTGAACATCCAGGGCAGTTGGTGGGGCGAAGGCGACGAGAAGATCTACGTGGACGGCGCATGGGACAAGGGCTTCCCGACACATTTTGGCACCGGCACCGAGGATTACTACGGCTGGGCCGGTGGGGTGGTGCCCACGCGCCAGGATGAATTCAGCGTGCCGTTTCTCGCCAACGCGCGCATCGGCGGACTGGATGGCAATACGACCGGATTCAACATCTGCACTCGCACGCGCAGCCTCGATGCGATCCCTTTCACTCAGCGGCTCGTGTTTGACATGGAGTCCTCATTCGGCACCGACATCCGCCAGCCGTGGAATCTGTTGGGCTATACGGCGGCGACGTTTTGGTATGCCAGGCCGGGCGCTACGCACAATCGCCCCGCTCTGTCAGAAGTGGCAGCGCGGCCGATTATGTCGCTGGCCCAGATCCAAGCGAAGTCAGATGCCATCAAGGCGCCCGCCAAGACCGCTGGCGCCATTGGGGCCGGTGGTTATGAGTTCGAGTTGCTCAAGCCGACGGCAACGTCGCCTGGGTTGCGAACTGGACCGCAGCGTCCCGCCGAGTCGTTCAACCCCAGGCAATGGAGCGGCGAACAGCACTTCTTCGTCGAATCAAAGCAGGCAGGCGATTTCGTCGAGTTCACGTTCACGGAGCAATTCTCTCCCCAAACACTGACCTTGTATCTCACCACCAGCTACGACTTCGGGGTGGCAAGCGTTTTTCTCAACGGAAAGGTCGTCGCTGATCGGGTTGATCTTTTCTCGGCCGAACCCGCGGTGAAGGCGGTTCGTCTGGGCACCCACGCCCCGGTGGACAACCGGTTCGTCCTCCGCTGCGAACTGGTGGAACCTAATGCCCGATCGCGTGGAGCCAGGACTTTCATGGGGCTTGATCGCATCGTCATTAAGGCGCCAGAGGGTGCAAAGAGCAAGCAGCCGGTCCGGTTGTTTGTCGTTGCCGGGCAGTCCAATGCCCAAGGCTACAACCATATCGATCAATACCGTGGCGGACGGGAGAGATTCCCCGAAACGCTTCGGGTTCAGCCTCGCATACTATTTTGGCCTGGGAACGATTCACCCCCGGCAACGAACAATCGGTGGACCACCCTACGGGTGGGAGATTCTGGCGCGTTCGGGCCGGAGATCAGTTTTGCATGCGACTTGGAGCGGCGGATGCCCGGAGCGCCGATCGCTATCGTGAAATATGCGGTGGGGGGGAGCGGCATCGCCCGAAGTGTGGATTACACGGACTACATTCCCGCGCTGGCGGGCTATAACGACAAAGGGCGTAACTGGCACCCGCCGACCGCCGGTCGCGAGGCCGGCGCCCTCTACAACAACTTGATAGCCAACTTCCGCAGCGCTGTGGCGGTTCTTGAGCGCGACGGGACTCCGTGGGAGCTGTGCGGCTTTGTCTGGATGCAGGGGGAACACGAAGGGGGGATCAGCCGGAAGATGGCGGAGGATTATGAGAAACTCCTGAGCGATTTCATCGGGTCGGTACGTAAAGACCTGCAGGCACCATCGCTGCCCTTCGTTATCGGCCAGGTGAACAGCCACACTTGGGCTTTTGGGGATATCGCACGCAAGAGTCAAGTCGAGGCTTGTCGAAAAGACCAGCGCACCCTTCTGGTCGAAACCGTCGATCTGCCCCGCGTCAACGGCGATGCGGCGCATTTTACGGCAGATGGAATGTTGACACTCGGCTCCCGATTCGCGGAGGCGATGGTGAAGCTGGTTCCCGATTCGGTTCGCTCGCAGTGACGGTTCAGGTGTTGGCCAAAGCAGAGGCCATGTTCAGGTCGTTGTACGAATGCCAGTTCGCACCGAACATAAACTGCCGCCGATCATATTTCATGTGGGATGACTGCTTTCAGTTCGCCTGCCAAACCCTTGTTCAATAACTCAATGATCTTCCTGGAGCTATGGTATTGCAGATGATGCGGCTCCTCGCCGGTGATGTTGTCGCGGAAATGTGTAATGCACCCCGGTCCGGTAATCTCGGCCAGGACGAGAGTGTGGCCAGGCTGAAGCCGGCGCCAATCGTCGTTCTTCCCGGTGGGGTCGGCGGAGGTAATACGATGAAATTGGAAGCTATGGAGTGCGGGCAGGCTGTCCAGAGCGACATCCTGGGCTTGGGCAAGCAAACCGGCGCTCAGTTGAAAAGTGAAATCCACGACCATCCGCAGGGCGCTATCGCCCACACCCAGCGAAAGAGCGGTACAGAAGGTTCGAGTGATTTGAAATCCCTTCAACGCAAGTTCGATTCCCTCTCCCTCGCGCCCAATCCTCGCATCCTGCGGCAATCGGCAGTCTTGGAACCGGATGCCGCTGATATCGCACCCCCGCAGGCCATGCGTCCGCGTTCCTGGGAGATGGTGATACTCCCGCGCATCCAGCCGCGCCTTGTCAAAAATAAACAGGGAGTGATTACGGAAATGTGAGGCCGCATCCGTTCGCGCCAGCAACACGACCCACTGCGAACGCGTGGCTCGGTTGACCGGCCATTTCTCACCGCGAACCCAGTAGCGCCCGTGCTCGTCCGCCTGGGCAGTCGTCTCATTGGCTAGCAGGTCTGCCCCGTGCGATTCCTCCGAATATGCCAGGCATGGGAACTCGCCGTTGCGCAAGACAGCGCGGGCGACCCCTCGCTGCTGGTCCGAATCCGCCCCCATCCACGCCAGCATCGTCCACAGCATCGTGCTGTGGCTGACGACCACCGACATATTCCGCCGGGCCAAAGTCCTTCCCAAAGCAATGAAACTCTCGCAAAGCTCGAACCGACCGCCCAGGGACTTGGGCACGTAAAAGTGATGCAGCCCCAACTGATGCAATCGGCTGATGGCCGCCTGGGGAAACTGCTCCTGCTCGTCCCAAGCCATGGCTTGGCAGAATGAAAGCAGGTTCTCCGGGTTGCCAGGATCGCCGAGCAATTGTTCCAGCCGCACGGCGTCCCCATACTGCGCGGGAATACTGCCTGCGCACTTATGATCAGAAACAGAGCTCACCATGGTCGTATTCTTAGTAAAGTGCCTCCTCAGTTCCAGCGAAGTCCATTGCTGGAGATCGGTCGAAATCAAGACCTCGTTTGCGGGATAACGGCTTCTTCACGAGCAACAAAAGAGGCGGCTCAGCTTCCTGAGCCGCCTCCCCCAAACCAACCATGAAAACAGCGCGGCGCTTAGTTCCTGGCAACCGCACTGATGTATTCAGACAAGGCCGTGGTCGCTTTGTTCAATTGCGAGCGGGATTAATTGCAGGACCCTGACGGCTTCATTGCGTTCAGGAATCACTGGTTTGAGCTGGCGCCAAGCCCAACTCCCTGGCGATCCCCTGCATTGCGCCGATGACGCACAAAATATGTTCGTCCAGTGCCAGGCCTAACAACTGTGCTCCTCGTTCGATATCCTCGCGCTTCACCGCCGCCGCAAACGACTTCTGTTTCATCTTCTTGCGAACGCTGCTGGCCGCCATCCCCTCGAGCTTCTCCGGCCGCACGTAGGCCACGGCCATGATAAACCCGCACAACTCATCCACCGCGAACAGGCTCTTGCGCAATGGACGGTCCAGCGGATACTGATCCCAATGCTTGTACCAAATGAATCTTGCCGCTGCAAGCCAACGGATTACGATCATTGTCAGGATGAAACGTTGGGCTTATATGAAACACTTAGCCGTGATGGTTTTGCTCGTCGCAGTTTGCCTCTGCGGCTGCGAAACCCAGCCGGTTGCGCTCAGCAATTCCAAGCCAGCGCCCCCGAGTCATTTGCTTGGCCAACCAGCCAAAGCCGTCAGCTCGATGGAGCAAGGCGGCCAAGTCGTTATTACTCGCGACTCGGGCTTTGCAGGATCAGTCGGTCTGCTGAAGATATTTGTTGATGGCACTCCGGTTGCGAAACTGAGCCGCTACGAGCGGTACGAAGTCCTGCTGAGCGAGGGTGAGCATCTATTGGGGGTTATCCCCAACTCGAATCTAATGGGAATCAGCGTCCACGAGACGCCGGTGGACGTTAGGATTGGCCAAACGTATTACTTTCGTGTGGGGCTTAATTCTGAGAATGGCTTGACGATCCAGCGCTCCGCGTTCACGCGGTGACC
>SESG01021871.1_pt1 | contig 11649 bp, 15 predicted proteins | sample 3171421 | NCBI WGS metagenome assembly SESG01 (sample SAMN10866946, study PRJNA518727) | freshwater metagenome | biome: subpolar coniferous forest; feature: holomictic lake; material: water; isolation source: holomictic Lake 227, 6 m and 8 m depth | place: Canada: near Kenora, Ontario | collected... | reverse complement strand
CGTACTTAACTTTAATTTTTTTCAATATATCTTCTTGAAGTCCACAAAAAATTAAAGTCAACGGGCAGTATTTTAATGTAATGATCTCATCCATTGTACGATCATAGAAGTACCACTCCATATCTTTTGTTGTTTACAATTCCATTGACACACAAAGTTGTTTTTCTTATACTTTCAACACGGAAATAATTATTATCAAATAATCGGGAAATTAAGGATGGATGTACAATGAATATCGTTGAGAACATGACCCAAGAAGCGATCATTGACCTTTTGAACCGTAGCTGGATGACCCATGATGGGATGTGGTTTTATCACTGCTTTCAGGAATTCGGCATTGAAACTGCTAACCGACTCAACAAGGCAGCGATCCAATCACTGGCGCCAATGGAGATTGCCAGAATAAAAAAAGCCATGGGCATCACAAGTGACAAGATAGAGAACTTCGATGAATTCAAAGAATTCTTCACGAACGCCGCCAAATTGTGTATCCCGCCCTTCATGAATGGGACGATGGATACCTCCCGTGAAAATGTGTTGCACTGGGAATTTGTACCCAAGAACTGTTTTGCCTACAAGGGGGTGAAGCGAATCGGGGTCATCGACAAATACGAGTGCGGTGTGATCTACAGACTTGTCTGCTGGTTTGACGCCTTGGGCCTAACTTACCGGACAATGCCGGAAATTACGGCCTGCCAGATGTTGTCGGGAGATACTTGTGGGGGAGACTTCGTTTTCGATTTCGGTCAAACCGGACTCACTTAGGCAGTATTTGCTGCTTCCTAATACACACATCGTCAACCTTGGCAAATATGCTTGATTTCAAGCCATTATAAACACAATTCAATCCATATTTTTTGACAATATTGCCTTGACTTACGAGAGTGGCTTTCCTATACTTACTTCCAATGAAAGCAAGTTCTTATCAAATACTCCAAGAAAAATAATGAAGGAAAACGATTTCCCAATGCAGGAGAGATTACTACCCTGATAAGATAAGTGAGTGAATGATCTTTCTGCGACTGGGAAATATCTCCGATTCCGTAAAATTACGATGATGAAAATACAAACATTCAAACAACGATTTACCAGACAGTTCTTTACCCGGATTCATATGCTGCTGATCCTTTTGGGTACTATTATCTCCGCTTTAATTATTTCTAAGCTTCTCTGGATAATCGGTCTCCATCACATGGTTATCCGCTTCGCTATTGTACTCATTCTAGCCTATCTTTGCTTTTTTATTCTCATACGCTTATGGCTTTATTATCTAACATTGCCATACCAAAAAGGCGAAAGTGATAAAAATATCTCAGACTCAGTAGGTGGAATAATCAATGTACCAGACTGTTCGTCATCCGGCGGTAGTGGGCCAGATATAGTCGGCCACGGCGGCAGTTCAGGAGGTGGGGGAGCTTCCGGTTCCTGGGATAATGCAAGCGATTCGCCTGCCCTGGCGGTTTCTGAAGGAGTAGCCGGAAATACCGGGTCTACCGGAGGAAGCTCCGGAGATATATTGTCCGGTCTTGACGACAGTGCCGTTATAATTATTGCGCTTCTATTTATTCTGGCGGCAATCTTCGGCAGCGGTATCTATCTTATTTATCAGGCGCCGGATATATTTTCCGAAGCCGCCTTTCAAATTATTTTGGCAGCAGGCCTGATAAAAAAGACAAAACAAATTACGAGCCCATGTTGGGAAGGGAGTGTTTTTCGTCACACATGGGTTCCTTTTGCTATAACATTAGTTGTTACCATAATAGCAGCCTGGATATTGATGATCCACTGCCCGCAGGCAACTAAAATATCCGAGGTGATTCGACTCTGCATTTTAACTAATGGATAGTTGCAAGTTAATTAACTCCTTCCGGCTACCCACAAAGCGATAAAAAATGCGTAAATGCAGTCTTTCGATTGGTTATAATTAATTTTATTTCTAAGATTCTTATGGTATGATGGCTCTGCCAAGTTAGAGCTTGGGCTAATGGATGTTTCGGGGTAGAGAAGGTTGATTGTCAGAGGCGTAATATGATGAGCAAATTACGAATATCAATATTGTTTTTGACTTCGTTTCTGGTAATTCAGGCACTTGGGTGTGGTGGGGCTTCCCTTCCACGGAACATCAAACCCGTTCAGACACCGGGTAATGTCGCAGTTAATTCTCAAGTCACGGCTAGTGCCTCCTACAGTGATCAATTTTCGGGGTTGCATTTTAAACCATCAGGTGTCGTAGATGGTATCACATTTGAGAGTCATTACCCTGAAACCTATTGGCTTCTTCCTAATAATTTAACTGGTTTTATATCGATTGATTTGCCCAGACCTGTCTCCATCAGCAGGATCAACATACTAAATACTCATAATGACGGTTTTAATGACAGAGGGACAAAGGATTTCCATGTGGAGGTTGTAAAGATAGACGGAGAAAGAAAAACCATTTGGAGAGATACATTCCTGAGGATCGGCGAATTAAAAGAAAAGCAATTTGGTGGTATCGAAGCAAGTCGGGTTACGGTTTATCTTGATAGCTTCTTTATAAATGGTGGAGGGCTCAACGAAATCGAAGTAATAGGTAACTTCTTAGATTCAAGTAGCATAACTTCGACTCATCCGAAGACTATTGTACAGAAAGAAGACAGCTTCAAAAGTCCTGTTCAACAGGCCATTGGGCAAAAATGGGCAGTAGTAATTGGAATTTCTAAATACAAGGATTCCCGGGTTGCCGGATTAAGATATGCATCCGCTGATGCGCGCTCGTTTTATGATTGGCTTATTTCCCAACAAGGCGGCGGATACGCACCTTCACAGATCAGATTACTCTTAGATTCCGGGGCGACGGCTGAGAGTATCAAGAATGCCTTGTTCAGCTGGTTAAAGCAGGCACTTGAAGAAGACATGGTTACAATTTACTTTGCCGGCCACGGTTCACCGGAATCGCCCGATACACCGAACAATCTTTTTTTGCTTCCATTTGATACAAAGTACAATGATATTGCCTCAACCGGATTCCCTATGTGGGATGTTGAAACGGCACTCAAGCGCTTCATCAAAGCAAAAAAGGTAGTTGTTATCGCTGATGCCTGTCATTCCGGAGGTGTTGGCCAATCTTTTGATATTGCCAGAAGAGGCGATAGGAGCGTAAAGATCAACCCCATCAGTGCCGGTCTGCAGAATCTCTCAAAAATTGGTGATGGCGTTGCCGTTATTAGTGCATCCGATGATAAACAGTTTTCTCAGGAAAGTCAGTCATGGGGTGGCGGACATGGTGTTTTCACGTATTTTCTACTTAAAGGCCTTAACGGTGATGCCGACTACAATAGAGACGGTCAGGTGACCATGGGCGAACTAATTCCCTACCTGTCGGAACAGGTAAGAAGAGATACGCGGAATGCTCAATCACCTACGGTATCAGGTAAGTTTGATCCGGCAATGAGTATAGGCAAATAAAGTATATTTCAGGACATTGCTCAATTCAAATCCAAACTAATGTAGTGGACTTATATGTGCTAGGCAGCAGTTGCTCCTTCCTGGTATTCACAAAACGTCCATAGCGATGAAGATGCGGCATTTGAATCCGTAATAAACACTATTCACTCTTGACAAACATCGTATCCACACACCATATTTTGCGGTCAGTATTTCATTGACATACAAGTGGGGCTACCCTATATTCACTTTCAGTAAATGCAAGTTCTTATTAATCGATGCATAATACATCTTGACCCTGAATAAATTATCAAACATCATTCTTGACGATTGTCATCTGACAGGATTTGTTAATTAAATTTCTCGGAGGAATAAATGGGTATTACCCACGCTGGTGAACTTGCAGCGATGGTAACCGCAGTATCATGGGCAGTAAGCGCCACCCTATTTGATCAGATATCAAAGAAGGTGGGTACTTTCGCGGTTAACTATGCAAAAGTTTGCCTGGGCCTGATTTTCATTAGCATATATTTATTTATTAGTGGAAATACAGTCATTCCTTCATCGATACCCGCAGACGGCTGGATGTGGCTCTCGATTTCTGGACTCGTCGGATTCATCATCGGCGATCTTTTTCTATTCCAGGCCTTCATCATGATAGGCGCGCGTATATCAATGGTAGTCTACGCGCTTGCCCCCTCTCTGACTGCGGTTGCCGGATATTTTATTTTCGGTGAAAGTCTGCCACCGCTTGCGATTGCGGGGATGGCTATGACACTAAGCGGAATTATTCTCGTCGTAACCTCGCGTCCGTCGAATAATAGTTCTCCGGTAAAAGGCAGGGCTATTGGAGTTCTCTACGCGTTTCTCGCGACAGTATGCCAGGCAGCCGGATATCTTTTAAGCAAACAGGGGATGGTCTTCACCGATCCTGTCAGGGCTACCCAGATCAGACTTATCGCTTCGGTCGCGGGATTTACAGTTCTCGTGTTTTTTATGCAAAATTCAAAACATGTCCTGTCCGCCATAAAGGACAGATACGTTCTCCCGAGACTTGCATCCGCCTCTTTTTTCGGGCCATTTTTGGGAGTAACCCTTTCGATGTATGCCATTCATAATGCCAGTGCGGGAATAGTATCAACGATTATATCCATGACACCTGTGCTTCTCATAGTTCCTGCTGTATTCATATTAAAAGAGCGTGTTACCCTTCTTGAAATCGCCGGCGCCTTACTAGCAGTCGCAGGAAGTGCCCTGTTCTTTTTTTAGAAGGAACAAAAGGATCAAGTCCAATTTATTCTTCATGTAGCAAGTGTGGGCTTGTAGCTGTTTTTAGAAAGTAATCCTTCCTGAAATATAGCATCAAGCATTTTTATCAAAAATACTTCATTTCAAGTATTAATCCTTATTGACGTTTGTACCGACGTCATTATTTCCCTTAACGTTTGCCCATGACTGTTACCAAAGGTAATGTCCAGCACTTTATTTCATTACGATTAGTAACAGATCTATTTCCCTTTTTTTTATTTCATTTTACTACCATCGTTTTTAATTCCACATTTTCAATAGTTTACCTAGTAGTTTTGCTTAACCCTACATCTTTTTTCTGCGTGGCACACATACTGCTCTATACATCGGCAAAGGTCAAAAATAATCGGAGGTAAAAAAGATGGCAGAAAAAAAGGAGCATCAAAAAGAATTCAGTACCTGTTTAGAAAATATCCCCTTTGCACAGATGATGCAAAAGATGATGGGACAAAAAGGAGTTGGTTCAATCTGCGCGGAGATGATGAAGAAGGTTACTGAGAAAAAAGGTGAAGGCTGCGGCGTCCATTGTGCTGAAATGATGCGCTCGATGATGGATGGTTGTAGGAGTGTTAAAAACGAATCTAATAAAACCAAAGAGGAGGAAAGCAATGTCAGAAGCAAATAGCAATCAGGAAATCAAAACCACAAGGAGAAGTAAGCTGCACCGGAAATTGGACGTGGTGGGATGCGCTCTGTTTTTTATCTGGATAGGTATATCCATTCTGGCCAATTTGGGTTGGGGAGTGTGGCTAATTGGTGTCGGCGTAATTATACTTGGCGGACTTGCGGCAAAGGAATCTCTGTCAGACACAGCCGGTTCCCGGGCGACAAAGACTTGCTGCTGATAGGAAGCAGAAATCAATAAACTGGAGGCATAAAATGATTGAAACCATAATGAAAATACACAGCTGTGCCGACTGCTCTATCCGGTGCAAGGCGGAGGCTAAACCGCGTTCGATTTTCACAAACATCCATCGCTGGCATAGTAACTGGTGGCCTGGTTGGAAGATTTACAAAACGGAGCTTCGTAACAGAGTCACCAAAGCAACGGCAAGCGTCTGAGGTATGTGGGTGGGGTGGTTTCTGCATAGGGTAGTTGGGTGGAAACCATTCCAGCCTGTGTTGAAGATTAAAAACAAATGTGCAAACTGACACTTAATTTACGGAAGATCAGTCTTTGAAGGAAGGAGTCATAAACATGGAAGTAACGTGTCAGAATAGTTCGTGGGCAAGTGTACCTGTTACACATGTCTCTCTCATAGGTGGATTGGGATGGGGGTTGATTGGAGGATTAGCCGGTACGATGGTCATGGACATCGTTCTCATGGTAGCGTTACCGGTAGCAGGATTGCCAGCTCTAACCTGCTTCTCAATAGTTGGGGAAACGGTAGCGAGTTTCTTTTCGATGCAGGGCGTAGAGATGAAAGACGGTGTTTTGCTGGGTGTGTTTACACATTATCTGATAGGTCCTGCAGCCGGAGCTATCTTTGGGGCAGCAGTGACGCAGGTCAAGGTTCTTCGACCGGACACTCTTAGGAAAAGCATAATCCTAGCAGTTCTGTATGTACAGATATTGAGTCAGCCAATTCTTGCGACTACACCAATCCTTCTAAAGATGACGGCAACGACAACATTGCTGTGGTATGGCGGGTCCTCCGTGATGCATACGGTGTTGGGTTTTGTTCTTGGCGTGATCATAAGCTATGGACTGCATTCTGCAGCTGCGTTAAAACACAGATGTTCGGGAGCACAACGGCTTGAAAATTAATGGGAGCCCGTGTACAACAAGCCTACTGATCTATTCCATCTGGCGTGGCCAGGAACGGGAAAAGTTGTTCAAGTGGGAGTGAATCATCGTTCCCTATGAAGTCTATCTTTTGCTCGTTCAATCTTGTAGATTGAATTGAAATGTTTTAATGTTTATAGTGAGAATAAAAAAATGATGTCATTCGCAATAGTGATTGAAACAGCCTGGAATTAGAACTTGGAGGAAACATGAATCGTATTCAAATTTACATCGTTTTGGTCATCGTATTTCTGCTGGGATTGCTGATTCGTTATTTATATGAAAGACTCAAACTGACCGGCAGGATTGATTCAAAAATTAGGCTGATTTTTTCAATTATCTTCTCCGTTATGATGCTTATTTGGGCAAGCTGGTTTGCAATGATTCCGCTTGATCCCTGGAGGTTAGAATTGCCTGGTATTATTCGCTGGCTGGGAATAGCCGTTTTCATTCTGGGGCTGATACTAGCATTCGGAGCATTATTTAAACTAAAGGGCTTGGAAAATATTGAGTTTCTCGCTACCACAGGAATTTTTTCCAGAATCCGCCATCCAATGTACATGGGATTCATCCTCTGGATATTGGGCTGGGCCTTATATCATGGAGCAATTTTTAGCCTGATTCCCGGAATTATTGGAATAGCCAATATCCTTTACTGGCGATACTTGGAGGATGCAGAGATGAATGCGCGCTATGGGGAAACATATACTACATACAGCAATAGAACCTGGTTTTGATAAAAACCGCTGAGTTAAAATGAATGCTTCAACTGATCCACTTTGTTTATTAATGCAGGGGAAAACAAGAAGGGATGAATTTCTCATGACAGTATTGACTGTCTATGCTCATCCAAAACCTAATTTTTTTGCCACGCAATTCTTCAGCAGTTCAGTGAAGGATAGAAGCAGCAAGTCAGCAATGAAATGCTTGAATCCCCAGCTGACCAGCAGGGCCGTTGTTTTTGCTGAGCAAACACTTTTTCAACAGAGGAACGTCAATTCATGGAGTATATTATTCTTGCCATATTGTGGATTACATTCTGTGCGCTGCACAGCGTTTTGATCAGTATAACCTTTACCAATTTTATCAAACTGAAATTGGGGGATTCATCCCGGTTTTACAGATTGATTTACAACTGCTTTTCCATAGCAACACTGATTCCCGTTCTCATCTACTCAGCATCTGTAAGACAGCAACCGTTTTTTGTCTGGGATGGTTATTTGCTGCCTATAAAATACAGCTTGCTTTTTGTCGGAATTATTTTTTTTGTTATGGGGGCAAAACATTACAGCTTCGAACAATTCTCCGGATTTGCGCAGATCAGAGAAGGCGCAAAGCACAACCTGATCAACAAAACCGGAAAGCTATCTGCACGTGGAATACTCGGCGTTGTCCGGCACCCGTTTTATGCTGGCATATTTCCGCTTATCTGGTCAAGTAACCTTGATGTAACGACTCTCATCGTCAATATTGTTCTCAGCGTATACGTAGTAATCGGCACATTGCTTGAGGAACGGAAGCTGATCTTGGAATTCGGCGATGCATATTGCGAATATCAACAAAAAGTGTCTATGCTTTTTCCGCTGAAATGGATCAAGCTGAAAATATAACGGTGGGAGCGTGATAATAAAGATGGGCATCCAAAAATTCAAACATTAAGAATAGAAATTAACTGGTCAGGGCAGGTTACTGGATAAAGTAGACGGGTGCTGGTGATCGTATGGAACCAGACGATAGTTATCCACGTTTATTATGGGGAGAGCAAGGAAGATTCGAGTTTATCGATTAATTTTAAACATTCGATAGGCGTGTAAGGCTTGTAAGTTTGGATAAGCTGTTTTTATATGAATTCTGATCTGTTCTCAAATATTTTTATTGAGTATTGTAAAATGCTTCCCTTATTTTTTATCTGGTATTTTACTATAGTAATATTAGACATGAAACATGTCGAAATTTGTCGAAATAGAGGACAATTATAATGCGCTTCATAACTATTACTATTTCAGCAACATTATTATTAGCACTGGGTATTTTCCATATGTTTATTACCGAATCAATCTTAGCCACTTTTGGTTCACTATCATTTGATAGTAAACAAATACTATTAATGGAATGGATACTTGAAGGTATTACTCTGATATTCATAGGAGTATTGTTAATGCTTGTTACATATTCTGACAAGGCCAATACTCTTACATCCAGATTAGTATATACTATTTCTTCAATTACGCTTTTCAGCATGGCTATACTTTCATTATTCACTAGATTTAACACTAGTCTGCCTATATTTAAGTTTTGCCCTTTCCTCTTTTCATTCTCGGCAATATTAATATTAATAGGTGCTTTCTATAAAGGGGCAACTGTAAAAAAGGCAAGTCAGTAAATTCAAGAGCATATTGCCGGTAAGAGTCCAGCCATAATCATAAAACCAGATCGACTTGCCTGGATGGCTTTTGCGGTCGTAATTCCCCACCCATAGCATGAATTATGTTTGATTGTTTGAACTGGTAATCCTCACCTTAATTCAAAACCTAAACCACTTTATTTGCAGATGTATAAGCTGTAGACATGTCTTGATCCTTGCCAATAATTCAAGATAAAAGTTGTGGTTGACAGAGTGTGGTCTAAACTTATATCATCTTCAACGTAAACTAACCAAGAGGTGAAGAAATGAAAGATATTTATTCGGCGGTTAAAGTCAGTGATCATGTGTACTGGGTGGGTGCCATTGATTGGACGATTCGTGATTTTCATGGATACACAACGCCGCACGGCAGCACCTATAACGCCTATCTGGTAATGGCGGAGGAAATCACCCTGATTGACACTGTCAAGGCGCCATTTATGGATGAAATGCTCTCTCGCATTAAATCGATTGTTGATCCCTCGAAAATTAAATATATTATTTCCAACCATTCCGAAATGGATCATTCCGGCTGCTTGCCTCAGGTAATTGATCTGATTAAGCCGAAAAATGTTTTCGCATCCGCCATTGGGACTAAGACATTAAAAGAGCTTTTCCACGATGAACTTGAAATCACTCCTGTCAAAGATGGAGAAACTTTGAGCCTGGGTAATCTGGAATTGACTTTCATGGAAACACGGATGATTCATTGGCCGGATTCAATGTTCACATATCTGGCTGAAGACCAGCTTTTGTTTTCACAAGATGCTTTTGGAATGCACTTGGCAACACAGGAGCGCTTTGCCGATGAGTTGCCTGTGGCTACTTTAGAGTTTGAGGCGGCAACTTATTACGCCAATATTGTTTTGCCTTATTCACCGATTGTTCTGAAGACGCTGGATAAAATTATAGCAACAGGATGGAAGATAAAAATCCTTGCCCCGGATCACGGGCCTATATGGCGCGAAAATATATCTTGGATAATTGAACTTTATAAAAAATGGGCTTTGCAAAAACCAACGGCAAAAGCAGTTGTTGTTTACGGAACAATGTGGCATTCTACCGAAAAGATGGCTCGCGCCATTGGTGAAGCGATAGCTCAGGCAGGCATCCAGGTTAAACTTTTGTCTCTGAATGAAACTCACCGAAGTGAAGTTGCTTATGAGGTTCTTGATGCTGGAGCGTTGATTGTCGGGTCTTCGACACTAAACAATAATATTTTGCCGCAAATGGCTGATGTAATGACTTATCTGAAAGGATTAAAACCGGCCAATCTTATCGGAGCTGCTTTCGGTTCCTATGGCTGGAGTGGCGAGTCGGTAAAGGATTTGGAAGGATTGCTCAAAGAAATGAAGGTGGAAATTGCCGCTGAGGCAATTTCCGTAAAGAATGTTCCCGATAGCGGTGTTTTGGAAAAATGTTCCGAATTGGGAAAAACTATCGCGGCAGAGTTGAAAAGAAAAATAAACAAACATTAAGGAGGAGAAAATGAAAAAGTATGTATGCGGAGTATGCGGTTATGTTTACGATCCGGAAAAGGGCGATGTTGATGGCGGTATTCCCTCCGGCACATCTTTTGAAAAGCTGCCGGAAGATTGGTCATGTCCTATTTGCGGTGCGAGTAAAGAAGAATTTTCACCGGAATGATTTCTATAACGGATGAAGTGAGGGAATAATGGATAAAATTCAGGAAGCATTAAATCAGGCTTATATCGGAGAAGCAAAGGCCGCGCTGCGGCTCAGGGTCTACGCGCAAAAGGCCGAGGATGAAGGATATACGCAAATGGCACGTCTTTTCCGCGTGATTGCTTTTTCGGAAGAAATTCACGGTGCCAGAGCACTTCGGGTTCTCAAAGAAGTGAAAAGTACGGAAGAAAATCTGGCGTCAAGTTTTGAGTCGGAGAAAAAGGTTGCCGAAATTGCTTATAATAGTTTTGTGAAATTGGCAGAAGAGGCTGGGGATAAAGCGGCCTTGCTTCATTTCAGCCAAAGCCGCGATGTGGAGGAAACACATGCCAGGCTGTACAAACAAGCCATGGCCGACTTTATGGAAGAGAGGGATACTTCTTATTTTGTCTGTAAAGTATGCGGCTATGTTGCCGATGGCGCACTGCCGGATGAATGTCCCGTATGTGGCGCGAAGAAGGAGCAATTTGCTGATTTCGATAAATAATACCAAGTTGCTTTCAAAAAATAAAATATTAATTTTTGAAAGCTTACTTGGTATTATACCCGGTAAATAAAACTTTTAATATTTGATAGCTGCTTGGTATAGCAAGGCCATTTAACGAAAGCCGCATAATAAATTGTGAGGTGAGAATATGAGCATCCGTCGCGGATTTTTGCTGACATTGTTGTTGATAAGCATTGTCCTTCCTAAAGCGGCCATTAGTGCCGAAAAACCACTTTGGGAACTGGGTATTGGCTTTTCCGCTTTACTATTACCGGATTATCGGGGCTCTGATGAATACAGGGTTTATCCATTGCCTTACCCTTATTTTGTCTATCGTGGCGATGTGTTAAAGGTTGATGAAAATAAGATTTCAGGACAGATTTTTAAGACTGACCGGATATTATTGGATGTATCCATCTATGGTTACTTGCCGGTTAAAAGTTCCAACAATACAGCAAGGCAGGGAATGGAAGATCTTGATCCGACATTTGAAATTGGACCGGCCATTAAAATTTCGCTACTGGAGGACAAGGAAGATAAGTATCAACTGAA
>SESG01031523.1_pt1 | contig 11663 bp, 10 predicted proteins | sample 3171421 | NCBI WGS metagenome assembly SESG01 (sample SAMN10866946, study PRJNA518727) | freshwater metagenome | biome: subpolar coniferous forest; feature: holomictic lake; material: water; isolation source: holomictic Lake 227, 6 m and 8 m depth | place: Canada: near Kenora, Ontario | collected... | reverse complement strand
AAATAATCCGAAAAAAGTAATAGGCTTAAATGGCTACGGTTTAGAAATAGTAGAACGCGTGCAGATAGAGATAGCGCCCAATGAAGTAAACAGAAAATACCTTGAAGTAAAACGCGTAAAACTGGGACATTTATTACATTTATAGGATAATTCAGGCTTAAGGACAGCTGTGGAGTTTTTTGCTTTACAATAGTCCTTTGCTTGTGCTATTATTACTGAAGGTTTTAGGAAGTGAAATCCTTCCTCTGGTTAACTCCAAAACAATAGTTTAAACCGCTGGAATTTTAGCTTTAGCCGGCTTTTATTCCGGTAAATTCAATTTTGAAGGGAGATACAAAATGGCTTTGGAAAAAGAAAAGAAACAACAGGTAATTAAGACTTACAAAAAGCACGAGAAAGACACTGGCTCACCAGAAGTGCAGGTGGCACTCCTCACAGAAAGAATCAACTCTCTCACCGAACATTTCAAAAAGAACAAAAAAGATGCTAACTCAAGACAAGGACTTTTGAAAATGGTTAATATGAGAAGAAGGCTTTTAGGGTATGTAAAAAAAGTGGACTTTAACAGATACCAGAAACTTATCGAACAGCTTAAGCTGAGAAAGTAGGTAACCATGGCCGATATCATAAGAGAAGAACTGGAAATAGCCGGAAAAAAAATGATTCTTGAAACAGGTAAACTTGCCAAGCAGGCGCATGGTGCTGTCACTGTGACTTATGGCGAGACAGTGGTACTTACCACTGTAGTAGCTTCAAAAGAACCAAAAGAAAATGCGGACTTTTTTCCGCTTTCTGTAGAATACAGAGAAAAGTTTTACGCTGCTGGTAAAATACCAGGTGGTTTTTTTAGAAGAGAAGGCAAGCAGAGGGAAAAAGAAATTCTGACCTCACGCCTTATCGACAGACCTATCAGACCGCTTTTTCCTGAAGGATTTTTTCATGAAGTGCAGTTAGTCGCCACCGTAATTTCAGCCGACAAAATAAACGATCCAGATGTCCTTGCTATCATAGGAGCTTCAGCGGCGCTGGATATCTCGGATATTCCTTTTGATGGACCGGTAGCAGGAATTAGAATCGCAAAAGTGGAAGACAAACTTTTGGTAAATCCTACAGCGGAGCAGATAGAGCACAGCAAATTAAATGTGATAATAGTTGGCACAGATAAGGCCATTACCATGATAGAGGGCGAGTGCAAAGAAGTTTCCGAACAGGAAATGATTGATGTACTGGTTTTTGCACACGAAGAAATAAAAAGAATCTGTACTTTTCTTAAAAAGTTTAGAGCCAAATGTGGCAAACCAAAAAGACAAGTAGTGTTATATGTAGTGGATGCTGGAATAAAAACAAAAGTAAATTCCTTGGCAAAAGAAGCTATGAATAAAGCGCTGACTATTGCTGATAAAACTAAAAGACAGGAAGAATTACAAGGGATAAGAAAAGATGTATTGGCAAAAATGGAAGTTGAGCTTGGCGAAACTTTCGCAAAAAAAGCTAAAGATGTAAAAATGGTTTTAGAAGAAATAGAAATGTTGCTCATCAGAGAAAAAATAAATAAAGAAAGCATCAGACCTGACGGAAGAAAATTTGACGAGATTCGCCTCATAACTTGCGAGACTGGTTTGCTTCCACGGACACACGGGTCAGGCCTTTTTACTCGTGGACAGACGCAGGCGCTTGTAGTGGTGACCTTGGGTTCTGAAAAAGATGCACAAATGCTTGACGATTTGGAAGGCATATCGGACAAATATTATATGCTCCAGTATAATTTTCCACCATTTTCAGTAGGGGAAGTAAAACCTATGCGTGGTCCTGGCAGAAGAGAAATAGGCCACGGAGTTCTCGCAGAACGAGCGATAAAGTTTGTTATTCCTGAGAGAGAAGACTTTCCATATACTATTCAGGTAGTGTCGGACATTCTTGAATCCAATGGATCTTCTTCTATGGCCACAGTCTGCGGTGCAACCCTCGCACTTATGGATGCTGGCGTACCTATTAAAAAACCAGTAGCAGGAATTGCTATGGGGCTTATCAAGGAAGGCGATAATTTTATCATCCTCACTGATATTCAAGGTGCCGAAGATCATTTCGGCGATATGGATTTCAAAATCGCTGGAACAAAAGATGGTATCACAGCTATTCAAATGGACATAAAGATAAACGGCGTGTCTGTAGAAATTATGACACAGGCACTGCAGAAAGCAAAAGCCGCGCGGCTTTTCATTCTCGATAGAATGAATGAAACTATTTCAACCCCACGCACCGAAATGTCACCATATGCGCCAAAAATGACGCTGTTGACGATAAGTAAAGAAAAAATTAGAGACTTAATCGGGCCGGGCGGAAAGAATATCAAAAGAATTATCGAAGAGACAGGTGCTATGATTGATATTGAGCAGGACGGCACAGTAAGAATTTTTGCCGAGAACGAAGGCGTTATGAAAACGACCATAGATAAGATAAAAGGAATGACAGCTGAAGCAGAAATAGGCGTAACTTACACTGGCAGAGTCACAAAGATTATAGATGGGACTGGCGCTATAGTGGAAGTGATTCCTGGAGAAGAAGGGCTGTGTCACATATCAGAGATAGCCGAAGAACGCGTAAATGAAATCAGGGACTTTGTAAAAGAAGGCGATGAGTTTACTGTTAAGGTTATGGGTATTGAGGAAAAAATGGGCAAGAAAAGAATTAAACTTTCCCATAAGCAAGTACTCAGGGACCAGAAAGCAAAATAAAATGAAGTCGAGACACTTAAATAAAATCTCGGATATAATTGACGCGTCCGCCTTAACGGCGGACGCGTTTTTTTTATCTCCCCACAAAATAATAAAAGGGGAGGGCTGTGCAGCACAGATATTTGAGACCCTTAAAACTCCTGATAAAACCCTCGTGATAGCCGATACCTACATCATGAAAACTTTTTTAAAAAACATTGATCCTGAGTTAAAACTGCAGACCTTGATTTTTAAAGGGGAATGCTGTCCTGGAGAAGTCTTCAGGATAAAAACTATAATAAGAGAAAAAAGTATAAAAGAAATAATCGTGCTCGGCGGCGGAAAGGTTATGGACTTAGGAAAAATAATTAAAGGCGATCAGGCCTTGCGGCTTATAACAGTGCCCACCTCGGCGGCTACTTGCGCGGCATATACTCCTATAGCGGTAATTTACACAGAAACTGGTGTCTATATGGATACCAAAGATGTGCCAGTGCCAGATGCTTTGTATATTGATTATGAATTTTTTAAACGGTTGCCGATGCCATTTTTCGCCGCTGGCGTGGCGGATACTCTGGCAAAGTTTTATGAACTATCCGCAGGCAGGGAACTTGAAAAAAAGAAAAGTTTAAATGATGAACTTATTTACACAATGGGAAAAACAATGGTAAAAACATTAACCCAAATAGTAATGAAAAAATGGATGGGAATGAGCGATGAGGTAAAAAAAGATTTGGTGGATATCAATATAATAGTTTCAGGCCTCATATCCACTATAGGCAAATACGCCATAACTTCCTCTATGGCACATGCGGTCTCGTATGCTGTTACCATAAATGCCAGTGCCAGAACATTTCTTCACGGCGAACAGGTGGCCTGTGGGCTTATGTTACAGGAATTATGCTTAGGAAATGAAACCACAGTGGATGAGTTGGCTGCTATGTTTAGCATTCTTGATTTACCGCAGAATTTCTCTATGCTGGGCATAAAAAAGAAAAATCTAAGCGCAATTATGGCCTTTTATGAAAAACTTGTGAAGCGTGAAAATATATATATTCCTATTGATAAAAACATGGTATATAATATGTTTGAAAGGCATTTTTAGTTATCTTCATGCCGGAGGCTTTATGGCGGAAGAAAAGAAAAAGAAAAAGCCGGAGACAGCAGATTTAAGACCGGCTACAGCTGAAGACATAATCTCAGGATTAAAAAACAGGGATCTTTTCATAAATGTGCCTAAAACTCTTTTGAAAAAAGAAGAGTGGGGACTGCTGACAGTTTTGAGTATTATTCTCGCCGGAATCTTCCCAGTGTACTTCATTAATATACTCTTGGTTTCGTTTTTTACAGAGGTGGGGCATTTTTGGACTACCCATTTGACAGAGAACGAAAGGAAAAACTTAATTGATTTTGAAAAAGAATTTCGCGCGGGCTATGAAATGGAAAAAGCAGGGAAATGGGATGAGGCTATAGCAGTATACGAAAAACTTATTCCTAAGTATAAAAGTAATCCTAAAATATCCGCTATCGCCACACAACGCATTGACTTTATAAAAAACGAAAAGTCTGGAAAAGGTAACTGATATGTTCTGCGAGGAGTGTGGGAGTAAGATAAATACGGAAATGAAATTCTGTAAAACCTGTGGAAAAAAAACAAAAACTCTCGCCGAACAATTGGATGAAATAAAAACTGACCTTAAGAGCGGAAATAATAAAGGCCTCGTGGATAAACTCTTACAGATAGAAGATGCTGTCCTCGACAAAATACAACTTGAACACCTGAGGGGAGATGCCTATTTTATTTCGGGAGAGTATACCAAAGCGCTTGAAAGTTATAATTCAATAAATAAAAAAAATAAACCTTGGGACATTCTTTTTAATTCTGCCATAATAAAATTAAATACCGCAAATATACCAGAAGCTATAATTTTTTTTGAACAGCTGATTGGAGTCACTGAGGAACAGATAGCCCAGAGTGTGTTGTATGCGCAAAGATACAAGGACAGGAAGGTTTTGCTTTTAGATGTAAATATGTATTTGGGAGTGCTCTATAAAAATGCGGGGAATGCTGAAGGCGCGATAAAAAGTTTTAAAAGGGCTTTGGAATGCAAACCTGAAAGTGAACTGGTACATGCTAATTTAGGAGACCTTTATTTTAATAGTGATACATATGACAAAGCCATAAAATACTATCAAAATGCGATAGGCTATGCGACGGATGTTGGCAGAAAGTCCCGTCTTTACAACGATATAGGACTTTCTTATTTTAGAAAAGGGATTATTGAAGAAGCGGTAGTGAGTTTTAAAAAGGCCATAACCCTCGACTCGGAAAATCAAAATGCCATATATAATCTCGGAATAATTTACACCCGTGGGGGAATGAATGAGACGGTAAAAAAAGATTTTGAAGAACTGTTGAAGCTTGAAAGTGGGGTGAATATAATTTTTCACTTGACCAAGTCTATGATGAATGTCGCTAAAAAAGAAATGTTTGGTGAAATAAAGTCGGAGTTTATAGGCGAGTCGGATATAATAAAAAAAGTAAAAGATATTATTTTAAAAGCGGCGGCAACTGATTCCACAGTGCTCATACAGGGAGAAAATGGCACAGGTAAGGAACTGGTGGCGCGGGCAGTGCATCAACTGGGGAGAAGAGCAGAGAAGCCTTTTATTGTGGTGAACTGTGGCGCTCTGCCTGAAAACTTACTTGAGTCAGAATTATTTGGATATGAAAAAGGCGCTTTCACGGGGGCAGTGGGTTTGAAAAAAGGTAGGTTTGAAATTGCCGACACTGGGACCATATTTTTGGATGAAATAGGAGACATTACTCCTGCTATGCAGGTGAAACTTTTAAGATTTGTCCAAGAAAGAGAATTTGAGCGAGTAGGCGGCACCGACACAATCAAAGTAAATATAAGAATAATAGCGGCGACCAACAGGGATTTAAAAGCGCTTGTGGAAGAGGGGAAGTTTAGGGAAGACCTGTATTATCGGTTGTATGTATTTCCCATAGTAATGCCTCCGTTGCGTGAGAGAGGGCAGGATATAGCGCTTTTGGCGGATAATTTTTTGAAAAAGTTTGCGAGTAAATATGAAAAAAAGTTCAGAAATTTTTCTACTGAAGCAAGCACCTTAATGCAAAACTATGGCTGGCCAGGAAATGTTAGACAGCTTGAAAATGTAATTGAAAGAATAGTCACTTTGTTTGATGCGGAAGAAGTAACCCAGGAATTCCTCCCAAACGAAATATTGACTGCAAAGACAAATACATATAAACGCGCAAACGAGCATAAGTATAGCGAAAGGCAGGTTGAAAATCCTGTGATTGCCACTATGAAGGAAACAAATTTTTCAGTTAAAAAAACTGCGAAGAAAATGGGAATAAGCGAAAAACAATTGACGCAAACACTACGGGATTTGGATGTGAAAGAAGTGTTGCATACAGTCAGGGGCTCTAAAACAAAGGCGGCAAAACTTATGGGAATGAGCAGAGTCGCTCTGTATAAACGGCTAAAGAAGAATTAAGACATAGATTACACAAGGTTTACATAAAGGTTACATAAAGTTTACAAAAGGTTTACAAACAAGTAAAATACCTTCCTGCGATTAAAAAAACTCCCAATGAAATATGGAAATAATAATTGTTTGCTTTGGCATAACAATTGCTTCTATAGATAATAGAGGTGATTAGAATGCAATTTGAAGCCTTAGTAAAACAGGGACATGCTGGAGCCGGAAAGTATTTAGAAAGAAAGATATATATGACGGCTGCTAATATAATAGAAGCCTTGGACATAGCGAAAGCTAAAGGTGGAGTAAAAAAAGGCGGGCTATTTAATAGCGGAGCCAGTGTTTTAAACATTAAAATGCTAAAAAATTAAATAACATTGAAAATATAAAAAACGGCGAAAGGCCGTTTTTTTTATTTTATAAACTAATAAAGTTTTTGTTTTATTGCAATAGTTATAATTAAATTAGAAGTCTTTTTACCAAAAGCGCGGAAGTTTTTTTGTGTGTTGAAAAAACCCCCAAAATGTGATAAAAAGGATAATATTTCAATAAACGGAGGCGTATATACAATATGGAAAAGAAGGACACAGCGATACATTTACCAAAAACAGATTTTCCTATGAAAGGTAACCTTAATCAAAGGGAGCCTGAGTTCTTTAAAAAATGGGAAGACTCAAAGTTATATGAAACCCTTTTGGAAAAAAGGAAAAACTCTCCAAAGTATATTCTTCATGATGGTCCCCCATATGCCAATGGAAATATTCATATGGGGCATGTGTTGAATAAAGTGCTTAAAGATATTGTAGTCCGTTACAAAGCTTTCAAAGGATATGCCGCACCTTATATTCCTGGTTGGGACTGCCACGGAATGCCTATTGAACATAAAGTTTCTGAAGAACTGGGTGGCAAAAGAAACACTATGTCTAAACTTGAAATAAGAAAACTTTGTAATGACTATGCTATGAAATATGTCAGGCTTCAACGCAACCAGTTTAAGCGACTCGGGATTATGGGCGACTGGGAGAAACCATATCTTACTTTAAATAAAGAGTATGAAGATAAAATGGTGGACATCTTTTGGGAAATGTATAAAAAGGGGCTTGTGTACAAAGGCCTTAAACCCGTTTACTGGTGCTCAAAATGTGAGACCGCATTGGCGGAAGCTGAAGTGGAATATCAAGACGCCTCTGCGCCGACAGTGTTTGTCAGGTTTAAAGTAAGCGACTCAACAAAAGCAAAAAAGAAAATACCTGCGGATGCTTATGTAGTTATTTGGACGACTACGCCGTGGACCCTTCCGGCAAATGTGGCTATCGCAGTCAATCCTGAAATAGATTATGTGCTCGCAGAAATTAATGGGACAAAGTATGTGCTGGCAAAAGAGTTGCTGGCGGCATTTATAGAAAAGGTCGGAGGTAGTGCGACCGTGCTGGAAGAGTTTAAGGGAGTGCAACTCGAACACTTAAAGACGCAGCACCCTTTTATAGCGGAAAGAGTGTCACCTGTGATTCTCGCCGACTATGTCACGCTCGAAGCTGGCACAGGCTGTGTACATATAGCACCAGGCCACGGTTACGAGGATTATATTTATGGACTCAAATACAACCTGCCTATTTTAAATCCAGTGGATAGCAAAGGTAGATTTACCGAAGAGTTTGCTCCGTTAAAAGGAAAGTATGTGTTGGAAGCAAATAAAGATATAGTGGAAATGATGAGGGCCAATGAGTCGCTTTTATATACGGAAACGATATCGCACTCTTACCCGCACTGTTGGAGATGCAAAAGTCCAATTATTTTTAGAGCCACCAGCCAGTGGTTTATTTCTATGGAAAAGGATAATTTTAGAGGGCAGGCGCTGGAAGCAATAAAAAAAGTAAAATGGCTAAATGAGTGGGGAGAGAACAGGATAACTAAAATGGTGGAGAGTAGGCCTGACTGGTGCATTTCGCGGCAACGCGTATGGGGAGTGCCTATTTTTGTTTTTAACTGTACGGCATGCGAAAAAAATATAGTCACAGAAGACACTATAGCAAAGGTGCACGAGATAATCAGAAGAGATGGTTCGGATGGCTGGTATAAGTATTCTGAAAAAGAAATTCTTGGCGAGGACTTTAAGTGTCCACATTGCAAAGCCGGAATTGAGAATATAAAAAAAGAAAATGATATTTTTGATGTGTGGTTTGATTCTGGGTCGAGTTCTTTTTCTGTGCTTGAAAATAATGAAACTGTCGCCTGGCCGGCGGACTTGTATTTAGAAGGTTCTGATCAGTATAGGGGTTGGTTTCAATCATCTCTTTTGACTGCAATAGGGTTTAAAGGAAAGTCACCATATAAAGCAGTTATCAGTACAGGTTGGGTGGTGGACGGACAAGGCAGAGCAATGCATAAATCCCTCGGGAATATTATTGACCCACTTGACCTAATAAAACAAAGTGGAGCTGATGTGCTGAGGTTGTGGGTGGCGTCTGAAGATTTTACCGCGGATCAACCGATATCAAATGAAATTATGGCAAGGGTGACGGATTCGTACAGGCGCATTAGAAATACTTTTCGGTTTATGCTCGGATGTATGGAGGATTTTTCAAAAGAAGATGCAGTGCCTTACGAGAAACTGAACAAGTTGGATAAGTATGCCATAGACAGGCTCGAAACCTTGGCGGGAAATATAGATAAATACTATGAGAGTTTTGAATTTTTTAAAGTGTATAAAGATTATATGCAGTTCTGTTCGACTTTCCTTTCGTCATTTTATTTTGACATAATAAAGGACAGGATATATACCTATAAAAATGATTCGCTAGGACGCAGAGGCGCTCAAACAGTGGTATATAAAATGCTTATGAAAATGGTGAAACTGATTGCCCCAGTGTTGGTTTTTACTGCTGATGAGGCCTGGCAGTTTATTCCCGCAAAATTACGAGATGAAGAATTTGTGCAGTGGACGCTGTGGAATGAAGCCTCTGAAAAAAGACTTGGGGAAAACGAGCTTAAAGAATGGGATATGATAAACGAGATACGAGAAATTGTAATGAAAAAGGCGGAAGAAAAGCGTGCAGAAAAAATTATAAAGCATCCATACGAGTGCGATGTCACGGTAAAATATTCTTCCAAGACCCTTGCTGGGGTGTTGGAAAAATTCAAAGAAGATCTGGCTGAGATATTTATAGTATCACATGTTATACTTGTACCGAAGGACATAAAGGAAGCGGATTGGACTGCTGACCTTGAAATAAGCGTGGATAAAGCCTCTGGAGAAAAATGTGGTCGGTGCTGGAGATATGAAACCAGCGTGGGCAAAAATGTTGATTATGTGGAACTTTGCGAGAGATGTATAGAAAATCTTTAAAGTTTCAAAAAATCTGGAGAAAAAATGGTTGAAAATAAAAAAAAGAAAATACAGAAAAAACTGACTCCAATTCAAAAATATAAGGCTATGTCCGAAGCGGACACCCTGAAAGAATATGTGGAACTGAAAAAAAGGCCTTTCAGAATGATGTGGACAAATTTTGTTATGGGACTTTTTAGGGGGATAGGGTTTTTTATAGGTATGACGGTAGTCGGCGCTGTCTTAGTGGCCTTTGTTGCGGCTCTGGTAAAAAATATTTTTGGTGGGCTCCCAGGAGTGGGCGGAGAAATAGCCAAAGCCATTATATATATTAATGATTTAGTGACACAATATACTGCCAGCTCAAAATAGGAGGGGACAATGATAACCGAAAATATGATAAGAAAAAAAGCCATAAATTATATAAGGGCGCTTCTTACGCTTGTGATTCTTTTACTGGCGGTATATAAATACGAGGAAATTTTGGACTCCAAACAGTATGTGTTTTTATACTTGATCGTGGTTTTAGCAACTAATGTGTTTTTGTGGTTTGTGAATGCGAAACATTTTGAAGGAACAAAGTTTCAGTTTTGGATATTCCTGATGGATATTATTCTTATTGTGTGTGCGGCATATATGCTGACTAGTGTTAACTTTTATTTAACCCTTTTTATCTTTTTGACGATTTTTATGGCATCCCTCAGCCAGTCAGTTTCTCTCAGTCTTTTGGTGGCATTTGTGGTAAATGTGGTGTATGTCTATATTTCAGGAAATACTACGGGAGGGTTTGCTATAAACGATGTCAGTGTGCTCTTAAATGTGCCGTTTATTTTTATTGTAGCGCTACATTCCAGCTACTTCGCTGAAAAATCAAATGAAGATGCGCGAGACAGAAAAAATCTTGGGAAAGCCAATGTAGAAATGGGAGTGAAGATAAAAGATACGGACATTGAAATAGGTACGCTTATGAATTTTATTTTTAGAGTATACGATGCTTTTAAAGACGGAGTCTTGGTAACGGATAAAAATGGGTATGTTAAAGTGTTTAACATAGCGGCTGAAAATATTTTTAATACAAGGCGTTCAAATGTTACCAATATGCATATCGGGGATATTGAAACGCTCGGAGCTGTCAAAGATACGATTACCAAGCTCATCACAAGAAAAGAAGTAACAGTGGACAAAGAAATCATAATTGATTCAGGGAAGCTTAAAAAGATCAGCGTCAGCACCGTTTTCATAAAAAACAAATCAGGGGACTCTCTTGGAGTGTTGTGTACTATGAGAAGACTCACTGGGGAACTTGAAAAACCGCAGGAGTTTAAATGAAAAAAATGATATGGACAGCTGGGGCTGTAGTTATTTTGGACCAGTTGGTAAAAGCATTTGTTAAAAGCACTATGAAACTGTTTGAAACGATACCTGTCATAAAGGGGCTGTTTAATATCACCTTTATAGAAAATCGCGGAATTGCTTTTGGTATTTTTGGACAGGGAAATGAGTTTGTGAAACGCTGGTTGTTGCTTTTAGTGGTTGCGGCGGCTATGTTGGTGATAATTGTATACTGGTTTTTAAATTATACAGATGCGCTTATTTATAATATTTCATGTGGGCTGATTTTGGGAGGCGCATTTGGAAATTTTATTGACAGATTGCTTATGGGTTATGTGGTGGATTTTATTGAAGTGGGATATGGTAAATGGTCCTTTCCTGTGTTTAACCTGGCGGACTCGGCTGTTACCTGTGGGGTAATTCTGTTTGCTTGGTTTACATTATTTCATAAGGAAGTGCCTTTGAATGCATCCCATACTTCTTGATCTGGGATTTTATCAGATAAGGACTTATGGGTTTTTTACAGCAATAGCTTTTCTTATCGGGTTGTATCTGGCAGCTTTGCTGGCTAAAAAATATAAAATTCACGAAGATGTCATTTTTGACCTTGGAATAATTACAATAATTTTTACCATAATCGGGGCGAGAACTTTATATGTCCTTGTAAATATAAAAGACTTCGTCGCGGACCCAATAGGCATTTTTAAAGTATGGGAAGGCGGACTTGTATTTTTTGGAGGGCTTATAGGCGCGGTCACCGCTGACCTCATATGGATGAAAAG
>SESG01001219.1_pt1 | contig 11663 bp, 5 predicted proteins | sample 3171421 | NCBI WGS metagenome assembly SESG01 (sample SAMN10866946, study PRJNA518727) | freshwater metagenome | biome: subpolar coniferous forest; feature: holomictic lake; material: water; isolation source: holomictic Lake 227, 6 m and 8 m depth | place: Canada: near Kenora, Ontario | collected... | reverse complement strand
GTTGTTCCCCGTTACAAGGTCAGCCTGATTAACTGGTGTCTCTGGAGGTGCGGTTCCAACCGGAACCACCCGATTCACATTCACCGTCACGCCGCTCACCGTAACATTATCCGCTTCCGTGATGTATGTCGAACTGGCGCTGCCTGCAACTGAGCCTGACGAAGTGCTCAGTGTGGCTACCGTCGTTTCAACATGGTTGTCCGAGGCGCCAATCGCATTGCCAGCACTCAGTATAAGGCCGGATGCTGTGATGTCGTTGTCGCTGGCAATGGTGTCGTTGTCAATAATGTTGCCGTTCAGAGCCTCGACAGCAACATCGCCTGTTGTGCTGATAAGCTGGCCAAGGTAGACATCATTTGAGGCAACAAGACGAATGTCGCCGCTGCCCGCTGTGACGTTGCTTGTTGGGCTCAGGTTGACATTACCTGTCGTTGCCTCAACATCTATGGTGCCAGAGCCACCAGTGTTGACATCCACTCCAGCCACAAGATTAACGTCCTTATCAGCAAGTACCGTAATGCTGCCCGTACCGCTCGTGATATCCGCGTTGGCATTAACGTTGCCGCCACTGGATTTGGCTAAAATATTACCACTGTCGTTTGCCGTAACCGCAGCATTTAAAACAAGATTGCCTGAAGCATCAAGGGTGATATTCCCATTTCCTGTTGTGCTTATCGCCTTGTCAACGGTCAGGACTCCTCCATTCGTCGTTGAAATAGCCGATGTCCCGCCAGTTGCCGTTACCGCTGGTGTGTTGTTGCTGCCATAAGGCGTTGCGGGTGTCAGGGAGGCGAAAACAGTTCCAAAGCCATCAGGAGCCTCGGTAATTATTGAGTTATCGACAACAGCCGTTATCAACAGATCTTTATCGTTGCTGATTGATACTCCTCCAGTTCCACCATCTGCTGAGAAATTATCGACATGAGTGTGGAGTACACCGACGAGGGGGAGTAACCCGTTGTATCCAATTCCAGCCGTCGCCGTTGCAATGAAATTGGGGGATGATATCAGGTCAGAACCGCCAACTCCATAGATTTTACCGCTGGTTGTGGAAATTTTCACAATATCCTGCGTGCCGGTTCCCGTTTTGACCGTTCCTGCAACTTTGACATCTCCGGTACCACCAATAACCACTGCTGACGGGCCAAGTACCCTGTTGTTGCTTGCCGAGAGGTCGCCAAGCGTAACATTGCCGACCGTCGTCAGATAGATATTACTGTAATTGGCTGTAACATCAACCCTGCCGGGAACCTGTATAACCAGCGGAGAGTTGGGATTTCCGATGGCGTTAGGAGAGTAGCGACCAACTCCCGGATCTCCGGAAACTGCGGGAACAGCCAAAACCTCAACGGACTTGTTTGCTACCTGCGAAAGAGCATAAACCTGATCGGCAGCAGCGCTGGCAATCTGGGCTTTTTCATAAGAGGCGGCTGAAATTGACTTGGCCTCGGACGAGAATGAATAATCACTTGCCGCTGCTTCCATGTCGTTCTTGTAAGCGGTTTTCAGAACCTCCGCATCCCTCATAATAGTCTTGTCATCTCTCTCGACATCTCTATAGGAAGAGGCCACAAGATCTGCAACAGTTGAAGCAATTTCGGCAACGTCCGCAGCAGTTTCGAGCCCTTTGGTTACACCGGTAGCGCCACCGTCACCAGTCAGTGGGACGGCCTGGGCTGGCGCTGATATCCATCCAGAAACTTTAGATGCAACTTTCAGTGCGATATAGAGTGCCTTGACACCATAAGCGACATCCTCGGCTATGGTTGCGTTCCTGTCTGATGTATGCCAGGTGGAAGCTTTGTTTTCAAAGTCGCTGACCGATGCATCGTAAGTGGCGGTAGTGAGATTAAGCCATTTGTTGTCCACGGAGGCTTGAAGTGCCATCACATCTTTGGTGAGAAGCTTGGCATCTTCTTCAGCCTGTTTTGCCGCAGAAAGACTACCGCTGTTCGTCATGAAGAGATTGGCTTCACTTTCCGTCGGAGTTGTTGCATACAGATTGGCAGAACCTGCAATAATGTTAGGATTGTTCTGGTTCGCCGCAATAATATGAGTGTCAGTCCTGAGAGCATCAATAATCATGCCATAGTTGGAGCCGACCGTTACTTTGGCGGTTCCGGCATCAAGCGTACCGATGGAGATGTGCCCGTCAGCCGTAACGCTGATATCTCCGTCAGCAGTCTTGAGGTTCCCGATGATAGCTACAGCGCGACTGTTCCCTGCGGTAGTTCCTCCCGCATCAATGGTAATGGTATCTCCTGCCGTAGTGGTGCGAATTGTATCATTCGGGTCAAGGAAAACGATGTTTCCGGCAGTTGTTTTAAGCGTCAGACTCTTGGAAACATCTACCGTGTCTGGCAGATAACGTGGATCAATATCCGTTCCGCCGTCGAGATCAAGAATGGTGATGGAAGGAGCATTAAACACACCTCCATTTTTAAGGCTATTTGCCGTAAGCGCCAGAGCCTCCGAGTTTGTAATGACAATCGGATTCTTTGCATTTCCGGAAAACTGGCCAACTGATAATTTCAGGGCTGGATTGATGGTTCCATCAGGTGCTGAAATGTTCAGGATTTTGGCCTTCACATTGACAGCCGAACCCGACAGAGGGTCAATATCCCCTGTTGTCGCCGTCAGTGTTACGGTATCACCATCGGCAATGGCTGAACCGAGCAGAATACCCTTATTGTTGGATATGGAAATATCCGCACCTGAACCGGTGGCCACCGCTGAATTGAGTGTCAACTGAGGGGTGGTGGAGGTATTGTCGATATAGATTCCTCCGAACGAGGAGGAGAGCGTCATATCATTGATCGCCGTTTCAAGAGGGTCAGCGCTTGAGCCAATCTGGGTGGCAGAAATGGTTGCCGTTGCCGCCGAAATATCCGGAGTGGCTGTAGCATTGCCGTCTATGATCTTGCCTGTCGAAGTGAGCGTAAGCGCAGTGAGAGTGAAAACATTTTGTACGGTCACATCACCACTTGATGTAATGGTAATGTCATTGCCTGCAACTGCCGTCAGCCTCATTGCCTTGCTGTTCGCGGCAAAAATACTTCCCGCAATTGCCGTAGCATTGAGATCACCAACTTTTGTTTCAATAACGTTTCCGCTTTCACCAACAGCTCCATCTGCCGTTAACACAGCACTTGTGGCTGTAATATTGTTGACTGCCGTTGCTCCGTCTGCCGGAGCAGGGTCATTTCCGTCCAGAATATTGCCGCCACCTGTAGCAGTCAGGGTTACAACATCGGGAGCGGAAACGGCATTCAGTTTCAGGTTTCCGGCAGCCGATACGGTAATATCGTTGCCCGTCCCTGTAGCCGTTGCCGTCAGCGTCAGTGCTTTGCTGTTGGCGACAAAAACGCCTCCGTTGGTTGCTGTTGCCGTGAGGTTGTCAACCGATGTAGTGATTGCATTGCCGCTGGTTGCCGCACCAATTGCAGCGCCCGACAAGGTGGCTGTCCCTGCCGTCAGAATAGTACTTGCATCACCCGTTATATTGCCGGATGCCTTGATGGTTGCTGTTCCTGCGACCCCCGCGTTGACCGCTCCAAGTAAAATCCCGTCAGAGGTGTTCTCAAAAGTAAGCGAATTGGAAGCCGAAGCGGCAAGCAGGTTGCTTGATGCCGTGAAAGAGAGTGGAGCACCCAAGGCTACATTTCCATCATTTGTTTTGACAACAATATCAGTCAGCGCTCCGCTGTTTGCGATAGAGGCAGCACCACCCTTTTTGGTAACCTCCACATCAATTTGTGATACGGTTGTGTTGAGTGAGGTTGTGCTGTTGCCGATTGCATCCTGTGCCTTCAGAACAGCCTTGTTGGCCGTGACCCCCAAACCAGTGCCAGAAAGGAGGCTGCCGCCGGAAGCGTTTAGTGTCGCGACGTCACCTGAAGCATCAACCGTACCAACCGTCAGATTGCCGACAAGGCCGCCAATAGAAATATCCGCACCTGTTCCGCCCGCAACAACGTTCGTCAATGTGGCCGCGTTGGCAATTGAGAGATAAATACCGCCGTCAGCAGTCGTTGCATCAAGTTTCTCAATTGTAAGTTCAATCGGGTCGGCAGACTGGCCTATCGGGTTTGAGGTAAAGGACTCGCCTCCGACGGTTCTTGAACCAACACCGGCAGCATTAATAGAGGCGCTCTGCGCAGTGATGTTGTTTGCTTCAGTGTTGCCGTCAAGGATAAGACCTGCAGAGTTTATGGTAACCTTGTTCGGAGCTGTAACAGAACCAAGCACTATATCGCCTGTGTTCGGAGTATTTCCAGCATTAATGACAACATCAAAAGTGCCATCCTGCGTCGTCGAACCATCTGTCAAAACCACCTGGCCGCCGGAACCAAGCACCGGAGCAACACCGGTGTGGCCAGCAACAATACTCTGTTTTGCCGTAACGGTGTTGACAATAAGGGCATCCGTCTCAGCAACATAAATGCCGCCATTGTTAGTTGTAGCCGTAAGTGAAGCAATCGTCGTCCGGATCGGATTTACCGATATTCCAATGCCACCTCCTCCAACGCCACTGGTGGTCAGGTTTACATTCCCTGCCTTGATATTGATATGGGCGGGAGTAGCATCCCCAACTCCAGCAGTAATCGCGCCATCTGTCGCCGTCAGCATAAACGAGCCCGTGCCGAGATTGATCTGGTCAAGCGCAACACCTCCAGCCGTATCTTCGATAGCCGCATAGGCGTCTGTTGTTGTCACGCTGAGGGTTGTAGCGTCAATTTTGAGCGGATTAACGTCAGTGCCAACTGTGCTGCCGCTGCCGCCTGTTGTTGTCAGATTAACCGTTGACCCGCTGATCGTCGAACCAGCTACTTGCGTGATGCTGCCGACTGAATTGAGCGAAACGATTCCGGTTGATGAAAGATTCGCTACGGTTATGCCGCCTGGTGAAAACGGAATCGTAGAAGTTGGCATGACGTTAAATTGAATCACCCCCGTTCCAGCATTGATCGTGGTACCGGATGCCATGGTAATATTGCCAGCTCCCGCATCCCTGGCGCCTCCATTTGCAGCAAAATCATTGGCAGTAATTGAAACTGCGCCGTTGTTTAAGCTTGTATCAATAGTTGCATTCACAGCAACTGATCTCCCGGCCTGCACAATAAGCCCAGCACCAAGATTACCTGCCATGTTAATGGCATTATTGACGACGACATCTGTGGTTGCCTGCAAAACAACCGTACTCGACTGACTATTGATATTTACAGGATCAATCGTCGTAGAGACACCAGCTTGAGCGGCAAATGTGTTTACATCAGTCAGCAGATTCGTTCCTAAAGTCGCCACCGTAATATTCTTTGGGTCAATCAAGAGCGTGCCACTCTGGCCATGAGGAGCGAGAGCGTTGACACTTCCAAAAAGATCAACCTGCCCTTTGCTGGAGAGATCCACAAAACCGCCATTGCCGCCATTTTCGCCGCCACGGGCAAGCACCTGACCGCCAAAGGTAGCGTGGTTGTCAGAACGGATCAGTACCGTGCCTGCCGAAGAGTTATCCTGACCGCTGACATCAATCACACTGCTGGATCCAAGCAGCGTATGAGTGGTTGAGTTAAACGATACCGTTCCACCGTTCGAATCGGTCGTTCCTTTGGCTGCAATAGTGCCGAAGTTACCGGCAAACTGGCCGCTGATGGCAACATGCCCTGATTGTGCACCAGCTTCTGCTGATGAAACATCGATCACGCCTGTGTTCTGTGCAATGCCGGTTTCTCCTCCAGAAAGGGTCACGCTGCCGTTTTTTGCAACCAGTGAGGTAGCTTCTATAATGCCGCTGTTGTTGACCACCGAAGCGAGAGGACTGTTTGCGCCATTACTGACCAGCACAATATCTCCACCGGGAGTCTTGATGGTGCCACTGTTACTGACCGCAGCATCAAAAGGTTTGCCGTCAGGCCCAATAATGGAGTCGAGCACCTTGCCTGAAACGGTATAGGTAACTAATCCGTCACCATTAAAGTCGATGGTCAGGGCATTGCCCGAAGCCATCACCACTTTGCCAAGCTGCGCTACAATGGTGCCGCTGTTCTGCACGCCTGGAGCCACAAGAAAGCAGAAGCCATTATCGGCAATCCTGATCTCGCCCTGATTGACAACATAGGAAGATGCGTCGGCAAGCCCCTGCGTGAAGTTATTTTTGCCATTCATGAAATCATCTGCATTCACCGAGAGCGTCGTGGCCATAAGACCGGCAACGTCAACCTGGGCTCCCGCACCGAAAACAACTCCGTTCGGATTGGAAATGAAAACCCGTCCGTTTGCTGCAAGCTGGCCAAGTATGCTTGTTGGATTGCCGCCGGTAATCCGGTTCAGGGCAATGGAACTCGAACTCGCCTGGATAAACTGCACCCGTTCACCAGCGCCAATATCAAACCCTCGCCAATCTATAACCGCTCGAGCGCTTGCCTGGTTAATCAGCGTAGATGTTCCGCTCTGGGAGATAGTGGCTGAACCTTTAACAACCAGACCATCAACCGGTACGGAAAAAGCGTGCATCGGATAGAAAAAAAGCATTGCACCGGTAGCAACCATTGAAATCAGAGGCTTACCCATGAAACGCTTCAAACGGGCAGAGTGGAATGAATGATTCATAATGAATATTCTATGAGTAGAAGTTCAAAAAAAATAGTTTCGCCAGCCTCAAGAGAGGCCTGTTTCTATATCTATAAAACGTTAACTAAAAGCGAATGGCGGTATCAAAATAGACCACTGGCTTTTCATGAAAAAAGTTGGTTGATGGATTGATTGGCCATCCGACATCAAGACGGAAATCCGTCGGCGCAACGGTGTTGAGATGAGAGTTGATACCCAAACCTACTCCGGTCAGCTCGGTTTTAGCATGTGAACCAGCCTGTGGGCTTTTTTTAAATGCGCAGCCATAATCAAAATAGGCTGAGAGGCGCAAACTCTCCTTGTTTTGAAGCGGAGAGAGGCGCAAGGCAAAACTTGCGGAGTAGCCTTCATCACCCGATTCCTCACCAGCGCTGTAACCATGTACTGAATCCTCTCCCCCAACAAGCCACTCTTCGCCTGCAAGCAGACTCTTGTTCGACCACTGGCCTGAAAGCCTTAGCAGGGTTGAAAACTGGTTACTCAAAGGCTGCAAGCGTGCCATGTTGAGGTTAAGACGCGTAAAGGTATTGGTCGCATTTTTGCGGCTGGAGAGAGGGTCATTGCTTTCCGTTCCTCCCCATAAACCGCCGAGACCCTGCGAAAGGGTAAGGTCGGCAATACTTCTGCCACCAAGAGAGAAGGTGTCATACTGCAATTGGGTATATAACGAACGACCCTTATCGTAAGACGAGAGTTCATCAACTAAATAGTACTTGGCATTGGAGGCTTTGAATCCCGCCTTGCATGAAAAAGTTGATTGGCGATTGACCGTAAAGGGATGAGAGATAAAAATATCGCTGCTGAGCTCTTCATTATGAATACCAAGAACCGCAAAATCCTTGCCTACCTCAAAATTACCATCAAGAACAGTGATACCGATTTGGGTACCAACCGAATTAACTGGAAAAAGATAACCTCCATTGACAACATGCATGCGACTGAGCTTGTCGCCAACAAAACCACCAACGGTCAAAGCCGATCCCGGAATTATCGGGTTAGTCCACTCAAGCTGACCTCCAAAACGGTAACGGCTGACATAATTTGAACCAAGGTTGTTGGTGGTGAGGGTTGCATGAATCGGAGAGCTGTCTACTGCTTTGACATGAATATCGGTTGTGCCGGGTGCAACTCCGGGCGCAAAATTTGCGGTTACTTTGAGATCAGTGAATCTGGAATTAAGAAGAAGCAGACCCCGCTCCAGGCGATCTATGGTGAGCCCCTCCGGTTCTGCTCCCGATGTCAGGTAGTTGCGAATGAACTGGCTTGAGTAGTTCCTGTTTCCCTCAATCAGGATATTGCCGATCCGCCCCTCGACAACCGTGATATTGACCATCCCTTCAACAATATTCTGTGGTAAAATATAGGCCTTTGCCAAATTATTACCCCGTTGACGGTACGCTTCCGTCACCGTGTCGGCAGCCTCGCGCAATTTGTTCAGGTCGCAGCGTTGATTAATATAGCCAGCAAGAGCTGCCTGAAACTCGACCCCTTTTAAAACAGTATTTCCAGTGATATTAAACCCTTTAACAACCACGGTGCTGGATACATCAGCAGACGCTGCATGAATCTGCTGCGCCTTATGGTCAAGAGGGGATACCACGGGGTCTGCGGCATTGGCTCCATTCCAGGAACAGATCACCAGAAAAAGAGAAAGCGCTGCCGGCTTGGATACATTTTTGCGGAAACTGATACGATCAAACATTATTTTTTCAGGTTATTTAGCGTTGCCCGGATAACACGTTACCGATTAAAAAGAGGAGAAAATCAGAGGAGAGAATCATATGCCTGCTGCCAGCCTCTAAAACTTCATCCATCAGATTCGAGATCAAACTGATAAAACAAATTATAAAAGTGCATTTTAAGATTATAAGTATAAATGGACAATAGAACCAAAAAAAAATCGCCCCATCATTACACACTTTACCCCCAATAATCATATTTAAAGGAAAAACGTTCATTCATTGCAGGGTTGGAACATCTTCTGTCGGCTCAGGGAAAATCATTATCGCCTGAAGTAAAACGGGGGAGGGGTTTGGTGTAGCCGCATTACGGCCCTTCAGTACCCTTGTAGCTGCTGTAAGCTTTTCGTATCCGGCTGCTGGACCAGACGAGAACAAGGGAGGCAAGAATGGTTACAACACATCCTGACCGGATGGCAATCCCCGTGCCAAAATGTTCGGAGAGATAGCCGATCTCAATATTTCCGATTGGCATAAATCCCATAAATACCATCATGTAAAGGCTCATCACCCGTCCACGAAACCGATCGTCAACGGTGCTCTGAATGGTTGCACTGAGGGTAGATACCGCAGCAACAAGCCCGAACCCGGAGAGAAAGAGAAAAAACAGCGCAAACGGAAGTGATGTAGTAAAGGTGAATCCGGCCAGGGCAAGAGCAAAAAAGATTGTCCCGCCAGCAATAAAAACAAGGCGGTCAATTCGTCTGGAGTAGATCGATACCAGAACGGTGCCAACGACCGAGCCAAGGCCCGAAATACCATAGAGGTAGCCCAGCCCCGACGGGCCCATACCAAAAGTATGTTTGGCAATAACCGGAAGCATGGTAACATAGGACCATGCAAAAATGGAAATAACAGCAATAAACATCACACTTGCACGAATCACCGGATGCTTCCAGGAGTAGTTCAGCCCCTCCCTGATTGCCTGAAAAGGGTTTACTTTGGTTTTTTCGACACCACTCTTTAAAGAATCTTTCATGGAGAGCAGGGAGAGGATAACGGCAAAAAAACTGACTCCATTAACCAAGAAAGAGACTCCAGTACCGGTTGCCGAAATCAGAAAGCCGGCAATGGCAGGCCCTATAACCCTTGAACCGTTATAGATTGCCGAATTGAGCGCAATGGCTGAAGAGAGCTGCTCCCGCTCCACTATTTCGCTCAAAAAGGCCTGCAAGGCTGGAACATTAAGCGCGTTGACACAACCGAGAAGAAAAGAGAGAAGAATAATAATACCGATAGTCACGGTGCCGGTAATGGCAAACAGGCCAAGCACAAAGGCAAGCAGCATTGCCGCAGATTGCGTCCACAGCAAAATAGTACGCCTTGGGTAACGGTCAACAAGAACACCACCGAACAGGGAGAGAAAAAGAGTCGGCAAAGTTGAGGCGGCAGCAACAAGCCCCACATCAAACGCCGAGCCTGTTATTTCAAGCACCAGCCACCCCTGAGCCACCATCTGAATCCAGGTACCGATCATCGAGATCACCTGACCAGGAAAATATCGCCTGAAATTCGGGCTTTCGAACGCAGGAAAAGCCGAGAGTAACTGCCGAGAAAAACCATCTTTTATTTCAGGAGCTGATCCTCTCTGCGAGGGCGCCAAAGGGTCTTCAGAAAGTAAGGTCATCGTTGCATAACATCTTCATTTATTTCATCAAGCCGATCAAAGGTATTAAAAGAAAAAGGGAAATCCTGAAAAGGGTTTTTCCTGTCTGTTAACAGCAGAACGTTCTCTGTTGAAAATGGCTAATTTTGCTGATGCATAAAGCAAGAAAATCCGACGGCTCTTTCATTAAATAGCAGTACATTTACGCGACCGTTTCTTGAGCAATTCGGCAAGTAACGGCGTTAACTTTCATTAACTTAAACAAGCAAAAGGAGTTCTATCAAATGAATGTTGTTAATCCGGAAGCTATCGGGTTGTTCGGGCTGATTATCACCGTCTGGGTGTTCGGACTTGAACAGTTGGGATTCGGACTTGACAAAGATACTGATCATGCAAAGCTGGGACGCAATCTCGCCAATGTCGCCCTCTGGTTCGGCGGTGTTGCACAGCTTTTCACGGCTCTCTGCATGTATCTTTTCGACATGGGGTTACCTCCAGAGATAAGGATTTACCTCGGCACCATCTTTGCTACCTACGGGCTCTTCTGGGTTGTTGTCGCCATGCATTTCTACAACCCCGGCGACAAAAAAATCTATGCCCACATGTTTCTCGGTATCTTTTTCATCACGGCAGTCTTCAGCTACAAGGCTATTCTCCTCGGAAAAATCTGGCCTTTGGCTACGGTACTGCTGCTCATTAACGTCCTGACCATCCTGCTGCCATTCGCCTGGTACAAGCAGAACAATCTCATCACAAAAATCTGCGGGGCAACCAATGTTGCCATCGGCCTTTGTGCCCTTCCACTCCTCTTCAAATCACTGGGAGTGTAACCCCGTCACCTCATGCCCGAAACAGCCATCAGTTTTCCGGCTGTTTCGGGCCGCACCGACCATCTCTTTTATTCAGTTCTGCCCCTTTTTCTCTGTCACAAAAAATTCATCCCCCATTCATCCATAAAAATAGGCATGCTCCATCCCGATAATGGGCCGACAGAGGTTTTTTGCAGAGTTCGCATGATTTGCTATAATAAAGAGTGGCCTGACATACAGGTCGCATAAGTTGACGCGACCTTTTTTTAAAGCACCAAAACCCTCACATACCATGAGCGCTCATATCTATAAGAAAATCGAAATCGTCGGCTCTTCACCGACCAGCATCGAGGATGCGGTCAACAATGCTGTAGCCAAAGCCGCAGAGTCAATCAGGAACATCCGCTGGGTAGAGGTGGTCGAAACCCGCTGCCATGTAGAAAACCAGAAGATTGCCTACTGGCAGGTAACCGTAAAGATCGGCTTCAACCTCGAAGAGAGCTGAACCGGCACCATTTAATCCCGCATATAGCAAAAGAGGGCACCCAAAACAGGCGCCCTCTTGCTTTTTTCAAAAAAATCGGTGCGCCGCACGATACGGCACACCATCATTATAATAGCGCTCAGCCCTCGTTGTAGTGTTCCGGCGCCAGTGACCATTGCGCAGGAGACTTCCAGAGTGTCGAGAGCATCAATTCACGGATATGAGGAAACTCTTTGGGTAACCTGTCGTAAATCATTTCAAAAAGCTGCTCATGTGAAAGCAACTCATTCTTCCATGCTTCACGGTCGACCGACATCAGTTTGATGAACTTCTCTTCAGTCATCTCCTCCAGACCTTTCCAGTCGAGCATATCATACTTCGGCATCCAGCCAAGC
>SESG01025328.1_pt1 | contig 11669 bp, 10 predicted proteins | sample 3171421 | NCBI WGS metagenome assembly SESG01 (sample SAMN10866946, study PRJNA518727) | freshwater metagenome | biome: subpolar coniferous forest; feature: holomictic lake; material: water; isolation source: holomictic Lake 227, 6 m and 8 m depth | place: Canada: near Kenora, Ontario | collected... | reverse complement strand
GAAAATTGCCAGCCGAAAACTGAAAAGAACCTATGATCCTGATGCACCAAAAGGGGTTCGCGGTCGCAACAGTGACAATACGATGATCCTTGAATTGCTTGGATGGGAACCTACCTTGCCTCTGGCAGTAGGGATGAAGGAAACCTACGACTGGATCAGGACCCAAATGATTAGTGGCGGAATCAAATAATCAGAAGAAAATCTGATGAGTAAAAAAATAGTTTTGGTCAGTGGATGTTACGACCTTTTGCATGCCGGTCACATTGCCTTCTTTAAAACCGCGGCACAATTTGGCCAGCTTTATGTGAGCATCGGCAAGGATGAGAACCTGCTGAAGTTAAAGGGAAAGAAACCTTATTTCTCTCAGGAGGAAAGGGTGTACATGGTCGGAGCCGTCAGATATGTGAGTGAGGCATTTGTTGCTTCCGGCAATGGGATGCTCGATTTTGAAGAAGATATGAAGCGCCTGAAACCCGATTATTTTGTGGTGAATCAGGATGGATATACTGAAGGGAAGAAGCGTCTTTGTGAAGAAAACAATGTTGAGCTGATAGTCCTGGACCGCATTCCGGAAGAGGGCCTTCCTGCCCGTTCAAGTTCGCAGTCCAAAAAGGATATGAAATTTCCTTACCGGCTTTGCCTGGCAGGAGGATGGATGGATCAGCCATGGGTCTCAGAGATTTTACCTGGTTCATGCGTTGTTGTTCAAATCTGGCCGGAATACGATTTCAACGACCGCTCTGGAATGGCCACGAGTTCACGAAAAATTGCCGCAGAATTATGGGGAGACAAGATGCCGGAGGGTGACCAGCAGCGAAATGCAAAATTGCTTTTCGGGGCTGAGAATCCTCCCGGTTCGGAATATATTTCCGGTTCGCAGGATCAGCTCGGAATCCTTTTGCCGGGAGCGAACCGTCTGGATTACGAAGGAGAATTCTGGCCAAGCCACATAGAATCGATGGTCGATCCTGAGATTTGCGACTGGCTGTCGGGGGTACTCTATCTCATTCCGCTGACTCCGCGTCCGGAAGGGTACAATCCCCTGATGGAAAAATATCTCACCATCGAAAATGTCAGGGAGCTAGGAGATTCTGCCAACATATCCTGGGAAGGAATCCTGCAAAGAGATGTCAACAAATTGGGTGAAGGCATGACCAGAACATTTCGTGCCTGGAAGAAAATGTTGCCCTTTACGGTACCCGAATGGGTCTCTGAAGAAATGGAGACTAACTGGTTGGCGAAGTATCCCGGGGCAATAACATCTGGTAGCGGTGGAGGTTACGTGATCGTTGCCTCTGCGACGGAGATTCCCGGGGCATTGAAAATAACTGTGAAATACTGAAGCGTCAAGAGTAATAAGTATTGCCTGATTATGGCAGATTTTCCCGGATGATTCCAACAAAAGGCATCTTCGTGGTTTCATAACAATTTTAATTCGCCGTAAATGTTGAACAAGACTCTGATTTTAATGTTGTTTTTGCTGGTTGCCACGAATATAACCCAGGCACAAGGTATTGCCAGCCCGGAACATCCCGCGATGATGTTTGGCGACACTTCCCGGATTGGCGTTCCCTTTTCCAAGGATCCGTATGTTATCCGCTTCAATGGCCGGTGGATGATGTATTATTCTGTTCCGGGGTATACGGACAAAGCCGGTATTGTACACGGCTGGGGAGTCGGGATCGCCGAAAGTTCTGACCTGGTGAAATGGAAACGTTTGAGCGACGTCAACACAGATCCCGAAGCAACCTACGAATCCAAAGGTATGTGTGCACCTTGCGCACTCGTGATCGGTAACAAAGTCAACCTTTTTTATCAGACTTATGGGAATGGAAAGAAAGATGCCATTTGCCATGCCTGGTCAACCGACGGAATTCATTTTGTCCGCAACAAAACCAATCCCATCTTTCATCCGGATGGAAGCTGGAATTGTGGTCGGGCCATTGATGCTGAGGTGATTAAATTTAAAGGACGCTATTTTTTGTACTATGCCACACGCGATTCAGCCTATAAAATTCAGATGCAAGGTGTCGCGGTAGCTCCCGGAGATACCCGTTTCGAGAGAGGTGACTGGAAAAATCTCTCCCAGGAGGGCCCGATGCTGAAGCCTGAACTGCCGTGGGAGCGTGATTGTATTGAAGCAGCCTCAATAATCAATAAAAACGGCGAACTGTTCATGTTTTATGCCGGGGCCTACAACAATGCTCCCCAACAAATCGGAGTCGCAAAAAGCAGTGACGGTATCAACTGGAAACGATTATCTGATGAACCTTTTTTACCAAATGGGAAACCGGGCGACTGGAATGCCAGCGAATCCGGGCATCCTCATATTTTTGCCAATTCCTCAGGCGATGATTACCTCTTTTTTCAGGGAAACAATACCAAGGGTAAAAACTGGTTTATTTCCAATGTTAAGATTGGATGGAAAAACAAGGTGCCCTATTTGAAGCAGCAATCAGATAAGTGATTGATATTTATTTGTCTTATTGAAAGTAGTCAATTTCGTATTTTTCTAAACCCCAGGCTAATAGCGAATAGCTAAAAGCCAATAGCATTCTAAATGCCTATGAAACGCAGAGAAATTTTGAAATCAACAGCTACCATGGCTGTCGCCTCCTGTCTTCCGAATTGGGCCGGAGCATCCATTCATCCGGAATCACTGGCTGCAGCTCAGCCAGGTACGAAACTGCCGGCCATCCCGCGGTTCGGAGATGGCCGCGACTGGTTTTTTGAAAGGCGTTACGGAATGTTTGTACACTGGGGTATCTATTCCATTCCCGGATGGCACGAACAGCACCAATGGCGGGCAAGGGTCCCCAGAAACGAATATGTCAAGCTTGCTGATCAGTGGAACCCCAAAAAATTCAATCCGGAAGCATGGCTCGATCTGATGGAGGAAGCCGGCATGAAATACATCACCATCACCACCAAACACCATGATGGTTTTTGTATGTGGGATACCCGCCAAACCGCTTTCAATACCATGAATACGCCATACAAAAAGGATGTAATCGGTTTGCTGGCAGACGCCTGCCACCATCGCAAGATCCCTTTGTGCCTTTACTATTCCATCGCAGACTGGAATCAGCCTAATTATCCCAACCAGGGCAGACACCACGAAATTCCTCCACAGCCGCAGGATTCTCCAGACTGGGATAAATACATGCTTTTCTTAAAGGAGCAAGTTCGTGAACTATGCTCTAACTATGGAGAAATCCATGGATTCTGGTGGGACATGAATGTGCCTTTGTACAAAGACCCCTCCGTCAATGCCATGATCAGGAAATTGCAGCCCAAAGCAGTAATCAATAACCGCGGATTTGATGAAGGCGACTTTGGAACTCCCGAACGCGATTACGACAATGCAGCCGCGGAGGCAAAAGGTTTTGACAAGCCCGTTGAGGCATGCCAGTCGGTTGGCATGGAAAGCTGGGGATACAAAAAGGATGAGGATTACTACACCCACCGTCACCTGACCGAAAGCATCGACCGTTACCTGTCAAGGGATGCCAATTACCTGTTGAATGTTGGCCCTACCGGTGAAGGTCTCATTCCCCAGGAATCAGCCGCTATCCTGAAGAAAATCGGAAAGTGGAAAAAATCGGTGGATGAGTCTTTTCTTCAGGTTCGCACTGACCATGAAACAGTCAATTTCCCCGGTGTTTTGGCTACAAGCCGCAACCAAACTCTCTACGTTCACCTGAACAAGCCTATTACAGGTAATGCGGTGAAACTTAAACCCATCAACATTTTACCGGTGAAGGCAACGCTGCTTAATACCGGCAATCCGATTGACTGTTCCGTCAATTTGTGTCCGAGCGATCATATTTCACAGCAGCCCTACCTGCGTTTGCGAAATCTGCCATCCGGCGAAATGTCCGATACCGTGTTGGTGGCGAAGCTCGAATTTGACAGACCTCTGGATCAGATTATCCAGCCGAAAAAAATGGATTCAAATATTGAATTAACCAAATAGCTAAAAAGATGAAAAGAAAAATTTATTCGCTGACAAGTCTTGTTGTGCTGACCATGGTATTCAGCGTGATGACAAGCAGACAGTTGCTGGCTCAAAAATTTGAGCCTACGCTTGAATCGTTTAAGCAATACACCTATCCCGAATGGTTCCGTGATGCCAAATTCGGCATCTGGGCGCACTGGGGTCCACAGGCAGTTCCTCGTCAGGGTGACTGGTATGCAAGAAAAATGTATGAATCAAATATCATTGACCGCAAGACGAACCAACCTACCGGGAAGCCCAGTAAGGAGTATCTGTACCATTTGGAGCATTATGGTCATCCTTCGGTTTTTGGCTACAAGGACATCATCGGCCTTTGGAAAGCGGAGAGGTGGGATCCTGAACAACTGATGAAATTGTACAAAGAGGTAGGCGCCAAATACTTTGTCAGCATGGGCACACATCATGATAATTTTTTCCTCTGGAATTCGAAAATTCACAAGTGGAATGCAGTTAACATGGGACCAAAGAAAGATGTGGTCGGCTTGTGGCAAAAAGCGGCCAAAAAAGAAGGACTTCGGTTTGGTGTATCCGAGCATCTTGGTGCGAGCTATACCTGGTTTCAGCCAAGTCACGGTTCCGATCCCACAGGTCCGAAGGCAGGTGTGCCGTACGATGGAGCCAATCCGGATTTGCAGGATCTCTATCATCCCAAAACAGCGGCAGCCGATTTTGACTGGCTGACTAAAAACCCGGAGAATCAGAAGGACTGGCTGGCCAACATTACCGAATTGATTGATGCCTACCATCCTGACCTTCTTTATTCCGACAGTGAATTGCCTTTCGGTGAAGTCGGCAGAACCATGCTGGCCCATTATTACAACCAGAGTGAATCAAAAACCAGTGGGAAACCGGACGCAGTTTACACCTGCAAACTCCGCGCTTCTGAAGGCCGCTGGGTACAGGATCTTGAGCGTGGAGCCATGGATTCCATCAGTCCATATCCCTGGCAGACAGATACCTCTATAGGTGATTGGTACTACCGTACCGGCCAGAAATACATGACAGGTACGCAGGTAATCCAGATGCTGGTCGATATCGTTAGTAAAAACGGGAACCTTTTGCTGAACGTCGTTCAGACCCCGGAAGGTGACCTCGAACCCGATGTGATGAATATTCTCAAAGAGATAGCTGCCTGGACACCTGCCAACGGAGAAGCCATTTACGGTACACGTCCCTGGAAGATCTACGGGGAAGGACCAACCACGCAGAAAAGTCAGGAAAAGGGCAGATTCGGCGGGGTAAAGGATGTAAGGCCTTATGAGTCAACTGACATGAGATTCACAACCAAAGGTGAAACATTGTATGCATTTTGCATGGGAACTCCTGCTGGAGATGTGAAAATTGTTTCGTTGGGCACCAATTCCAAAATTTCTGCACAAAAAGTGAAATCCGTTCAGATGCTTGGCAGCAATGAAAAACTTTCGTGGAAACAGGAAGCCGATGCGCTTGTCATTGCCAAACCTTCCAAATTGCCGGAATTGCCGGTGGTTACATTTAAAGTTGAATTCAAGAAGTAACCGGAGCGAGAACAGAGGATAGCCGAATCATGCCGGTCGTTGTCCTTAAACCTTCAATTTTTACCACAAAGGACCCATAGGTCAACCGCAAAGGTCACGAAGAGAACAAATCAAAAATCTTTGTGACCTTTGGGCACCTTTCGGGTCCTTTGTGGTTTTTGTCTACCCCTTCGACTTCGCTCAGAGACTGGTAATTTTATGTTGATAGTTGGGTTATTGCTTTTATCTTTGTGCCAAATTCAAAATTATGCTGGATATTTTAATGCAGCACCGAACCATCCGGAAATACAAGGAAGCAGATATTTCAAATGATCTGCTGAACAAGATCCTTGAGGCAGGATGCAGGGCTTCCACCACTGGCAATATGCAGGTTTACAGTATTGTCGTGAGCCGGGATGGTGAAATGAAAAAAAAGTTGGCCGGCTGTCACTTCAATCAGTCAATGGTTGAGAAAGCACCGGTGGTACTTACCTTCTGCGCCGATTTCAATCGTTTCAACAAATGGTGCCTACAGAGCAACGCGGATCCCGGTTACGGTAACTTCCTCTCTTTTTTTACAGCGGCCATCGATGCCTTGCTTGTGGCACAAAATGTATGTATTGCTGCCGAAAGCGAAGGTCTGGGTATCTGCTACCTCGGAACGACCACTTACCTGGCAGGGAAAATCATTGAACTGCTTCATCTTCCCAAAGGTGTGGTACCGGTCACTACCGTGACGATCGGATGGCCGGACGAGCATCCCGAATTGGTTGACAGGTTGCCGCTGGATGCAATTGTTCATTCAGAAACCTACCAGGATTATGACCAGGAGGACATTGCCCGGTTGTATGCTGCTAAGGAAGCTCTTCCTGAATACATCCGGTTTGTCGAAGAAAATCAAAAAGAGACGCTTGCCCAGGTATTTACCGATGTTCGGTATAAAAAAGCAGACAATGAACTTTTTTCAGGGATGCTTCTGGAGGTTTTGAAGAAACAGGGTTTTATGGAATAATCATCAGAAATGACAAAAAAAATTCAATTTAGGATTGCACCGGGATTTGAAGCCTTGGACAGCTGGGTAAAGAGTCTTCCCGACCATTTTCCTTCAGGCGGACGCACCATTTTTAAGGACAGGAATGAAGTCAAGATATTTGAAGTAAACGGTCTCGAGCTGAATGTCAAGTCATTCAGGCTGCCGAATCTGGTGAACCGATATGTCTATGTTTACCTGAGGGGATCCAAGGCGGCCCGCTCATTTCGGAATGCGCTGCATTTGATGGATGCCGGTGCTTCCACACCAGAGCCGGTTGCTTATTTGGAGTGCCTCGCAGAAGGAAAATTAAGGGAAAGTTATTATGTTTCGATCAATTATCCCCATGATTTTACTTTACGGGAAGTAATTACCGGTCAGGTTCCTGACAAAGAGAATATTTTGAAGCAATGGGTCTGGTTTAACTGGTTCTATCTGCACCAGCAGGGAATTTACCATCTCGATAATTCACCCGGGAATACCCTGATCAGGAAAGATGGAACTAAATACCAGTTTGCGGTGGTCGACCTTAACCGGATGAAGTTCATCGCTGTAGATTTTGAAAAGGGAATTCAGAATTTCAGGCAACTGGATGCCGATAAGGAATCTGTTCGCCTGATTGCAACCGAATATGCCACCCTATGCAAGTTTTCCGAAACGAAGGCGATTGAACTGTTAACCAAATATGACGAAAAGAACAAAGCTTATTTCAGGAGGAAGGAGAAGCTAAAGGGTTGGAAGAGAAGGCTAAAGTGAAAAGTGAAAAACGCTTCGATCATATTTTAGAGAATAACTAAAAGCCAAAAGCTAAAGCTAATGGCAAAAGTGAGGCGCGTGTCGATTGGGTTTTCTTTCAACCTGTAACCTTTAACACGTATTCCGCAACCGACAACAAGGGTGAAAACTATTGATTTTCTGCGGCTTTAGCCTTAGGATTCAGTACATCCAGTTTGATTAGTCTGTCGTATAAATCTGACGCCCTAATCAGTTCCATGCATCGGATGGTAGGGTAGATACATTTTTTTCCTCCAAAAACAGAACATGGCCGGCAAGTCAGAATGCCTTCGGGCGGCTGGATGTGGTATTCATCGGGCTGACCAATGGCGGAAAATCCGAAGGCAGGATGTGTGCCTCCCCAGATGGAAATAGTCCTGATTCCGGAGAGAGAGGCAAGGTGCATGTTGGACGAATCCATGGCAATCATCAGATCCAGCATACGAATCATGGCAATCTCTTCAGAGAGTGTAAATTTCCCGGCAACCAGATGGACATTCTCACAATGTTGCTCAAGTTGTTTCAGCAGTTTGATCTCTTTTTCACCTCCCCCAAAAAGGAAAAATACCGCCTTGTGGTTTTGGTTGATCAGCGTGATTAACTCTTTGAAATTTTCGATTCCCCATATTTTTGGCGCAGTATTGGCAAACGGCGATAGTCCTATTTTGAGGTATCCTTTCTCCGGTATTTTACCCAACATAAAGCTCCGGGCACTCTGAAAAGCCTCTGTTGAATAGTCGATATAGGGAGCCTTTCCGATTTTCACTCCGGTTCCTGCCTTGATAAAAGTATCCGCATAGCGTTGGATGGAATGAGGCAATACCTTGATTTTTTTGGTATTTATCAGGCGGTTCTTCTCCGCTCTGCCTTTGTTGATCGAGTAAACAGGAGTTCCTGATAACCTGAAAAAGAAGGAGACTATTTTTGTGCGAAGTACTGAATGCAAATCAATCACTTCCTGGAAGGGGCCCATTTTTTTCAGTTTAACGAACAGACGGTAGAGACCTTTTAATCCTTTGTGTTTGCCGTCGAGGTCAGGGAAAAGTAGCTTTAATCGTGGAATACCAAAAAAGAAAGGGGCAAAGAATGGACGGGTTACCAGGGTAATATGCAGGTCGGGGTTGGTCTCGATGACATTTCGTATCACCGGAACAGTAAGGGCTACATCTCCCATGGCGGAAAGTCGGAAAACGAGTATTTTCTTCATTAAAAATGCCTTGAGTGCCGTGAAACTCTTGAGAGTCTAGGGTGCTAAAAGTTGGGAGTCGACTATACGCAACAACTTATGACCCGTCGAGTACTCTAAGTACTTTGGCACTTATTATTTGTACTCTTCGTAGCTTTTCTCCTCGAACAGCTTCGAACCTGTGATTTCGTTGATTTTGCGTTTAACTTCGGAGCGTTCATCGTTGATAAAGTAGACAGAACGGGCTGTCTGAACAAAATCATCTCCAAAATTCTTCGAACGTTCGAGGTCGCGGATGTGGTCTTCGATCACCCACAACCTGTTGTTGATTTCAAACAACTGGCGATAGAGCGGGTCCGATTTATCCATGATCCGGCTGATTGCCTGGTTCACTTCTTCGTATTCATTCCTGAGGTTGGCCAACTTCGCTTCATCTTTTATTTTGAGTAGTTTGATTTCGATGATGGTCAGTTTATCGGCAATTTCCCCGTTGGATACTTCTAGCTTCATGTTCTGAATTTTGGTCAAAATTAACAATTTTATCCATGTGTTTTCCGGGGCAGCTAGGATCGGAATACGTCACGGGCCGAACCCTGAGCCGTTGGCATAATCAGCAGGTCATCGATGTTGACATGTGCCGGCCGGGTAATCATGAACAGGATTGTTTCCGCGATGTCTTTTGGTGACAGGGGAGTCATTCCTTTGTATACTACTTTGGCCCTTTCATCGTCTCCTTTAAAACGGACATTGGAAAACTCAGTATCAACCATCCCTGGAGCGATGGTCCCAACCTTGATCCCAAAGGGTAATAGCTCAATCCGCATGGCATGGGAAATCGCCTGAACCGCATGTTTGGTGGCACAATAGACACCACCCATCGGGTAAGACTCTTTCCCTGCCAGCGATGAGATGTTGATGATGTGCCCCGATTTCCGCTCCTTCATCCACGGAGTAACTTTTCTGACCATGTACAACAACCCTTTCACGTTGGTGTCAATCATTCTTTCCCAGTCTTCGATCTCCCCGTTATCAACAGTGTCCATCCCTACCGCCAGACCTGCATTGTTAATTAGTACGTCTACTGCTTTCCAGTTTTCCGGTAAAGAATCGAGAGCTGTCTGAACCTGCTCAATCTGCCTGACATCAAAGCAAAGCAAAAGGCATTTGATTTTGTAGGCAGAAGACAGGTCATGCTCAAGTTCTACCAGGCGTTTGTTTCTTCTTCCGGTCAAAATAAGATCGAATCCGTTGGAAGCCAGAAGATGAGAAGTTGCAGCTCCAATCCCTGAAGTTGCACCGGTAATGAGTGCTATTTTTGACATAAAGCATATGTTTTAAGGAAGCTAAATTAGGAAAAATGAAGTTTACTTTCTGCCCATTCAAAGAAATAATACGATTTAATCTTGGGAGTCTCTCTGTCAGTATTTCGTCGAATCAATTATCTTTGTCAATTAAACACAACGGCCATGAGTGATATTAGCCCAAAACCTTTTACCATTGATCAGATAACAGAACCAGAAGATCTGCAAAGTGTGATTTATTCCATGCTTGCCATTCCTCATCTCTCTCCGGTCAATATCTTCAATGAATTTGCAGCTCCGGATCTGGATCCTTCGCAGATGAGCAATGACAATACCGATGATTCAGGTATTTTTCAACTGGACGAAGATAAAAAATTCTATTCGCTGACGATCTATGCCGACCACCGCAGGCTGGCAGTCGATCCTTATGTGGCGGCACAAATTCTGGTGGCGAAGGCTGTCAGAAGGTTGATCTGTTATGGTGCTGTTCCGGTATCCATCAGTAGTTTCATGAACCATGTCGAATTTGCCAACCCGATTGCACAGGAGATGGTAATGGCTGCAAGGCTTGGACTGGATGCCGCCGCGAAAAGCTTCAACCTGAAATTTTCCCAGCGTAAGCTGCATTATGATTATTCCGGCGACCAGGGATTTGTACCGCCGACACTTATCATCAGCCTTTTCGGAAAACTGGAAACCAGAGATCGCCTTTTACAGCCTAAATTCAGGAAAAAAGGCGACAATCTTTTGATGATCGGGAAGTCATTCGATGACATCAATGCTTCTGAATATCTCGATTTTTACCACGAAATAAAGGATTGGCCACTGATGAAATTCAGTTTGTCAACAGAAGGTCGCCTGACGGAAGTAATGAAAGAGGTGATTCAAAAGGACCTGGTTATTTCTGCCAGTCCGGTCGGTATTGGTGGACTATTTTTTACCCTGTTGAGAAATGCCCTGCCTAATGACCTGGGATTCGATATCACCACAGATGCGGAAATCAGGAGCGATGCCTTTCTATTCGGGGAGTCGATGGGAAGATATGTCGTTACCGTTTCCAAAGAAAAGGAGGACGAATTTGTCGATTATCTCTTTGACCGCAAGATTCCTGTGATGACCCTGGGACATGTGACCAAAGGCGAAGTAAGGATCGATGACCAGTCAATGGGTTTTGTAGACAAAGGTCTGGTGAGCGAAACATTAGAGGATCTTGAATGAGTGAAGTAAAACCCTACCGGGATTCGTCTGCCGGCAAGAAGGAGCAGGTGGCTGAGATGTTCAACAGCATTGCCCCCAAATATGATTTTTTGAATCATACCCTTTCTTTTGGCATTGATAAACTCTGGAGAAGGAAAGCCATCAGGTTGATTTCGGACAAAAAGCCTGCTGCCATTCTTGATGTCGCAACCGGAACAGGCGATTTTGCCATCGCGGCGCTGAAATCGGGTGCACGAAAGGTTACCGGCATTGATATATCAAAGGAGATGGTAGCAGTGGGTCAGGGTAAGATCAAAAAGATGGGACTCAGCGACAGAATCGAATTAATGACCGGCGATTCTGAAGCGATTCAGTTCCCGGATTCTACTTTTGATGCTGCAACGGTTGCTTTTGGGGTCAGAAATTTCGAAAATCTCTCCAAAGGACTGGATGAGTTATTCAGGGTTTTAAACCCTGGAGGAACGATCTGTATTCTCGAATTTTCAAAACCGCGCCAGCCAATCGTACGCTTCGGGTATCAGATTTATTCACGTTACCTGATGCCATGGATTGGACGTCTGGTGTCGGGCGACAAGTCTGCCTATACTTATCTTCCGGAATCTGTTATGGAATTTCCTGACGGAGATAAATTCATTATTTTTATGCA
>SESG01014815.1_pt1 | contig 11676 bp, 9 predicted proteins | sample 3171421 | NCBI WGS metagenome assembly SESG01 (sample SAMN10866946, study PRJNA518727) | freshwater metagenome | biome: subpolar coniferous forest; feature: holomictic lake; material: water; isolation source: holomictic Lake 227, 6 m and 8 m depth | place: Canada: near Kenora, Ontario | collected... | reverse complement strand
AATCCGTTACCAGTGCCAAAATTTCAAGATCTTCTTTCGGGTTCTCTGTAGCCGGAAGCAATGCCCCTAAAACACAGGCACGGCCAAGCACAAGGGGTTTTCGCCCTTTCCAGTATGAACCAAGTGCCGTGAGCGTTTGCCCTGAACCGGCCATACGCTCCTTATAAATGTCAACGGAGAGGCGCTGCACGGGCAAGAGCGTTTCAATCAAGGCGGGAGCCTCTTTCAGGCTAAAGGGTATAACTGCACTTGGCATATTGCTCAATCATTGCTCAATGAATCAAAAAGACCGATGGAACGGGGATCATTTTCAGGAACTTTTTTCTTCGATTTTGGCTGGGCTTGTCCATCCGAAAGAGCCAGATACAATGCCTTTCGCCACCCCCTGCCGGAATCTTCAGCCAATCCACCTTCTGCGGCAGTCACCGTGTAGAGCCACCACCGCTCTTCGGGTCGCAACGCTCTCCATTTTCGGCAGATAACCTCTCTCTCATCTTCAGTTGTGGAGTGTTCAACTGCCCAGACAAGCACACAAAGCTCTTTACCGAGCATACGGTCAAGGTAATTGTCCTGGGGTTTCCATGTGGAGATCGAGACTTTTTTGGAGCGAAGCCGGGCGTTGAAGTCGCGTTTGGCCGTTTCTGCAACGAGCTTCCATTTTGACCGGGGTAGCATGGCACGAATTTCAAGGTCGGGCGTTCCGTTGATACCAGCGAGATAACCGTAATCTTCCTGAACGATAATATTGCCAGCCATACCAGCAGGAACGATAACCCTGAAAACATGAGAGCCATAAGCTGAGGGTGCCCCAAAGCCAAGGTAATTCTTTTTTGCAGGGGGATCGAGGCCAATCAAGTTGCTGTTTGTCATCACGCCTCCTGCCATTCGCTGCTTTTGTAGTGGTGCCCAATTGTTTGTGCAAAATCGATCATATCCTGCCCTGTCTGAAAACGGGCATTTCGGAAATGGAGCGTCAGAGAGGCGGTCGGCGAGAAGTCATCAATGACCTCGCTCAGAAGATGCAGCAACTTCTCTCCAGAAATGGGTTGCCCCATTCTGTCGAGCCTGCCAGCCGCTTGGCCATGTTGCACACTGATCTGCACTTCGTCAAAAACAACGTTTCGCTCACTTGCCTTGTTGAGCGCCGAAAAAACAAGCTCTCTCGAATTCAGTGTCACACCGTTTGAAACCGGAAAAAGTACCGGCAGCGTGAGAGGCGGCTCTTTTGCAACACCGCGCCCGCTTCCCGGATCACCATGAGCGATCTGGTAATCTGCTTTTTTTTCAAGGCCGCTCGCTTCAGCAAAAATCAAAAGCCTGCGGGGTTGATTATCTACCTCAAAGGGCCCGGTGTACTCTCTGCCATTCCGGGGTTCTGAACCATCAAGAGTGTAGCGAATAGTGTCAGCTCTTGGCAGCACCGGAATACGTACGGTGCGTACTTTTCCAAGTTCAGGGGTTATCTCCCACTGTATTTTCAGCTCATTTTTCCAGATTTTCGGCTGACCTGTCTCCGTTTTTCCCGAATAATCAACCGCCAGAAATGCAACAGTCAAAGCCTTTGTTACCAGCTTCCGGTCATTGAGCTTTGGGCTCTCGGTCGAAACCTCTCCATTTTCAGCATAGTGAACATGGGTCGTTTCAGGATTGGCGTTGAGAACGGTAACCTCCAGCATGATCTCTCCGGCATCATTCATTTGCCCCAAGGGGAGAACCTGAACGCCTGACACCTTCGGTTTTGGCTTTTTTGATATCCACCCATTTTGGAGGTCTTCCCAAGTTGCTTCGGTGATAGCCCGCTGCTTGATTCTCTCCAGATCACCGGGCACCAGAAAATACATGGAGCAGTTGGATTGCGCCCGATCCCTGATATCCGACCACGCCACTTCATCCTGACTTTCAAAGAGGCGCTCAATACGGCTGCGAACACCGCTGAACTTTGTACTCTCCACCCAATCAACGTAAAGCTTGACCGGATCTTTGGTGAGTGTTGCAATAATCTGGTTCTCGCCATCCGTTGTATTTCCGGTCTGCTCCAGCGGTCGGGCCTCAAGTTTTGGCTCCAGCCCTGGACGTTGCGAAGGAAAAAGAAGTTTGTCAAAGAGTGACTTGACAACACTGTTGAACTGATGTTCATAGCTCACTTTAAGATCTTCAAATTCTTCCCATTGCGGGTCTCCTTTCTTTACTTTCCCCGTAGTATTCGCTTGGCCGACAGCATAGACCTGACGGGCAGCTTCATGCAATTTGCCAACCTCAAACGATTTTTCGCCGGTGAGCACCAGCAGATTGTTTTTTCGTACAAGCGTTGAAAAAAGCTTGCCAACCTCTTCCGGTGGCAATTTTGAATCTGGCGAAATGATTGCGAGGAAGCGGTTTACCTGGACCTCCTTTTCAATTTCATCAATACTTGGCAGGGCCAGCACTTTTTGATAGGCTCTTTTGCTTTTTGGCTCGAATGCCTCTCGCAGACGATGTGCAATCAGCTCTGAAACTTTGGGTTCAGGCGCTCGTGCAGCCAGACCGGTAAGCATCTTTGTGAGGTTTTCGAGCTTGTCAAAATAGATGCGACCTTCGGCTGATTTATGGAGATACCAGCTTGATTTTGTAAGGTTGTCACAGGCCTGCTGGTAAAAACTCAGATCAGCATTCGGGGTGGCGAGGCATTCAAGGGTTTCCGAGAGGGTAAGGCCTTTAACCGGATTGACCGCCGTTGAGAGGCTTGAAACAAGAAGCAGATTGGCAACCTGAGCCGCAGCGTCATTGCCTGCATTTGCGTCAATGGTTTGAGCATGGGCGCTGCCATCAGATGAGTAGATATCCCTCGCGACCGCATCGTCGAGTCTTGAGATGGAGATGATTTTCTCTCTCACCTCATCAATGGAAAGATCAAAGTGCTGCGGGCCGATAAGCATGACATCGTTTTCTTTCCGTTCCCAAACCGACTTTAACAGCCGTGAGGCAAGCTCCAGTAAGCCACGCGTCTGCTGAAACTCCTTATTTTCCTTGAAGAGGGCAAAAATATGCTTCATCTGAGGATGAAACGGATAGGTCTGCTCCACTTCAGAGGCGAGCTGCTCCGGTGATTTCTGTTGCTCAATGGTTTTTGAGCGCTGCGCCTGCTCTATTGCCTTGCCAAAACTTTCAGCGATATGGGCAATTTGCGCGTTATCCGGCAATCGGGAAAACAACCTTTTTTTAAGAATGGCATACGTTTCATCTCCCGACAAATCAACCGGGGTAATATTGAACTCTATGCGGTTCAGCTCTTTACGGGATGATTCAAGCGCTGCATTGATAATTTGTGTGCCTTCGGCGTAACTGGCTTCCAGATCGGAAACAATGATACAGATATTTTTTTTGCCGCTCGAAGCTGTAAGCAGGTTGGCAAAGGCTCTCCCTGCAATATCCGCAACCGTCCCGCTGCCGACAGCCTGCGTGCGGTAATAGCCAAAGTACGTCGGCATTTCATCCAGCAGAATAAGAACCGGAGCCTCTATGTTGTCAAACAGTGCCTGCCAGTGCTCCTGCCCCGGCGACTCTGTCCCCGCTTTAAAAAAACCTTCAGAACCGAGTTGCGCCGCAATCCTCCCCCAGAAATAATCGTTAGGCTGCTCACGGCCATTAAAAAAGGCTACCTGAGCCGCGCCAAAAGCATAACGGGAGGAAGTTTCAGGAAAAAATTCCGTGCGGAGCTTCGGGTGGCGAGCAAGAAAAGCCATCGTTTTGATCAGATGGGTCTTTCCACCTCCCATCGCCTGCTTCAACCGGAAAACAGGCCGACCGCCTGAAGAGCCAGAAAGCCGCTTGAACCCCTCATTCACCAACTCTTTCATCCCGTTGGTCAGGTACGAGTGGCTGAGGAATTGCTGCCCAGCCACAGCATCAAGAGAATCATTGTCGATTCGCTCGATACTGTCGCTGATTCTTATCTCCAGCGCTCCTTCATTGAGCTGGCAAATATCCTTTACAGTTGGAAGCATAATGACAACGCTGATTTATGACCGATATTGTGCTTGAGGCGCCTTGAACTGGTTGCTATTTTGGTAGTTACGGTAACGATAGCAAATGGACGCTGTCGTTTTTTGAACTACAGCCTGTATAATACAAGATTTTGCCTTTAGTTGAATGGGGTTCAATGAATAATGGGCATGAAAAGAGGTACGGAATGTTGTCGCGTGGCTTTATTCGCAACTCGTTCGGGGTGGCGGCGTGCGTGCTGTCGCTCGAACGCTATAATGGCCAAGCTGATTTTAAGGTGACGATGGCGGCGGCTGGATATATTACTGTATTTGCCGGAGAAATTGACCATGAGGTATGCGATGTGGTGGTTTGTGCTGCGCGACTTGGGGCAAGAGGGATGGAGTGCGCGGAGGCGAAGCATTTTTTTGCGAGGAATGGTTCCAAAATGCAAACTGCACTGGTTTAAACGTGCGTAATTTGTAGATAAACCTGCGACGGTGTACCTTGAGTAAATTGCGTGTAAAGACTTGCATCCTCTGGAATTGTGGTATGAAAACTTTCTGTCTAATTTTTCTCTTTTGGCTGCTGCTGGCAGGGAATGTATATGCAGCCAATAATCCCACAACGTGGCCTTATGGCGGACACACACATCCATCAAGAGGTAGATCTCTTGAAAAAGGGGAATTATTCGGGAAAGCATGGCTTACGTTTCCTGACAGTGCTGATTTTTCAACCAAGCTATTCAATAAAAACGCTCTTTTTCCGCAAACCATCTTTTCAAAGGATGTTACCTTTTCAGAAGCAATATTTTACGGGAATGCTGATTTTTCGTTTACTGACTTTCATAAAAGTGTGAGTTTTCATAAAAACCAGTTCAGGAAAAAAGCTGATTTCGACTATACGCAATACAATAGTAATCTCAAAAAAGTCACAGATGAACAAGATGATTTTTTCAATAAATATTATACCGATTTTAGCCAAGCTCAGTTTTTTGATGAAACACGTTTTTCATATACCTCATTTAGTCAAAGAACAGACTTTAGCAATGCAAACTTTGCAAAAGAATGCAATTTTATTTTTTCTAGTTTTATTGGAGAAGCCGATTTTTCATGTGTAAATTTTGAAAAAAACGTTTCATTTTATCATGCTAGCTTTTATAAAGACGCGACATTCTCTCGGATTAATTTTAAAGCGGATAGTGACTTTTCGGGCGCAAAATTTCAGGGGAACGTTGATTTTACACTATCAAACTTTCAGGGAAATGTTAGTTTTGATAATTGTTACTTCAACAAAAACCTTGTATTAATCGCAACAAAATTTCAACAAGGGGCAGAACTTAGGACTACTAAATTCAACAAAAATAGCAAGATAGTTTTTGACCATAACACTTATTTCCCAAATGGCAAACTCAATATCAATTGGGAACAGTTAAAAAAACGCCTGTACCTTAATGAAAAATCATGCAACAACCACTATTCATGGCAAATCGCTCAAAACGAATATCATGAACTTGATTCTCTATACAATCGTGTTGCTCACAAGAATATCTCTCACAAGCCAGATACGCTTGCAATCAAACGGCAGAACGTAAAAGCCCGCCTTGACAGCCTGACGCAAGCGTTCAACAAAGTGCGTTATGACCTCACAGAAATTTTCTATCTCCGGCTGAGAGACAACTACCTTGCGCAGAACAACAAAGCTTCGGCTGATGCCGTCATGTACGAGCTGGCAGAACGCAAAGCTGATATTCTGAATGAACCGTTATGGATTTTGTACGGCTGGATAATGGGGTGGGGATACAAACCTTTTCAATTTCTTCTTGCCGCATTTTTATTGGTCGCCCTACCCTTTGCCCTCTTCTGGTATCGGCGCTACTACCACCTTGTACTGCCACTGGTTGACCATGCCATTGATGAGGCATTCAAAGAACAACTGAAGGCACCAGAGAACCTGAATAAAAAGAGTCACTTCAACCATGCTGCCATTGCTGGCGAAATTATCTTTCCGGCACGAGTGTGGCACGTCATATTTTTCAGCACCTCAGTGCTGCTTGGCATCCGCTTCAAAAAGGAGTGGATTGAAAAAAAAGATCGCGCCTTTTTATGGTGGGTAACAGCAGAGTGGCTTATCGGCATTGGCCTCTACATTCTTTTTGCCGTGCTGGTCAAGAGCAACGAGTTCAGCTATGTGAAAGGTTTGCTGGGATTGTCGTAACCGCAAAAGCACCAAGAAATATCCAACACCCGGTTTCAGACCCGCTTTGGTCGCAAGATTCAATGGCGTAGCAACTCTGCATCTATCCCGGCAATTGCAGCGACCTCTTCAGCACTCATTCCCTTCGCTACCAATCTTCTGGCAACTTCAAGTTTTCCTTTCTCAAGGCCCTGCTTAATGCCTATCTCAATCCCCGGCCTGATTCCTTCACCAATCCCCTCTTCCTTGCCTTCTATACGGGTAAAGTCATATTTTGTTTCGACATAGCTTGCCTCATCGCGCAGGGAGTCCTGATAACTGTTATAGGCACGACACTCTTCGTCCGACATGCGCAGCAGTGAAAACGACTCTTTTGCTTTCTGAATCCCCTTGGCTTTAAACTCATCCTTGATCTGGTAATAATCAGGATACCTATCGCTTCATCATATCGGATCAATTCCTCTGTGCCTGTTACGGTATTGTAGCTTGTAGCCGTCAGCAGCATCAAAACAATCCTGTGCTGTACCAGGAAGAATGTCCGGGTTCAGAAGAGCTTGCATAACTTCTGGTTCATTCCGGAATTTTTCAAACCAAAGGCCAAAGAATCCGATTCCTTTTGCCCATTGAGCCATTGACAAAGAAGCCAAATGAGCATGACCAACCGCCTTGGCATCTTGATAGAGAGTGAATGCTGACTCAACAACAACAAAAGCTTCCCTTCGCTTTAGCCAACGTATGTCAACAATATTTTCTCTTCTGTCGATATTTGCCAAACCGAGCAATGCAATGGTGTCTTCTGCTTTGGTCTGCTGAAATGATTCAAGACCCTCGGCTTGTTGGACAACAGCAGCATCTGCGTGCTCTGGATGAATACAGATTTGAAATGGCAGCAACGTGTTATTGTTTTCCGGAAAGTAGTAATCGTTAACATCGACAGGCGTATTGCCCTTTGCATTGTTGCAGGGGCCGCAGGCAAGCAGCATGTTCTCCCAGCCCAATGGATTGCCAGAAGTGTACCCTGCTGGCGGGTTTTTGGGAACCACATGTTCCACTTGCAGACTGTGACTCAAGGGCATATTGCAATAGACGCAATAATATCCGATACGATCAATCAATCTCTTGCGCCACAGCGTATATTGATGAACAAAAATCGGATCACCGGTCTCATCAGTCGGGCAAGGGCCCTTGTCTAATGGCCGCATCATCCTACTTTTGTACTGCCAGTTTATTCAATTCTAAAAAGGCTCTTAACCCCGGATCTGAAACATTGTCTATTTCAGCCTGTATCTCTGCTTCCGACACTCCCGTTTTCAGTTTACCCAATATCGATTGAGCAATATCATGTTTGCCTGTATTTTCATCAGAAAATGCACTTTCGACACCCATGACACTTGTTGCCACATCATCAATTTTCAAGCTGTTCAAGGGAACGTCAGTCAACCGGTCAAGATTGAGCAGTTCATCAGAAGCAAGCGACTGAACAATAAATGCGGAATGTGTTGTCACGACAAACTGAATATTCGGAAACGCACTCTTTAAATCTTTGACAATATGCCGTTGCCACTTTGGATGGAGGTGCATATCCAGTTCATCAATCAAAGCAATACCTCTCGACTCCTTTACAGCATCTCTCCCCAGAAAGCCATTAAGCACAACACACCTGAACGCCAATTCTGCTACCAGATTGAGCATGGCTTTCAAACCATCACTCATGTTGGAGTGTGTCTTTTTTCCCGGATCTTGTTCATCAATATTAACAACAGCTTCAAGCTCCTGGTAATGATGATTATATCCTACATCTTCCAGATAAGGGATTGCCGTTGAAATTGCCTCAAAGACCGCTTCCCGGGTACCTTCAAACTCTTTTTTGTACTTCAGCTCATTATCGTAATTATGAAGCCACTCAATCACACCATCAAAATCTACCTTGTCAGAGAGTGCTGCCAAATAGCCCTTCTCCATTCTGCTTCTGTTTTGTTGGGCCTTTTTACCCTTGCGTAACTGTGCCACTGTTCTTTCAGTGCCAAAACTGGCCAGAACAGGCAAAATCGCTTTATTATGAAGCCCCCTACCTAATTCCACCAAATCCCTGACGGCATCAATCAAATCTCCTGCATATTTCCTGTTATGGCTTGTTGTGCCATTAGCCAGCATTACTCTGCTCCATTCTATTGGCCGTTCCTGAAAAACAAAACAGCCTTTACCAATATTGACAGGTTCATCCTTGCCAATAAATTTGAATGTATAGCTTAACAGGCTGCCTGTAACTCTGATGAGTGTCTCATCCTTGCTTGAAACATAATCCCTCTCCTCAGCAGTCCATTTAACAAATTTCTCCTGCCTTTTAAATTGTCTTCGATAAAGAGGTGATGCTGGAAGGGGCAAACATTGCAAACAAGCACCCAAGCTGACCTGTAACGCATGAAGCAGTGATGATTTACCCATACCATTATCACCAATAGCAACAGTAAAGTTTGAGTTCAAAAAAATCTCTTTTTTCTCAAACCCCCTGAAATTCTGGATATATAATCTGCTGATATGCATCTCTTGTTATAATGAGATATTTTTTTGCGGCAAGAACAGGCTTTGGATAATCACCCAATACAGCCATTTTCTTCAAAACTTTTTATAAGTTGAATCTTTTCTCCAAAAAACAGTTGGCCCACCGGAACAGTGATGAAAAAAATTATACCAATAAGAAAGGATAAAAAAGAATAAAAAAAGATAAAAAAAGATAAAACAGGAGGATGCCTTCATGGAGTCGCCTCACTCACGCAAACAGCTCCAAAGGTTCCAGTTTAAGAAACTCCTGCCACGGAATCCCCGAGTTTCCGATCAGTAGCACCTTGTACGGCTTGCACTGTCGCTCAAATGCAGCCATGCCGGAAGCATGCTCGGTATGGCCACTTTTGATTTCAAGGCCAATCACTTTTCCTTTGTGTTCCAGCACGAAATCCACCTCATGGTTACCCTGACGCCAGTAAAAGAGGTTAATGGCATCGGTGCGGGTATGATTGAGGAGATGGGTACCAATTGCCGACTCAACCCATCGGCCCCATTGCGACGGGTTTGTGGCAATCTCCTGAAAAGAGTACTGCTGCTGTGCGCTGATCAAAGCAGTATTGTGCACCTGAAATTTCGAGATGGAGGCTCTGCGTCTGACCATTTCAGGGCTGTACTTTTCCAGTCCACCGAGTAACCCGGCGGTATCGAACAGGCGCAGATAGTGGGCAAGTGTTGTTGTGTTCCCTGCGTCCTGCAGTTGGCCAAGGATTTTTGTGTAGGAGAGAATCTGGCCCGAATAGCCACATCCAAGTTCAAAGAGCCGCTTCATCAGGGCTGGCTTGTCAACACGAGTCAGCATCAGAATATCTTTTGAGATGCTTGTTTCGATAAGTGAATCGGTGATGTAGCGTCTCCACCGCTCTTCATCGTTGATCAGTGTTGCCGCGCCCGGATAGCCTCCAAACCAGACATGCTGGTCTGGGGTAAAGTCAAAGGCCTCTTTCATTTCACGATACGACCAGTGCCCGATGAAGATGGTTTCAAATCGGCCAGCAAGTGATTCCGTCAACCCTTGCTGCAATAACAGCCGGGATGAACCCAGCAGAACCACTTTGAGTGATTGCCGTTGTGCGGTGTCGCTGTCCCACTCCCTCTTTACCGCTTCGCTCCAGTTGCCGATTTTCTGGATTTCGTCGATGATGAGCACCGCTTGCTTCTCTTCTGATTGCCGAAGCTTGATACGTGCCGCCTCCCATTGCTGGCTAATCCAGCTCACTTGCCCGGATGCAACAAGATCAGCAGAAGCAAAATGAACCGGAAGTTTTGTGGACTCCATAAACTGCAATGCCAGCGTGGTTTTACCAACTTGACGCGGGCCGTAAAGTACCTGGATAAATTGACGAGGTTCTGATTCGATCCGTTGTGTCAGAACTTTCTTTTGAGAGCGCTCAATGATCATGACTTTTTGCTCAACCTATTGAGTAATTTTACTCAACATACTGAGCATTTAGAAAACATCCAATAGGAAAAACTTGTCTGCGATATGCAACGCTTCAAAAACAATACAACGGTGGCGTAGAGAGCGCGAGATTCAGCAAAGAGTTGCCTGCAGGACGAATCACTTCCCCAGCGAAGAAGGGCTCCGCGTAAAAAAAGCACCAACAGGAGGGAGTGATGGCGAAGCGATTTAACCGAAGCCGGGAACCATCGCCGTTTTTTCGCATCGGCCATGACCATGCTTCACCATGCCGACACCGATGATGCTTTCGTCGTTAAAGCAAGATTTCTCCTCACTTCGTTCGTCGAAATGACAAGGTGATAGGTGCTTGGCAAAAAGGCATTCCGTAATTCCGCATCGAACATCGCCTGAATAAGAAGCCCATTGGCTATTTTATTACGGAATCAATTTCTATGGAGCGCTTAGTGCGTTAACCACAGGTTACACTCCACAGAATCAGCCAATGATGACAGTATGATCTGATTGGCAAAAACCTGCCGTTCCAGCTCAATTATTTCTGCTGAAAACGCCTGCCAATCACTCCCCCCGCCACCATCATCAGCGCCACACCAAAGGCACCAAGCGATATCCGTCGTCCGGTTTCAAACCCGCTTCGGTCGTAAGAGAAGCGCACCTCCCTGCTGCCTGGAGGAACCACAACTCCACGCAGCAGGCCGTTCACCTTCACCATTGAGGCTTCCCTGCCGTCGATCTTCACCTTCCACCTCAAAGGATAATAAAGCTCGCTCACCACAAGAAATGCTTCGCCGGGCGCTGCAACCTTCACAACCATTGTTTCGGCTTTTGCATCAAGTGAAGTGACTGTTGCTGCGGCAAACGTTCTGGCTCCTTTCCAGAGTGAACCGTCAATGTATGCAACACCCGAAGGGGCCTGATCATCAAGGATTCGGGCAAAAAGCTCTTCGTTGCTGTTGACACCAAGTACCTGTCCGGCGAACCATGCTCTTGGAGCTGTTTGCTGAAGGCGGTAGACCGAGGCGGTGACTGGACCGCTTGCCAGTTGCAGTGTGCCGGTTTTGACCAGCTCAAGGGCGGGATGCTCGATGGGTTGAGAGGTGATGATATAGCCGACATTGAGCATCCGCAGGATATTGAGGCTTGAGAGGTTCTCTGTTTTTGCAAGAAACTCTTCGTAAATCTTGAGTTTTGCAGGATGATAGCCACCAACTGACTCGATACCGAAGAGGGCGAACTTGTTTTCCGTAAACAACTCACCGGCGGGGTAGATTCTGAAGGGCCCTTTCTGTGCAGCAAGGTAGCGGGTAATGTCGTCGGGCTGAAAAGCGGGCTCTACCATGCGGCTCTCGGCATAGAGCGGAGGGCGCAGGGAGCTGGCAGAGGGATAGACAATCTGGGCGTCGAGCCAAAGCAGGTCGCCAAGCGCAAAGAGAATGAGGAGCAAAGCAGAAATGCTAACGGAGAGCTTCCCCTTGATGGAGAGCCAGAGCACTCCTGCCGAGAAAGAGAGTACCAGCAACAGAGTCCAGAAACTTCCT
>SESG01007104.1_pt1 | contig 11676 bp, 11 predicted proteins | sample 3171421 | NCBI WGS metagenome assembly SESG01 (sample SAMN10866946, study PRJNA518727) | freshwater metagenome | biome: subpolar coniferous forest; feature: holomictic lake; material: water; isolation source: holomictic Lake 227, 6 m and 8 m depth | place: Canada: near Kenora, Ontario | collected... | reverse complement strand
TAGTCCAGTGATTGCTAAGGAAGTTATCGAAGAGTTTCTTTCTTCACACGATTTGGATTTTGATTCACCAAAGCAAAATGCGTTTTTTATCACCCTCCCGGGAGAAAAGAAACTTGAAACACATTGCGCTCTAATTCTTGGAGATCACTCACTAACAATAAGCGCATTTGTAATTCGCAAACCAGATGAGAATGTTGCAGACGTACATGAATGGCTACTTCAAAAGAATTCATCCATGTATTCAGTTGCATATGCAATAAATGAATATGGTGATATCTACTTGGTTGGCCGTCTCCCGCTTACGGCCGTGACTGAGCAAGAAATTGATCGAATTCTTGGTGCTGTTCTTCAATATTCAGATAGTTCCTTTAATGTTCTTCTCGAAATGGGATTTGCTGATGCAATTCGCCGTGAGTGGGCTTGGCGTGTATCGCGCGGTGAATCTCTTGCTAATCTCGCGCTTTTTGAACATCTCATTGCCTAGTTTATGATTCGAGCATGACAACTAATCTGATCTTGCTCCGCCACGGCGAGAGTGAATGGAATGCAAAGAATCTATTTACTGGTTGGGTAGATGTCCGACTTTCAGAAAAAGGAGAAGTTGAGGCTAAGGCGGGTGGCGAACTCCTTAAGACACGTGACCTTCTTCCAAACGTCGTTCACACTTCTCTACTTCGTCGCGCGATTCATACATCGCAGTTAGCCCTGGATGCCTGTGATCGCCATTGGATTCCAGTGCGACGTTCGTGGCGCTTGAACGAGAGACATTACGGAGCACTTCAAGGAAAAGATAAAAAGCAGACTCTTGAGGCATACGGTGAAGAGCAATTTATGTTGTGGCGCCGTTCATTTGATGTGCCACCACCACCGATTGATGACGAGAATGAATTTAGCCAAAAGAACGACCCTCGATATGCGGATCTTGGCGCCTTGCTTCCTAAAACTGAGTGCTTAAAGGATGTAATCGAGCGGATGATTCCTTATTGGAATGAATCCATCATTCCCGATCTAAAGGCGCACAAGACAGTTTTAGTCACCGCTCATGGAAATTCAATTAGAGCCTTGGTGAAGCATCTTGACGGAATTAGCGATGAAGCAATCGCAGGACTAAATATTCCAACAGGTATCCCTTTGCTTTATGAATTAAACGAAAACTTTATGCCGACAAAAAACGGTGGAGAATATCTAGATCCGCAAGCAGCAAAGGAAGCCATTGAGGCCGTAGCAAATCAGGGAAAAAAATAACCCGAAGTAATTAAGCTTTTGCTTTCGCGTATTCACCAGTCACCAGGAAGTAAACGCGGTGGCTGATGGATACAGCGTGATCTGCAAAACGTTCGAAGTAACGACCAAGAAGTGTCATATCGATTGCGGTCTCAATACCATGGCCCCAGTCATCGCCTAATAAAGTTGAAATTAGTAGACGGTGGAGGCGATCCATCTCATCATCATCTTGTTCAATCTCAAGAGCGCGAGTTAAATCACGGTATTGCAAAACTGTGACCATCTTCTCCATGATGCGAGCGTTTGATTTACTCATATCTTGAATAATTGTTTCCAACTCTGCAGGGACTGCATTATTTGGATAGCGCATGCGTGCGAGCTTTGCCACGTGGTGTGCCAAGTCGCCCATTCGTTCTAGGTCGGCGCTTATGCGAAGGGCAGTAACTAGCGCACGTAAATCAGAAGCCACTGGCTGTTGACGAGCCATTAAGTTAATAATTCGGGCATCAAGGTCATGTTGAGTGTGATCGATGTTTTCATCAGCTGCAATCACTTGCTCAGCAACTCCAAGGTTGGCTGTGGTGAGTGAGATGCATGCCTGGTCTAGAGCTTCCTTAACCATGGCAGCCATGCCAAGCAGACTGGTGTTGATACCTTCGAGTTCTTCATGAAACATATCGCGCATTGGGTAAGGGTACCTTTCTCGCGCATCTTGCCCCTGCATTATTGTTAACAGAACCTGAACTATCAGTTAAATCTAGGCTTTCTTGGCCAAGGACCACCCTAAGCGAGCGGGCAGGCCTCCAATCTCTCCTAGGATTACACCGTGATTTGGAACCGAAAGCGCCAGCTAGCCGCTAGCCCTTTCAACGAGACAGTTGAAACAACCGGGATTCCAGACGAACTCATCGACATCATGGATTCGATTGACGCTGAATATATTTTGATGGATGGTTCAGAACACGTTGTTCAATCATCGCTCGGGATTTCGACATTCAACATCGTGCGCGAGACAACTCTTCTCAACGAACATTTGTTAAGGCTCGTACGAGCTACGCGACGTTCTGGGCAACCGCAAGAAACCACAATGGAACTTCCACGAGGACCGATTGGTGGGGGAATACATACACTCTTCATTCGCGTCACTCCACTTGGTGATAATGGATTAATTGCAATTTTAATCTTTGACGACTCCGAGATGCGTCGTTTGGATTCAATACGAAGAGACTTTGTTGCAAATATTTCACATGAGCTAAAGACTCCAATTGGTGCCCTCTCTATTCTTTCTGAAGCAGTGTTAGGTGCTGCTGATGATCCAGATGCAATCACAAGATTTGCTGGCCGCATGCAAATTGAGGCAAAGCGACTTTCAGAGCTAGTCCAAGAGATCATTGACCTCTCAAGACTTCAAGACAACGATCCATTAACAAATGGAAAAGTCTTCAATGTCGCCGATGCAATCAAAGAGGCGATAGAGCAAACTCGTATGTCGTACGAGGCAAAGAAGATTTCTGTATCGTTTTCTCCAATAGATCAGCCACAAGTACTTGGAGATCGCGATCAGGTCGTTATGGCAATTCACAACCTTGTGGAAAATGCAGTTAACTACAGCCCTGAATCCACGCGAGTTGCGGTAACGCTGAAAGAGAACGACGGATTAATTGAAGTTTCTATCTCAGATCAAGGAATTGGTATTCCCGATAAAGATCTTGAGCGAATTTTCGAACGCTTTTATCGCGTTGATGCTGCTCGAAGCCGCGAGACCGGCGGAACAGGTCTAGGACTTTCCATTGTGAAGCATGTTGCAACCAACCATGGTGGCGATGTTTCCGTATGGAGCGTTGAAGGTGCAGGAAGTACCTTCACAATTCGCTTCCCTCAAGCGAATGCGCAGGAACGCCTACAAGTTGGAGGGACGCAGATATGAGCATGAGAACAAAGATTCTTCTCGTTGAAGACGAATCATCACTATCGGAGCCTTTGGCATATTTGCTGGGTAAAGAGGGCTTTGATGTAGTAATCGCCGAGACTGGAACAGCAGCTGTTGAAATGTTCACTCGAAGCGGAGCTGATCTCATTCTCCTTGATCTTATGTTGCCTGGAATTTCTGGAACTGAAGTGTGCCGACAAATCCGCGCGACTTCGGCTGTTCCAATCATTATGTTGACAGCAAAAGACACCGAAGTAGATAAGGTCGTTGGACTCGAACTTGGCGCAGATGATTATGTTACAAAGCCATATTCAGCTCGCGAACTTGTTGCTCGTATTCGTGCTGTTCTTCGTCGACAAGGTGGCCTTGACGACAATTACGGTGAGGATGCGCAATTAGTCGCAGGTCCTGTAAAAATGGATGTAGATCGCCACATAGTTACAGTCAACGGCGAAACTGTTCCGCTCCCACTAAAAGAATTTGAACTATTGGAATATTTGATTCGAAATTCAGGTCGAGTCCTGACCCGCGCGCAACTTATAGATCGCGTTTGGGGAAATGATTATTTTGGCGATACAAAGACACTTGATGTTCACGTCAAACGCCTTCGCGCAAAAGTCGAAGTCGACCCAGCAAATCCGGTCTTTATCCAGACTGTTCGCGGATTAGGTTACAAGTTCGAAAATTAGTTTTTAAGCAACGTTTGCGAAAATATCTGACTTCTCGCGAACTAGAACGCTGAATGTAATTCCTGGTGTCTTACCAAAAGTCACTGTCACATCTGCACGCTGACCTGGTGTGAGATTTAAACCTGGGAATGAGGCATGCGCGTTCGCGCTATCACCAGAGAAAATAACTGGCATATTTTGAGCGAGCGCAACTGTTCCGGTGATTGCACCAGCAATTGCATTTGCAGAAATTGACGAGATTGCATCAGGTGATGCATCTTCATTCACAACTGTTCCAACAAGAACTGCAGAACCATCGGGTTGTGCAACGAGTACGAAATCACGAAGCTTGAGAGTGCCACTATCTTTTTCGACGCCATCTGTTACTTGGCGGATCTTTGACGTTGGGGCATCTTTGCCAGCTTCTGTACAGCCAGAGAGCAGTCCAGCTGAAAGAAGGGCTACCGTTGCAATCGCAAGTTTCTTAGAAATCATGGGCGCAATCGTATCTTTTCAGGAGTGAAGCTCAGCCCAGCGGCTCCCTGAACCCTAAAGCCGGGCTGGAGAGATGTCCCGGGTTGCTGGTAGACTTGCCCTCTTGTTGTTAAAGACAGGACCCAGCTGGACTTACCGAAAGGCCATTCTCAATGACATTTAAGGTCGGCGAAACCGTTGTTTACCCACATCACGGAGCGGCTCTCATTGAGGCCATCGAAACCCGAACCATTAAAGGCGAAGAGAAGATTTACCTCGTTCTCAAGGTTGCCCAGGGCGACCTGACCGTCCGAGTCCCAGCTGAAAACGTTGACCTAGTAGGCGTCCGCGATGTCGTGGATTCAGCAGGTCTTGACCGCGTATTTAACGTCTTGCGCCAGCCATACACCGAGGAGCCAACAAACTGGTCTCGTCGTTACAAGGCAAATGTTGAGAAGCTCGCCTCAGGCGACGTCATCAAGGTTGCAGAAGTTGTTCGCGATCTTTACCGTCGCGACCTCGATCGTGGGCTTTCTGCCGGCGAGAAGCGCATGCTTGCAAAGGCAAAGCAAATTTTGATTTCAGAGCTCGCACTTGCTGAGCGCACAGATGAAGAGAAGGCCGGCGTAATTCTTGATGAGGTCCTTGCTTCCTAATCACTCCGTAACCGTCATCATCCCTGCTGGGGGTAGTGGCGAACGTTTGGGTGCTCTACTTCCAAAAGCTTTAGTTTTGTTGGCTGGCCGTACGCTTGTCGAACATTGCGTTTCAAATATTGCACCAATTGCTAACCAAATCATTGTCGCAGCGCCTGCGGGTTTTGAAGAAGAATTTCGTTCGCTTCTTGGGGATGACGTTCTAGTTGTAACTGGCGGAGTGACTCGCGCTGATTCAGTTCGAGCAGCTTTGGAATATGCAACTTCAGAAATCATTCTCGTTCATGATGCTGCACGCTCTTTGGCTTCGGTTGAATTAGCAGGCCGAGTAATTGATGCGCTCGCTTCTGGTGAAAAGGCGGTCATACCTGCACTAGCCGTGATCGACACAATTAAACACGTGGATCATAATAATTTTGTAATTTCGACACATGAGAGAAGCGCTCTTCGCGCGGTACAAACACCGCAAGGGTTTGATGCAAAGACCTTGCGAGCAGCCCACGCATCTTCACGCGATGCAACCGATGATGCGGGACTTGTTGAAGCGCTCAACATCCCAGTAAAAATTGTTGATGGCGAAGATAAAGCTTTTAAAATAACTCTGCCGCAAGATTTGGCACGTGCGCAAAGAATACTTCTCGGTGAAAATACCGAAGATATAAGAATTGGGATAGGTACTGATGCACACGCATTTAGTGCCGATTCAAATCGACCAATGTGGTTAGCCGGTCTTCTATGGAGCGATGAAGTAGGCGTAGATGGCCACTCCGATGGCGATGTGGCTGCCCACGCTATTTGTGATGCACTTTTTTCTGCTGCTCAACTTGGCGATCTTGGTTCCAATTTTGGCGTTGCCGAACCGCAATGGGCCGGCGCATCAGGTGCAAAGCTTTTGCAAGAGACTCTGCGACGAGTGCGAGTTGCAGGATTTGAAATAAATAATGTCAGCGTTCAGGTAGTTGGAAATCGACCAAAAATCGGTCCACGTCGAGCTGAAGCAATAAGCGCCTTGGCTAAAGCACTTGATGGTGCTCCAGTTTCGCTTAGTGCAACGACAACTGATGGACTTGGATTTACCGGTGAGGGCAAAGGACTATCGGCAATCGCGTCAGTGCTTCTCAGAGCGACAGGTAGAATCTCCTAATGGCGCTATCGTTATATAACACTGCAACTCGAACAGTTAGTGAGTTTCGACCAATCACTCCTGGAAAAGTTGGCATTTATCTATGTGGCGCAACAGTTCAAGCACCTCCTCATATTGGACACATTCGAAGCGGGGTTAATTTCGACATCCTTCGTCGATGGTTAGCTGCCTCAGATTTTGATGTGACTTTTATTCGAAACGTCACAGATATCGATGACAAGATTTTGCACAAGGCAGTTCACGAAAATATTCCTTGGTGGGCTGTTGCGATGAAGTATGAGCGCGCATTCACCGATGCCTACAAGGCTCTCAACGTCTTGCCTCCAACATATGAACCTCGCGCAACTGGCCATATCACTCAGATGATTGAGTTAATGGAAATTTTGATCAAAAAGGGCCATGCATACGCACCAGGAAATGGCGATGTGTATTTAGAAGTCCGCACTTTAAGTTCCTATTTAACTTTGTCGAATCAAAAATTGGATGATTTGCTGCCAGCCGGAGATGCCGAGGATCGCCTAAAGAGAGATCCACGGGACTTTGCTCTTTGGAAAGCTTCAAAGCCAGGCGAACCTTCATGGCCTACTCCATGGGGAGATGGTCGACCAGGTTGGCACCTTGAGTGTTCTGCAATGGCTCATTCCTACCTTGGTGAGACTTTCGATATTCACGGTGGTGGCTTAGACCTAATTTTCCCTCATCACGAAAATGAAATCGCGCAATCTGAGGCAGCTGGTTACGGCTTTGCAAATGTATGGATGCACAACGCATGGGTGACGACAGCCGGCGAAAAAATGTCCAAGTCTTTGGGTAACTCTCTTCAAGTTCAAGAACTTATTAAAAAGGTTCGCGGAATTGAACTTCGTTGGTATTTGGGAAGCGCTCATTATCGATCAATGCTTGAATTTTCTTTTGAGGCTCTCGAAGAGTCTGCTGTCGCATTTCGACGAATTGAAGCATTTCTAGATCGTTCTATCGGAATTTTGGGAAAAACCCCCGAAGGAATAATCGCTTCCGGGTTCGCAGATGCAATGAATGATGATTTAGCAGTACCGGCCGCACTCGCACTTCTTTCCGAGACTGTGAAGAGTGGCAACAATGCACTGGCTTCAAATAATCTTGTTGCTCTCGAAGTTGCTGTCGCTGAAGTACGCGGCACACTTGGAGTACTTGGATGCGATCCACTAGATGAAGCATTTCTTGGAAGCCAACCGTCAAACACAGATGCAATCGATGGTTTGATTTCACTTGCTTTGCAACAACGCGAAGCTGCACGTGCACGAAAAGACTTTGCCGCTTCCGACGCCATTCGCGATCAAATCGCAGCGCTCGGAATTGTCATTGAAGATACGCCGCAAGGACCCCGATGGCAGATGACTAGTGGACGGTAGATAGATGACAAAGCAATTACGTAATCCAGATCGTATGAAGCCAAAGAAGGCAGCAAAGCCCGAGCGTAAGCAACAGGCTACAAAGCAAGAGAAGCGCGCTTCACGTCGCCCGCAAAAGGACGAAGCGCCAGCTCGCGCTGCAGCATCCCGCTCGCCTCGCCCCTCTCGTTCAAGTGGTAAGCCAACCCAAGATGCAGTTGCTGGTCGCAACCCAGTTGTTGAAGCGCTACGTGCTGGTGTCCCTGCAACAGAGTTGATTATTGCTTCACGTGCTGAGATGGATGAGCGCATGATGGAAGCTCTTCGTCTGGCAAAGAATGCAAACTTAGCCATAAAAGAAGTTGCACGCGGAGTTTTGGACATAATTACCGGTACAACAAATCACCAAGGAATAGGCCTTGTTATCAAGGAGTACCAATACACAAATTTTGATGATCTACTGAACAAGGCGAAAAATCCTGCACTCATTATTGGAATGGATGGGGTTACTGACCCACACAACCTCGGTGCAATTGTGAGAAGTGCGTCAGCATTCGGAGCCGATGGAGTTGTAATTCCAGAACGCAGAAATGCTTCAATGACCGGAAGCGCGTGGAAATCTTCAGCAGGCGCTGCTGCGCGTATGCCAATTTCTCAAGTGACAAATCTCGTACGTTCAATCGAAGATGCAAAAAAGGCAGGATTGTTTGTTGTCGGGCTTGATGCAGATGGCCAAGAATCCCTTCCCGAATTTTCACTCGCTCAAGATTCGGTGTACGTCATTGTTGGAAGTGAGGGAAAAGGTCTTTCTCGTTTAGTTCGTGAGAAGTGCGACATCATTCTTTCAATTCCTATGAATTCAGAGATGGAATCGTTGAATGCCAGCGTTGCAACAGCAATCGTCATGCATTGGATTGCGGCGGAAAGAGCAAAGGCTTAATAGAAAATGTTTACTCGTTATATTGCACTCGGAGATTCAATGACCGAAGGTATGACTGACGAGATGGTCAACGGGCATTTTCGTGGATGGGCCGATCGCATCGCAGATGTAATGGCAACGAAAAGCCCAAATTTCACTTATATGAATTTAGCCGTTCGGGGAAAATTAATTCAACAAGTTATCGATGATCAACTTCCCCAAATAAAACAATATGTCACGGGAAAAGAAACGCTCGTCAGCTTCCACGCCGGGGCCAATGACGTGATTCGGCCTAATTACAATCCAGCAATAACTTTGCCCCTCTACATTGAGGCAGCGAAGAAAGTTGCCGAAACAGGTTGCACTCTCATGTTATTCACGGTTATGGAAAAACCAACGAGCGAGGGTAAGACAGGGAAAATTTGGGAATCACGCTTTCATGAGTTCAATAAGATTGTTCGGCACACAGCAATTGAAACCGGGGCAGTTTTAATTGATTGGAATGTTGCACCATTTCTCTCGGATTTACGTTTTCTTGCTGTCGATCGATTGCACCTCAATGCAGAGGGGCATTACCGAGTCGCGCAAGGCGTTCTTGAAAAATTAGGGTTGCCATTTGATGCGGAGTGGAAAGTCCCACTTCCTCCTGCCCAACAAATTGCAAAATCCAAAAAGCTGGCGTCTGATTTTCATTGGATTGCCACGTTTGTGATTCCTTGGATATGGCGCAGAGCCCGGGGTAAATCTTCAGGAGATGGCCGCAAATCCAAACATTCTTCGCCTGTTAAGTGGGGTTAGCGCCTGTAGTTTGGCTTCGCGTTACCACTTGTTTACCTAATTAAGAGAGACTAGAGACATGCACCCGTACTCCATAGCCGAGAGCCCCCGTGATCGTCTTATCGATCGCGAACTTAGCTGGCTTTCCTTCAACGAGCGGGTACTTGAATTGGCTGAGGACGAAACGACTCCACTATTAGAGCGTTGTCGCTTTCTTTCAATCTTTTCATCAAATCTAGATGACTTCGTGATGATTCGCGTTGCTACATTGAAGAGAAAAATTGATAACGGCATCACAAAGACAAACACTGCTGGATTCTCCCCGCTCCAACTGATGTCAACGCTTTCGCATCGAATCCAAGAGTTGGTTGAACGTCAAACAAGTTGTTTTCATAATTCAGTGCTCCCACAACTTCGGGAAAAGGGCGTTGATTTAGTTTCTTGGGATCAACTATCAGATTCTGAACGTACGCACGTAACGTCAATATTTACTACAAAAGTTTTTCCCGTCTTAACCCCACTTGCAATCGACCCAGCGCACCCATTTCCTTATATTTCAGGGCTTTCACTCAATATCGCTGTAATTTTAAAGAACAAAGATTCTGACGAAGAAATGTTTGCCCGCGTAAAAGTTCCCTCAAATTTGCCGCGATTTATTCAGACTTCGCCCGGTGATACAAAGCGCCTCATCACAACAGAACATGTGATTATTGCAAATCTGCACGAGCTTTTTCACGGCATGGACGTTGTCAATAACTACATGTTTAGATTGACACGCAACGCCGATCTTGAAATTGAAGAAGACGATTCTGATGACCTTCTTGCTTCGATGGAACAAGAATTATTGCGAAGGAAATTTGGTCCACCGGTTCGACTCGAAGTTGACCGCGATATGGATTCGGAATTACTTACGACATTAATGGACGAGCTTGATATAAACGTTCAAGACATCAGCCGATATAAATCACCGCTTGATTTAACGGGACTTACCCAGATTGCAGATTTAGATATCCCAGAACTGAAATTCCCTTCTTGGAACAATCAAGTTGCCATGGATTTGCGTGCTGTAGATGCAGATGATGACGAAGGGTTCTTCGAAGTAATCTCCCGAAAAGAAATTCTGCTCCATCACCCTTACGAGTCGTTCAATTCTTCGGTTGTAAGGTTTCTACAGGCAGCTGCACGTGACCCACAGGTTTTGGCGATAAAGCAGACGCTTTACAGAACCTCGGGAGATTCACCAATCGTTGAGGCGCTAATCGAAGCGGCTGAAGCAGGAAAGCAAGTATTGGCAGTAGTTGAAATTCGTGCCAGGTTTGATGAGCAAGCAAACGTCCGCTGGGCTCGTAAACTTGAAGACGCAGGCGTTCACGTTGTTTATGGCGTTGTTGGACTTAAGACCCACGCAAAGCTTTCAATGGTTGTTCGCCAAGAAGGCGGTGTTATTCGTCGCTATGTTCATATGGGAACAGGTAACTATCACCCTAAGACCGCCCGCCTCTATGAGGATTTTGGAATTCTAAGTGCCGACTCAACTCTTGGTGATGATGTAAACAAACTCTTCAATCAACTAAGTGGTTTTGCTCCACAAACGCATTTCTCCAGAATATTGGTTGCACCAAGAACGCTACGTCATGGACTTCTTGAGCGAATTGATAATGAAATTGAGAATCAAAAGAATGGCAAGCCAGCGTTTATACGTATGAAGCTCAACTCTCTTTTAGATGAGGAATTCATCGAAGCCCTCTATAAGGCCTCACAGCACGGAGTGAAGATTCAACTCGTAGTTCGTGGGATATGTGCAATTCGCTGCGGAGTTCCTGGCCTATCTGAGAATATTGAAGCGCGTTCGATCCTTGGTCGCTTTTTAGAGCATTCCCGAATCTTTCACTTTGCCAACGGGGGAGATGACGAACATTGGATTGGCAGCGCAGATCTCATGCATCGCAATCTAGATCGTCGTGTTGAAAGTCTTGTGAAAATAATTCAACCTGACCACAAGCGCACTCTAAATCGCGCACTTGATGGATATTTGGCGGAAACAACATCAAGTTGGCATATGCATGTTGATGGGCACTGGGAACGAGTGACTCGTTCGCAAGATGGAGAAAGATTGGATGATTTCCAGATGAAGGCAATTGAGTGGTATCGGAGTCGCGCGTGAATCCAACAGTCCTTGCAGGTGGTGGCGTTGTCTGGAAGTACGACGGTGACGGTCAAGTTCTTGTTCTACTTATTCATCGCCCGCGTTACGACGATTGGTCAATTCCCAAAGGGAAGCTTGAAGAAGGCGAACAATTAATTGCCTGTGCTCATCGCGAAGTAGTCGAAGAAACTCATTTAAAAGTTTCATTCGGTCCTTTTATTACAGATACCGAGTATTACGTTGCCGATGGCCTAAAGCGCGTTTCATACTGGGCTGCGCATGCTTATGATTCAAATGATTTGTTTATTCCAAATTCCGAAGCTGATGAGGGTCGTTGGTTAACTCTCGAGAATGCAATCGAATTGGCT
>SESG01004181.1_pt1 | contig 11676 bp, 9 predicted proteins | sample 3171421 | NCBI WGS metagenome assembly SESG01 (sample SAMN10866946, study PRJNA518727) | freshwater metagenome | biome: subpolar coniferous forest; feature: holomictic lake; material: water; isolation source: holomictic Lake 227, 6 m and 8 m depth | place: Canada: near Kenora, Ontario | collected... | reverse complement strand
TTTTCTTTTGCATGGCGTTGTCGTGGCATTTACCACTTAATCCCCTACACCTCCCTAAGCAAATACTAGATTGGTGTCTCCCCCAAAAAGCAGAGGCAAGAGTGGTGCCCCTTAAAAGGGTCAATATTCCTATAGTTTAAGTGTGAAAACCCCGTAGAAAATCGGACAAAGAAGGATACTTGTCCACATTGCGACGCCTAATTCATAGGAGTCAAAAAGGAGAGCGAGTTATGGCTTTGTTGGCTTTGTCATTAAATGGCCCTGCGAAATTCTTTAACTGGGGCTTCATATCTGTATCGATCCCCAACCTCATCATGATTGGTTGCATTTTTGTGCTATTTATTTTGGCACTGGTTATTCCATTCCCTACTCATAAAGAAGACGGGAAGTAGAAACCATGGCAACTATGTGGACCACGCGCGTACGACGTGCAACTATTGAACGCATCGATCCTCAAGATGCACTTCCAGATAATCAACCCTCCTATGTTGCATCGTGGATTTACGTCTTTGGCGTATTAACCCTTGCAGCTCTTGCGGTAATTATCGGTTCCGGAATTTGGCTCACAACTAAAGGTGCTGCTTGGTGGCACTCCTCCAGTGTTGGGCATTACGTAAACTCTGTTCACTTGTGGGCAGTTGAAATGTTCTTCGTATTCATGGTTGTTCACCTATGGGGCAAGTTCTGGATGGCCGCATGGCGTGGACGACGCTTCATGACGTGGGTAACGGGAACTTTCTGTTTCCTTGCATCCCTTGCAACCGCCTTTACCGGATATCTCATTCAAGGAAACTTCGATTCCCAATGGATTGCAACCCAAGCTAAAGATGGTTTGAACTCCGTGGGTATCGGTTCATTTATGAATACCCTTAACTCAGGTCAAGCCTTACTTCTTCACGTAGCGCTTCTTCCACTTGCTGTTGGAATCATCGTGGTATGGCACGTCATTCTTGTTCGTAAAAATGGTGTCGTACCTCCGCTTGATGCGAAAGAGATTGCTGGAGGTGGCAAGTGAGTACCAAAGAACGCAATGTCGATCTTGCAAAATGGAGTGGACCAAAGCGTCCATATGATCTGGTAAAAGAATTTGTTATCGCACTTGTTGTCGTAACAGTCCTTGTTGGCGCTCTTGCAGCACTCTTTAGTTCACCTGATGATCGCGCAATTACTTTGCAGCAATGGGGACAAAACGCTCCCTCTGACTTTGTTGCCACGGCAACAGGCGAGCTAGCTGGTTCAACAATCAGCGCAGGCTACGGCGCTCCTTACAACACAGCGGCTGAAGGTTTAAATCTTGGGCCACTAAAGATTCAGAAGTGGGCCGGAGTAACGATTCCTGTTAATCCAGCTGAAGATTTTGTATTGAAGCCATTGAAGTCAAGTATTGACCCTGCAGTACCTGGGGCTGTTGCTACATGGAATGGCGCCAGTTCTGATCAACAGACAAAGTGGGCTTCAGATTATGCATCTGCCATTGAAAAAGCTGGAGATGCCGCCTCGGTTACCGCCGATGCTGCATATGGACCCGTCCCAACACTCACAAATGCGCTCTTGCATCTGGCTCAGGAAGGCTCTCTGGATGGACTTTTAACCACTCAGGTAACTCCTTTGCCTAGTGATTTCACAATGCCAATGCTCTTCCTTGCAGATGGCGCATACTTTGATGATCTCGGAGCTAAGCAACATCTCCATGGTGACCAATGGGGAATGATGAACGAGACAGGTTCATACCCTGGTCAATCATGGCTATGGATGTTCTCTTCGTTGTATCAAATCGAGCCATTCAAGTCATCAGAAAATGCCGACGCACAAATTTTCTTCGTGCTGATGCTGCTCAACTTGGGCTTCATCTTTATGCCTAAGTTGCCATTCATAAATCGACTACCTCGCCTGATTCCTTTCCATAGGCTTATCTGGCGCAAGTATTACAAAGAGAATAATCTATAGTTAAATTCCACTCAGCCCCGAGTTCCGGTACAGGAACTCGGGGCTGAGTCTTTTTTGGATACCCTTCCACCATGGTTCGTCGTCTCTCCACCGTGTTAGCGCGTTTTTTCAGAACGGAAGTTGCCGGTGGCATCTTTCTGATTGCCTCCTGCGCCATTGCATTGATTTTTGCGAATTCGCCCCTCTCTTCTGACTACACAAATTTCTGGAACCCTTCAAAGAATTTCATCAGTGAAGGTTTAATGAGCGTTTTCTTCTTTTTGGTCGGCTTGGAAATCAAACGAGAATTCGATCAAGGTGAATTACGTAAACCCAAATCCGCAGCTCTACCGATAATCGCAGCCATGGGCGGCATGCTGACTCCCGCATTTATCTACTTGCTCCTAAACCACAGTGGCGACGGTGCCAACGGTTGGGCGGTTGCGATGCCCACCGATATCGCCTTGTCGTTAGGCGCCTTAGCGCTATTGGGATCGCGCATAGATACCTCCTTGAAGATATTCCTACTCACCCTTGCCATTGCAGATGACCTTGGATCCATCATTGTCCTGGCGGTTTTTTACTCAGGAGGCATCAGCCCGGTGCGAATTGCTTCAACTATCGGCGCCGTTTTGCTGGCATGGATCCTTCCGCTGAAAAAGATCATTTCCACAGATCGTCTTATTTCTTTCATCCATCCATGGACAAGTTTCCTCATAATCCCGCTCTTTGCTTTAGTGAACATCGGAGTCCGATTTGATGTTCATAACCTTTCGCACCTGATCTCCTCCCCTGTCAGCGCGGGTCTCATCATCGGACGAGTTGTTGGCAAGATTTGCGGAATCACTTTCTTTGCATGGTTTGCGATAAAGATGGGCATTGCACAAAAACCGAATTCCCTGACTTATAAAGAAATTGCAGGTGCAGGTGCCCTTGCAGGAATGGGTCTCACGGTTTCGCTCTTCATCGCAGAACTTGCTTTCAAGGATCCACTTTCACTGGATCAGGTTCGAGCGGGTCTTCTGATCGCTGCACTTATTTCTGCCACGATCGGACTTATCTACCTCAGAAAAGTTTCATTCAAACAGGATTAGTCGGACTCCTGCTTTCTTATTGCCTTACGAGAAAGTGCAATATGTCCAAAAAATCCGATCAGTAAAGCGAAGATCACTCCGACATTAGCAAAGGCCCAGGGTCCAGTTTTTCCTCCGATAGTTCCAAGAAAATAACCTTGCCAAGACAACCAGGAAGCAAAAGTATTGGTAACGAAACCCCATCCAATAACTGAACCCATGAACATCAAAACTAGGGAACGCACATTCCAAGCACCATAGCGGCCATTAGGCGTGAACAAATCCTGCTCTGTGTAATCACTCTTTCGCAATAAGACGTCGGCTACGAAGATTGCCGACCATACAGCGATCGGCACTCCCAAAGTGATCAAAAATCCCTGAAAAGGTACGGAGAAGTTGCCCGCAAACCAGACGATATAAATCGTTCCAGCCAACATGATGCAGGCATCAATCCCTGCGGCTATGTGTCTGCGCACCGGCAGGCCAATGGAAACAAGAGCTAATCCTGACGAATAGAGATCCAAGATCGCTCCACCTATCAATCCTAAAACTGCAACGCAAGCAAAAGGAATTAGATACCAGGTTGGCACCAGTGTTGTCAGGGCGCCAATCGGATCCATGGCAATTTTGTCACTGAGTTCTTTGCTGCTTCCTGCAAGCATTGAACCGTAAATCACAAGAATGATCGGCACCAGCGATGATCCAAAAACTGTCCACCCCACAACAGAACGGCTTGTAACAGTACGTGGAAGGTAGCGTGAATAATCTGCAGCGGAGTTCACCCATCCCAACCCAATACCAGTGATTGCAAAAATGGTTGCGCCAATAACTGCCTGAAGATTTCCCCCATGAATAGCGGACACCGAACTCCACACAATGTGATGAAAAGTCAATGCGATGTAACCAAAGGTCATAATGACCGTTGCGATCGTAAGCCATTTTTGTAAACGCATAATCACGTGAAATCCAAGGACCCCACCAAAAACTGTGAGCCCAACCGCCAGGATAAAACCTGATATCCGTGCGAGATTGGCATCGATGTGTCCGATTCTTGCAAAAACTGTTTGCGTGGCCAATGTGGCCAGTGATACCAGGACCGTTTCCCATCCCACAAAGATGAGATAAGAAAGCAAACCAGGAACGATATTTCCCTTGACCCCAAAGGCAGCCCGCGAAAGCGTCATTGTTGGAGCATTCGAACGTTTGCCTGCTAAAGAACTAATGCCAACTAAAACAAAGGAGAGAACAACCCCAAGAACAGCAGCAATACATACCTGGGAGAAGGAAATCCCAAAGCCTAGAAAAAATGCGCCATACGATAGGGCCAGTAGTGACACGTTCGCTCCACACCATGGCCAAAAAAGGGATCGAGCATTTCCACCACGCTCTTCTTCACGAATGAAGTTAGTGCCATTGAGTTCGAGATTCAGGTCAAAGAACGGCACGTGATTTCTCCTTGATAGTGTCAATGCGCGAGGGGCGCAATCCTACTTGCAGGCGCCATGAGATATGACCTCAGTAGTAGTCTTTCCCGCTTATGGAGAATATATTCGGACTTCGGCGTAGGGATCCACGTACGCCCTTTGATCATGTTCCCTTTCATGATCCAGGCAACCCAAATATTTCCTCTGTTCCCGCATTTCTTTTCTGGATCGGTCGAAGCCAATGGTGGATCATCACTACGGGAACTTTCTTTGGAGTTATCGCATTTTCTTGCCTGGCCATCATGCCCGGATTTTTAGGTAAAGGAATCCAAGCCATAAGTGATCACAATCAAGCTGGCGTCAATAAATGGGCTTTCACCATCATGTGCTTGGGCGCTATTCAAGCGTTAGCTGGTGTTATGCGACACCGCCGGGCGCTAGGTGGATGGGTTGTTGCCGCAACGCGTTTACAACAAATCATTACTCGCAAAGCTGCATCCTTGGGGGCGGATTTACCAAGATTGGTATCCACCGGCGAAGTCGTCTCGGTCAATAGCAATGACGTGGAACGTGTTGCTCGTGCATTTGATCTCATTCCTAGACTCTCAGGCGCCATCATCTCTTTCATTTTCGTGTCAGTGATTCTGATCAGATCATCGCCCACCATCGGGTGGCTTGTCGTTCTGGGCGTTCCGCTCATGAGTCTTGGTATAGCGCCAATCATCAAACCTCTGCAGGCCAGAGAGGCATATCAACGTAAAAAACTCAGTGACGCTTCAAACCTCGCGGCGGATACGGTAGCTGGCCTTCGAGTATTAAGAGGCATCGGTGGAGAAGAAGCATTTATCGCTCGATTTAAATCAGCTTCCCAAGAGGTCAGGGCAGCCGCAGTGCGAACTGCACGAATGCGATCTTTTCTAGAAGGGTTGCAGGTAATTCTGCCTGGCGCCTTGATCTTGGGTGTCATTTACATTGGCGGAAATCTTGTCGTGCAGGGCAACCTAAAAATCGGAGCTTTGCTTTCATTCTATGGATATAGCGCATTCTTAGTGTTGCCGTTAAAAGTTCTTACGGAAAGCGCACAACGAATTACTTCTGCAAGTGTTTCGGCTCGGCGCGTTATCAATCTGCTATCCATAAACACGGTCAATCATTGGGGCACCAATGAATCCCCCGATACTGGTGCGATTATCAAAGATGGCATATCAGGACTCACCATTATCCCTCGCGAATTTCTCGCCATCGTCAGTGATGACCCGCAATTAGCGGATGAATTGTGTGATCGACTTGGTGGATTTGTTGATGCCGATCAAGTTTATCTGGGCCAGCTTCCTCTCACTACTTTCAGCAGGAGTTCGATCCGCCGCGCAATCTATTCGCAGGAGAAAGATCCAGCCATTTTATCCGGAACAATCGGATCGATTTTTTCGGTGATCAGTAGCGGAAGACTCAGCGTCCATGATGCGATTCAAGCCGCGAGTGCGCAAGATATTCTCGATTCCCTTGAAGGGGAAGGCATGGAAGCTGAAGTTGTCGAACGAGGTCGAACCCTCAGTGGAGGGCAACGCCAGCGGCTTTCACTGGCCCGCACTCTCTTTGTTGATCCACCCATCATGGTTTTAGATGACCCAACAAGCGCTGTCGATGCGCATACAGAAGCACGAATTGCTTCGAGAATATTTGAGATCAGAGAGGGTAAAACCACAGTCGTATTTACCAATTCTCCCCTAATTCTGGATAAAGCCGATCGCGTCGTTCTCTTAGTCAACGGTGCCAGCGAATCCGAAGGAAGTCATACATATCTGCTTGAAACTTCGCAGGCATACCGAGATTTGGTAACGAGGGGCGCATGAAAGGAAAAATTGCCGCAGAACAATATCTGCCACCGAGCGCTTTCCCGTCGCCGCCAAAGCGATCCCAAAGAGTCGCAAAGGATTTTGGGTTAGGACGAGCTTCATCGCGTTTACCTATCGCCTCTGCAAAAACAGTGAATCGAGAGATGTTGACTCTCGTTGCCAAACACCGCAGGGGCTTCTATGTAGTTGCCGCCCTTCAACTGATCACAGCAGGTTGCGCACTTGTATCCCCTCGAATTTTTGGAAACCTCTTGGGCAAACTCAGCAGCGATCCCGCGCATGCTCATATCGTGAGAGCCATGCTCATTGCAGGAAGTGCATTGATTGTTCAGACCCTCTTCGCATATTGGACCCGCGTTAAGGCATCAATCTTGGGAGAGTTTGTTCTCTCTTCACTTCGCGAAAGATTTCTCGAACGTGTCGTTGAACTCCCACCCAATGTCGTGGAGCGCGCAGGTAGCGGTGAGTTACTCAGTCGAACGACTACCGATATCGATCACATACAGTGGGCGGTACGAGATGCAGTCCCGATCATCACAATTTGCTTGGTCTCACTTACCAGTATCTTGGTGGCGATTGGTTTTACAGCGCCAATTTTCATCGCCGCGGTACTCATTGGGATGCCACTAATCTTTGTCGTGACTCGGCGCTATTTGCGTAGATCCCCACAGGCCTACCGAACGGAAGCATCATCGTATGCGCTCATGAATTCGATCTTGGTTGAAACCGCTGAATCAGGCCGAACTATTGATGCGTTGCGGTTAGGCGATGATCGAGTTGAACGCAGCGATGCCGCACTTTCTCGATGGATCGAATGGGAGCGATACACGCTTCGTCTGAGATGCCAATGGTTTCCCTTTGTTGAAGCAGGATACATTCTTCCGCTAGCAGTAGTTCTTCTTGTTGGCTCGCATTACTACAATCTCGGCACCTTGACGATTGCTCAAATCACAACATCACTCCTGTATTCGCAGATGATGATCGACCCCCTCGAAGGTCTGCTCTGGTGGATTGATGAACTTCAAGGTGGCAAGGCATCACTCTCGCGCCTTCTGGGAATTCATGAAGTAGATGAACGAGAAATCAGAGATTCCGAGCCCGATGGATTTGAAGTAAAGGGTGATGAAATTCGATATGGGTATAAAGAAGGCCGCGATGTCCTCAAAGGGATCTCCTTTCTCGTGGAACCGGGTACTCGCCTAGCGATCGTGGGTCCGTCAGGTGCTGGAAAATCCACACTAGGTAAACTTCTTGCAGGAATCCAACCGCCAAATAGCGGAAGGCTTACCGTTGGGCAGAGTGAAATTGGCTATTTACCGGTGGAGAAAGCACGATCTCACGTTGCACTGGTCACTCAAGAACATCACATATTTGTTGGAACTCTTTCGCAAAACATTACTCTCGCAAATCCGCAAGCCACGCCACAGGAAATTTGGAGCGCACTGGCTGCTGTCGATGCCGACCAATGGGCACGCGCGTTACCGGAAGGGCTGGAAACACTTGTTGGTACGGGCGGGACTCGGCTTTTGCCAACACAGGCCCAGCAGGTTGCGCTGGCCCGCCTAGTTTTGGCTAATCCTCATACCTTAATCTTGGATGAGGCTACATCCTTGCTCGACCAACGTGCAGCACGTCATCTGGAATCCTCTCTATCTAAAGTATTAGAAGGACGTACCGTCATCGCCATCGCACATCGACTACAGACAGCACATGATGCCGACATCATTGCTGTTATTGAAGATGGAATGATTTCCGAATGGGGTTCGCATCAAGAGCTCATGCAAGCAGGAGGGGCTTACTCCGAACTTTGGAAATCCTGGAGGGATGAAGGCTAGCGACGCGGCATTTTCTTTAAAAAGAAATAGAGACAGATCCCAATGCCGATCCCCCAAATGAGATCAATCGCAACAGTCGCAATAGCAGTCACTAAAAGAACAGTTGCTTCACTTTGGGTCGTACGTAAAGATTCCTTAAGGGATGTTGGATTGAGAATTCTGTAACTTGTCCCAAGGAGGACACCTGCTATTGCTGCAGCAGGAATCTGGCTGACCCATGGCGCAGCTACAAGGGCAATGAAGAGAAGAACGAAAGAATGGATCACTGCGGCCAATCGTGTTTTTGCTCCGGCTCGAACGTTGACACTGGTTCGCGCAATTGCGCCCGTGGCTGGCATTCCACCGAAAAGCGATGCAATAGCAGTTCCCAAACCCTGACCCAATAATTCACGATTTGGGCTGTAATGCTTCTCTTTTGGCACGTGCACTAACCCATCAGCCACTCGGGCAGAAAGAAGCGACTCAATGGCACATAAAAGTGCAATCAAAAACGCGGGCCACAACAAATGAGTGATGTCATTGAAAGAAATATCTGCTCCGCGCCAACTCCCAACACTGCGCGGAATATCTCCAATCGTTTTTGTCGAGAGAGAAAAGATTTTGACAACAAGAAGAGAAACAATGATCGCCACGAAGCTGGCCGGAATGTGCACCCTGAAATGAAATAGGTGCGAAAGTTTTGGATATCCGAATTTCACAACCAGTGTGAGAATTACTATGAAAATGGTTTGCCAATGCAAACCTGCGTTGAGAGCATTTCGCACCGTTCTCCAGGCGACAACCAATGACCGATCACCCTTGGCTTTTGCAATACCAAAAGCTAGCGGCAGCTGTTGCAGCGCAATTACACAGGCAATTCCAACAGTAAAACCTTCTACGACCGCCCACGGCACCCGGTTAATGATGGATCCCAATCGAAGCAAAGCCATGGCTATGACAATCAAGCCTGCAAGTACACCAAGAAATGGAATTGCAACGATTCCGTACTGATGAATAATGGGAATCAGAACAACGGTCATCGCTCCAGTGGGACCGCTTACTTGATAGTTGGAACCACCAAAAATCGCCGCTAAAAAGCCCGCGATGATCGCCGTTGTTAATCCCGCCGCCGCTGACATCCCAGTTGTAATTCCAAAACCAATAGCTAACGGCAGTGCCACTACAGCAACGGTCACTCCCGCAACGACGTCAGCGGTTAGGGACTTTCGATCTACCTGATAATCAGCGCGTCTGGGCAACATATTCGTCAGGATATTGCACTGGAGGCCGATTGGGGAAACTGAAAGGAGTTGCAAATCTCGCGTCGCGTTATTGGCGGTGTACAAAAGGTCTAACGAGATCAATAAGAGAAGAGAGCCCAAGTATCACATCTTCGGCGCCCTCATGTAATGTCAATTTTTCATCAAGAAAAATATCTGCGCGGGTTTCCATCATGATCGATGAGACTCTCGGTTCGATACCAAAATATTTCATGGGCACATAGGTACCTGAATAAGGCTCGTTAAGAAAAGTTTCGACCAAGGGATTAAAGGAACTTTGCGCAGCCTCAACAAGCCATCCAGGCGTGTGAAATTCATCAGTCCCAATGCACATCTGTGGTCGTTTTTGTCCATGATTGACAGCATTCTCATGTTGTTCTGAGCGATAAGAATGCACATCAATAATTGTTACTCCCCCAAGATCATCCAATCGCTCCGACACCAGTGTCTCTATAGCCTGCGAATAAGGATGAAAAAATCTATCTAATAAAACGCTCTCGCTCGCAAAATTTGGACTTCGTAGATTTTCGCCGGTCGAAGTCTTGCGATAAACGGCGCCCATGCCAACGGCATTCATGACTTCGCGATCATCTGGGAAACGTTCGGGGTCGATAACTAGTCGAGAATACCGATTGATAAATATCCAAGGCCTGACTTCACTTTTTTGGGCAGCTAGCAAGGCAATTTCGTCAGTGAGGGTATCGGTCATGGAATCGAGCTCCGCCGAAAGTTGCCTATCTCCTAGGAGAATTTCGGTGCGCACATCTGCAGGTATAAATCGAGAAGAGTGAGGGACGTGAAGAATGACGGGTGATTCAAGAGAGCCGGGAATAATCTCGAAATTCTTCGGATTCACTAGAGCCTTCCGGCCTCGTGAACACGTTGCAAGAAATCCTTCGTTCGAGGGTTCGTAGGATTCTCCAACATTTTTTCAGGTGTACCCCATTCCAAAATTCTTCCTTTTTCTAAGAAGCAAACTTCATCGGCAACTTGTCTAGCAAATCCCATTTCGTGCGTAGCAAGAACCATCGTCATGCCATGATCCTTGAGTTCGCGGACAGTACTCAACACTTCATTGACCAAGACGGGATCCAACGCTGATGTCACTTCATCCAAAAGGAGGAGTCTGGGAGCAACTGCTAATGAGCGGATGATGGCAACTCGTTGTTGTTGGCCGCCGCTGAGACGATCGGGATATTGATCTGCCTTTTCACTGAGCCCAAAGCGATTCAAAAGTTCCAGAGCTTTTTCGGTAGCCTCATCGCGGCTCATTCCATGAACGCGCATCGGCGCGAGAATGATATTTTCCAGAACTTTCATATGAGGGAAAAGATTGAAAGATTGAAATACCATTCCCAATTTACGGCGCACAACATCAGGATCAGTATCTACGGAAGTGATTTCTTGCCCATCTAGTTTAATGATTCCATCATCAACGAGTTCGAGAAGGTTGATGCATCGAAGGAGCGTTGATTTACCCGAACCTGAAGCCCCGATAAGGACTGTCGCCGTGTGTTCGGGAACGGTGATTGAAATGTCCTCTAGGACTACTTCACTTCCAAAAGCTTTACGCACCTCTTTAACCTCTAGGACAGGCATACTCATGCTTGACCCTGCGCATTCTGGCGTTCTATAGATCTGCGTAGAGTGCGGTCGGTGTATCGAGTCAACGGGATTGTCACCAAAAGAAAAATGCAGGCTGCTATTACATATGGGGTGTAGTTAAAAGTGCGGCTGGCTTCAATTTGAGCCGCACGAATAGCATCCGTGACTCCCAGGATTGAGACCAAGCCGGTGTCTTTAATCAGTGCGACAAGGTCATTGAGAAGAGGCGGTGTAACACGTCGCAAAGCTTGCGGTAATACAACGTATCGAAGAGTCTGAAAGTTAGAGAGTCCCAAAGATCGTGCCGCCGCCCGCTGGCTGGGATGAACGGTAAGAATTCCGCTTCGAATTACCTCGGCTACATATGCGCTGTAGGTAATGATGACAGCAATAATTCCAAGAATGAATACATTGTTAGTGACGCCCTTGAGTTGAAGGGCAGGGATTCCAAAACCAACAAGCAAAATAATGAGGAGCATTGGGATGCCACGAAACATATCGACATAAATGGTGGCGAGGATTCTAAAAGGAGTAAGGGCAGGCGAGCGAGAAGTGCGAATAAGGGCGAGCGTCAATCCAATAACAGCGACAGATGCTGAAGCGATGAGAGTAAGGATGACGTTGGATTCAAAGAACCCAACAAGAATCTTGGGCAAGATTGTGAACCCATAAGACCAATCAAAGAACGTTGCCGAAAG
>SESG01001597.1_pt1 | contig 11676 bp, 3 predicted proteins | sample 3171421 | NCBI WGS metagenome assembly SESG01 (sample SAMN10866946, study PRJNA518727) | freshwater metagenome | biome: subpolar coniferous forest; feature: holomictic lake; material: water; isolation source: holomictic Lake 227, 6 m and 8 m depth | place: Canada: near Kenora, Ontario | collected... | reverse complement strand
GGGACGTATACCGCCCCAGTGGCAATGTGGGGATCGGCACGACAACTCCCGCCCTCAAGCTGCAGGTCAATGGAGTCGTTGGCGCGCGGGACACGACTTCGGCGGACGGTTACATCGACCTACAACCAGGTGACTCAGCCCACGCCGGATACCTGGAGATATTCAAACCTGGTCCCACGCGGCTTGGTTACCTGGGATACAGCGGCGGCGGAGCCAACAACTTCGGTCTGAATCTGGAAAACTCCGCGAGCTTTAACATCAATGGTGGCTGGGTTGGTATCGGTACCGGCGGGGCAAATCCGCTGGCACCGCTCGAAGTGGATGGAATTAGCACTTCCTTCTACGTCAACGGCCCGTTTTTTTACGCCGGGGCGGCATCTTTTGGGACATTTGGCGCCAAGACAATCGAATACGTGAGTATCAAGTCCCAATGGTACGTGTCGGCCTATGGCTATATTGCCATGTCGGACCAGCGCATTAAAGACATCGTTGGCTTGTCGAACCCCCGCAACGACTTGCAGATGATTGAAGGTCTGCATGTTACCGACTACCGGATGAAGGACCGCGCCGCGGCTGGCAACAATTTGCACAAGGGCTTCATCGCGCAGGAGGTCCAGAAGGTCATTCCCGAAGCCGTGCATCAGGGCCGGGGCTTTATTCCGGATATTTACGCTGGCGCCGATCGGCTCGCTTTTGAGCCAGCCGCCCAGACCCTACGGGTGAGTCTGGCCAAGGCGCACACTTTGAAGCAAGGCGCTGTGGTGCGCCTCATCACAGAGGACGCCACCATTGAGCGCGAAGTTTCCGAGGTGCCGGATGAAACGACTTTCGTGGTTCGCAGCATTTCCACGGAGCCGAAGCGAGTCTTCGTCTATGGCAAGCAAGTTGATGATTTTCTCTCGGTAGACTACGACCGGATCTTCACCACCGGCATCAGCGCCATCCAGGAGTTGGCAAAACGGGTGGAGAAGCTGGAAGAACGCGAGTCGCGCCATGCGGAAATGGAACAGAAGGCGGGGCGCGTTGAGGCCCTGGAGCGCGAAGTGGCCGACCTGAGGACAATGGTGGCTCAACTGGCTGGCGCCAGCCGAGGTTCCAAACAAACAGCCCTGGCCACGCCCGCGGACGCGCCGTCCGCCGCGCAGGCATCTCAGCGACGAGCGTTTACAACCGCCTCCGCGTCTCGCTAGCACTGTGGACGCCGCCGGTGCGCGTGGCTTTGGCCACAACCGAATGACGACCAGCAGACCGATCGCAACCTTCTGATTCTATGAACCGGCTTATCCGCTCCTTGCTGGCCTCGGCCTTTCTGCTCGGCGGTCCGGCGGCGCTGCTCGCCCAACCGATCAGCGTTCCGCTATCGTTGGACCAGAACGCCTTTCTGTACAGGGTCTTTTCGGGGTACACCACCAATACGCCGCCCGGCGTCAACTGGCAGTCCCAACGCGGCGTTCCCATCAGCACCAATGCTCTGGATGCAGGCTCCGATGGCCGTGCCCCAACGGTGGCCCAGCAAATCTCCTACGGCACGAGTTATCCCACGGCTCCACCCACGCTCAATCAGTTCCGCGGATGGGTCAGCTTTTCGGCGGTGCCGGTGGCTAAAACTCCTTCGCAACTCAACACCAATTCAAGCTTTGCCCAAAACGTTGTGGCGCTGGACTGGCCTCGCGTCAAGGATGCCGGTGGCAACACCATCGCCATCTTGCGCGCCTCCGAAGTAGCCGCGCCCTACATGGTCAAGCAATCCTCCTATCCTTTTGGCTCTGTTATTCCAATGCCGACCACCGACGAAACCGGGGTGACACTGACCAACAATCCTAATTACTGGTTCGCGGCCCCTTACTCGTCTGGTACCACCAACACTCTGTCGTTTTATTACAGCCCGCATGCCCAATCGGTGTTTGCTACCCAACCCGGACAGGTCTCCATTGTCTGGGAGAAAACCGTGCCGAGCAGCACCCGGCCGACCAACCTCGCGGCCTCAGTCGGGATTTTGACCAACGGCCCCAATTACTACATCCTTTACACTAACAACTACTTGGTTTCCGGGGAGGCGGTGAAGACGCCGCAGAAGATGTACTGGACGGAAGGCGGTCACGCGGCCACCGGGCATCCGGTGAGTGTCCCCTCAGGCGTCCGGGTCGTGAACGTCATCTATAACAACATCTTTCCGCAGTATTCCTTCCCGGGCGACTCGACCACAGGCATCACCAACCACAACACCCTCTGGTATGAAACCTCCCAGAATTTGATCAAGGCGGATAATGTCACCGGCCGAGCATTCGTGGAACTCCTGGGCGAGGTGAACCCGGACGGCACCCGCCGATTCCTGGGGTTTGAAATAGTCGATATCTTTTCGGAACCGGTTCCGACAGACATCAACGTGCAGTTGGGCACGCGCATCCCGGCGTATCAGGCCGGCGGCGACGATTCGCAACTGACGGTGGCGCCAGTTCAAAACACGACGCAGTTCTTCCATCGCCAAGCCGCTCTCAACAGCGCCAATGTCACTCTCTACGCAACGCGCGAGACTTTCAATCTGAATGACTTTCAAGCCTATTGGCTCGTGACGGGCGTTGCGGGGCTCCAATGGCCGCTGGTTTTCAACCGGTACCATGAATACTGGCCCGCCGACCCCGCTGAGTATGTGAATTATGTCCGGCCCTGGGTGGGCACACAAGCCGAGGCCGCGCAGACCGCGGCGCAGTTGCCCGCCGGGGAGGCCCCCTCCATCGCCTATCAGGACGACCCGGACCATGCGCGGGCCTTTCTCTCCTCCGGTGGCCAGTTCTACACGTTTCTGGACCTGGCGCATCCGGCGCATCGCACGCTGTTGCAGTTCCTTTCCGGAGATAATATTGCCTACGAGCGGGTCTTCTCCTGGCTGGACGTGGGTCTCAAGACTAACTCGCTTTTGACTGGTTCAGTCGCCACCAACTTGAACTACTGGGACCCTACCAATCTGGTTTTCAGTTTCCCGGATGACGCGATCGTTCCTTACGTTACGACGAATACCGTCCAGGTCGGCGACCGCATTGTGGCCCCGGCTGGTGAAATCGGCTCCGAGGGCACCCATTATCTAGCCGGCTATATCATTCAGACTAACGGCAACTCCTTCAATCCGGGTGCCTATCTAGATCCGTTCGCCGTCGGGTTCACCCGGGCAAACCAGGGTGCGATCATTCCGGTCAACGCGATCCCGGGCAATAATGCGCTGGAGGTGCTCTGGTTCCGCAGCGACCATGCCGACGGCAATTCCGGCTTTCAGTCCTCCTATTGGCCCGCGATCATCGGGCACTACATTTTGCAGTGGCCAGCGAACGCTCCGGAGATCATATTGGCCAGTAACGTCGGCAGTGGTCCGCTCGACAGCCTCCAGGCCAACGGCACCATTTATCGCCAGGCGGACCCGACTCAGCCGGGCTATAACCCTAATGAGGAGCATGCCGTTATGCTCGGCGGTCAGGCTTTTGCGTTGCGGGACGATCTGAATAACACCAACGCTGGCAGCTACACGTCGGATCCTTTTATCTTGATCGACTACACCGGAAGCGACGGGTGCCCCGCGATGGCCCCGTTTCATGTGCGCCGCGAGGCGCCCGAACAAGGCGTTCTGTTCGACTATGTTGTTGAGGCCGCCACGCTGTTGCAGGCGCCGATGCCTTTGCCTTTGCTCGACCCGCCAGTCGAAGGGGATGGCGCCTATGCCACCAACTATAATACCGCGCCGCCCGCCACCTCCGGCGATCTGCCCGCAGGGTGGAATAATTCTCTGGCCAGCTCCGTCATCTCCAATTACGCCGGATTCACCTACCAAGACCGAAAACATGAGTTTTGGGTCTATCGCGGCCTCAACAGCGGGTTGCCGTCCCTCCAGGTCGGCGCCTACAATCCCACGAACAATTCCTTTGATCCACTCCCTGCAGCCACGGCCGTCTTGAATCAGCCGTTTAATTACCTCATTCATGTTTCGCGCCCGGCGGGTTCGTTGACCATGGTCGCCTCGAACCTGCCCAGCGGTCTTTCGCTGGAAAGGTTGGCGAATGGTTACGCCATTATCGGCATACCGCAGGTGGGTGGGTCCAATGCGTGCTTACTGGCGACGCAGGATACGGGCGACAACTCGGTGGTCACCAATCGACTCTCAATTAACGTCCTCACCAACGGGACGGTCGTGGCCTTGGGTCCGTTGGCCATTACCAGCACAAACCAGTACTCAGGGGCGAATGTTACTTATAGCAACCGGGTGCCTTTTTTGGCCCAACCGCCCACACAGGCCAACAGCTTCACGATGCGCTTCTATTACAAGAATCATGCCGGTTTCGATTGGCCGGGCCTGGCTGATCCTGGCGTTGGCGCGATTGTTCCCTATCTTCGGCCCAAAGGTTCGGTCGCCGATCCTGCGTCCAAGACGAGCGCCAGTTTGGACATCGTTTATCGGCCCGTCTGGCCTTCGCTGGTCAACGGTCAACCCATACCGACGCTCTCCTCGGGTGAGACCCTGACCGTGCCTAAGCACAATTTGGCCTCGGTGCGTGGTCAAAGCAGTGTCCAGGTGCTCTATCAACAATCAATCGCCCTGAATACCGGCAGCACCCTCAACAACTCGGTACCTTTCTTTACTAACCAAAGCGTGACGCTCTTTGATCCGACGGTGCAGAAGGTGTCGTACCTCCCGGCTCACGGCCTGACCGTTTTGCCGGCCGGCGTAAACTCTACCACCTATCAAGGACGTTCCTATTTTCCGAACCTGCCTCCCAACCTGGTTAACCGGCTCTACTTTGATCCCACCACGAGCAACCTGGTCTTGCAGGGCCAATTTGTTGACGAGCCCGTCGGTGAGAAGTATCTGCTGTTGAACGTGCTTGCGGGCGCCGACCTCGCCGCGGTTCAGGGACTTTGTCCCCGCTCCGATCCCAACCACGCAGCCTGGGTCGACGTGATCACCGACCTTTCCACCTCCCTCTACACTTTTCATGAAGACCCGGCCACTCCGGGAAGTTATGTGGTGGATACGAACCAGACCTTGACCAAGTATATGAGCGACCTGGTGGCGGTGACCAGCTCTGACCAGTCGGTTGATTCGTACGCCCTGAGCGCGACCGGTCCGGGCCTGGGCTTCATCACCTACATCGTCGGCAACACCATCAACCCGACCCATGCGGGAGAACGTGTTTCCGTCTATATCGCCCGGGTCGCCCCCCCGTTATATCCCGGTGAAGTAAAGGTGATCCTGGACCCCAATCCGCTCAGCGAAGTGCTCTCCTTCCAACACACCGCTGATCTCGCAGGCAAATCCGCCAACTACCAATACGACTGGCGCATTGCTCCGCCAGTGGCGGGCCAGCCGCCCACGACGGACCCCACGAATTGGACGCCACTCACTCCCGTCGGCAATGACCTTTCCCATTTCACCTTTGGCGGGGCCTCAGGCATTCAATCCCTCGGCGACAATTATGTAACGTTGCGTTACCGCGAGATCGATGCTGGGGCGAACCCGGCTAACACAAATTGGTCGCAGTGGACTGGTTACCCCAAGAATTATGCCTTGGCCGAGGGCTATATCAAGCGTGTGCTGGCGGGCATCAACCCGTTTAACCAGCGCACCAGCGACCTGTTCGACAACCCGGTTAACACCACCGGGAACATCATTAGTCAAGCGGGCCATCGCTGGGAAGGCGACGTGGCCCTCAATGCCAGCACCATCCAGAACGCCGGCCTGATTGAGATCTATGAGACCCTCCTGCATCGGGGCGAGGCCCTGAGCATCAACGGCGGCTACAACTACGGCCCCGCCAACGATGCCCTGCTCCTGGCCGCGGGCTATCTGAGTGACCTCTACAGCATGGTGGCCAACGACGCCCTGGCCGACGCCGCTAACCCCACGATCGGCATCGGCACCTCGGACAAGACCTATGGCAGCATTGCCACCGCCCTATTTGCGTTCAAGGGCCAGGAACCGTCGCTGCTCGAGGAAGAACTAGCCCTGCTGCGCGGACGGGACGACTCGCTCTCGCCCGGCGTCACACTTAGCCCGGTCTATAATCGCCTCTATTGGAACTACACCCGGGGAATCGACGCGGGCGAAGTCATTTATGCACTGAACTATAATATTCTGGATGAGAACAATGATGGGGTGGTCAATGCGGCCGATGCGGCCACTCTCTTTCCTATGGGCCATGGCGATGCTTATGGCCATTACCTCACGGCGCTCTTCAATTATTACCAGCTCCTGATCAACCCAAACTTTGACTGGGTGCCGCAAATCGAGGCGGTCAATATTCTGGGCGCGGCGGTTTCCGTGGGATATGAGCACGAGCGGAAGTTCGCCGCCACGGCCGCCGCGCTGGCGCGCACCGGGTTACAGGTATTCGATCTGACCTGGCGGAAGGACTACCAGTCCGGCACGAGCGGCGGCTGGAGCTATTTCGACGCCGCCCACGCCAACCCGAGCCACACCTATACCAATAGTGGTGCGGTTGTGAACGTCACCCGCTACTGGGGCATGGATCATTGGGCGGCTCGCACCGGGCAGGGCGCTTATCTGAATTGGATGGTGGGCAACGCCATCCTTCCGCCGGTGGACCCGGACCCGACGCATCAAGGCATTCAAAAGGTGGACCGCACCACCGTGCCCGAATTGAGCGAGTTGCCCCAGGCGGCCAGCCAGCTTCAAATCGACATGAACAACGCCGAAGCCGGCTTCACGCCGCTCAACCTGGCCCAGAACGCGATTCCGTTCGACATCGACCCGCTGCTGGTGACGGGTCCGAATCCCAAGACGCACTTTGAACAGATTTACCAGCGCGCCGTAGTCGCTCTGAACAATGCCGTGGTCGCCTTCGACGACGCCCAGAACGTGACCCAGTTGATGCGGTCCGAGGAGGATTCGCTGGCCAACCTGCAACACGGGGTGGCCTCACAGGAACTGGCCTACAACAACCAGTTGATTGAACTTTATGGAACGCCGTACCCGGACGACATGGGACCGGGCAAAACCTATGCCCAGGATTACAACGGACCGGACCTGATCCACTATACGTACGTCGAGAATTCAGACGCCAATACCTACGGCGGTATGCTCCCGGACCCGACAATCAGCCACACCTATTATCTCGACCTTCAGAAAACGCCGTCCGATTGGTCCACCAACATGTATGACAATTTCAACTTCATCGTTCAGACCACCGCTCCCGGTTACTACACCAGCACAAATGTCGTGAGGTATGTCGTCGGTGCCAATGGGTTCTTTGACAAACCACCCGGTTGGACCAGTCAGCGCGCCAGCCCGGGCTCCATTCAACAGGCCATCTCGCCTCTCATCAGCGCCCAATATGCGCTGCGGCAGGCGGCCAAGAGCGCCCAGGGGGACAAGAGCGCGCTGGACAAAGCGATGAATGTCTTCACGGCGCAAATCACAGCCTCGTCGAATATGACCAGCCTAGGTAACGATATCCAAAACGAGACCATCGCTATCAATGCGTTGAATGCCGGCTACAATGTGGAAAGCAAATGGAATAACCTGGCGCAGAAGAGCATCGATAATGTTTACAGACTTATCAAGGATGGCGTCCCCGAGGAGATTATTCTGGGCACGGCTAACGGTGGAGATCAACCCAAACTCGCCAAAGAGATAGCCTACGCGGGATTTGTCGCCGATCAGGAGAGTTGGATGGCAGGTGACGCCGTGGCCTATAGTGCCTATCAAATCGCCCTGGCTGGTCTGCAGACCACTATTAATAGCCAAAATCAATTGATCGCCAACACCAAGTTGGATACCGATACCAAGAATGGCATCCTGGCGATCGGGGCGCAGGAAGGAGCCTTAAAAGGTGACCTTGTGAATATCAATCAGAAATTACGCGCCCTGAGTGACGCGCAAGCCGCCTATCAGGCGCTGGTCGCCAAGGGCAACCGCTTGAAGCAGGAGCGCCTGAGCTACCGCCAGCATGCCGCCGCGCTGGTGCAAGGCTATCGAACCCGCGATGCCGCCTTCCGCGTGTTTCAGAACGAGAAGCTGGAGCGCTACAAGACGCTGTTTGACCTGGCGGCCAAATATGCCTTCCTCGCCGCACAGGCTTATGATTACGAAACGGGTTTACTGGGCACCAGCCAGGCCCAGTCCTTCCTGAACCGGATCATCAGCGCCCGGGCGCTGGGCGTTGTCAATAACGGGCTTCCCCAATACGCCGGGAGTGACACGGGCGACCCCGGCCTGTCCAGCGCGCTGGCAGAAATGAAGGCCGATTGGGATGTGCTCAAAGGCCGGCTGGGCTTCAACAACCCCGATGGCTACGGCACCACCGTCTCGCTGCGTACCGAGAACTATCGCATTTTGCCAGGCAGCCAGAGCGACACCGCCTGGCAGCAGGTGCTCCAACAAGGCCGCGTGGCGGACCTTCGGACGGATTCGGATGTCAAACGCAATTGCCTGCAAATTGAGGACGGCAGCGGACTGCCGGTCCCGGGCATCATCCTGACCTTCAGCACCACCGTCGCCAATGGGCTGAACCTGTTCGGCAACCCACTGGCTTCCGGGGACCACACCTACAGCGCCAGTTCGTTCGCCACCAAGATATTTGCCAGCGGGGTCTGCCTGGACGGGTATATCGGCATGGAAAATCCCGCTGCTGGGGGGGGGGTCACGCCAGCCGATCCCACGCTGGATCCGAACGCGCTCGCCGCTACTCCTTACGTTTATCTGATCCCGGTGGGAGCGGATTCGATGCGCAGCCCGCCGCTCGGCGATGTCAGCACCATCCGCACTTGGAACGTGGATGACGTGGCCATTCCGCTGCCATTCAACGTCAGCGCGGCGGCGTTTTCGAGCACGCCCTTCTACACCGCAGGCAATTCGCTATCCGAACCGCTGTTTGCCGTGCGCGAGCACCAAGCGTTCCGACCCGTATCAACCACCAGCGTGTTCAACACGAGCATCTACGGCGCCAGCGGGGCCTTGCAGCCCTCGCAATACACGAACAAGCGGCTGATTGGACGCTCGATTTGGAACAGCAAATGGAAGCTGGTCATCCCTGGCCGCAACTTGCTCGCTGACCCCAACCAAGGCCTGGATCGTCTTATCCAATCGGTCAAGGATGTCCACCTTTACTTCATCACCTACTCCTATGCGGGCAATTGATCCAAGCCGGTGCTAACGATATGAATGGCAACCCAACTTTTTCGATGAAGCGATTGGCTCGATTGGCATTTGTTGCTCTGATCTTGCTGTTCGTTCCAGGCCTCTGCCCGACGGCGACGGCTTTTCCACCGGCGCCTTACCACTTGATCTATGGCTTGGTGCGCGACCGATACGGCACGCCCTTGACATCGGCTCAAGCGCAGATTGTTCTGCAAACTCCTTCTGGAGTCCACATATCTGCCCCGGTTCTTCCCGGTTTTGGCGCGGGCGTGAATTACCAGATCAAGGTGCCCATGGATGCCGGCCAGACCCCAGACCTCTATGCGCCCAACGCGCTCCTGGCGGCGGCGCCCTTTAACATCGTTGTGGTCATCGGTACTTTGACGAATATCCCAATCGAAATGACCGGTAATTTTTCAGCGCTGGGACAACCGGGCAAGAGCACCCGGATTGATCTGACGCTCGGGGTTGACTCCAACGGCGACGGCATACCGGATGCCTGGGAATCTGCCTTCCTGGCCGCGCTAGCTATGAACATTCCTCTTTCCTCGCTGCATGCGAACTCGGTTCTCACACCGGATGGGCTCACGCTTCGACAGCAGTATCTGCTTGGCACTTACCCCTTTGATCCGGGTGACCCGTGTAAGATTACACTCATGGGATTCAGTAGTTCCGGCCCCGTCTTGCAGTTTCCGACGATCACGGGGCGGTCCTACACGGTGCTTGGGTCATCGGACCTGAAACATTGGAGTGCAGTGTCATTTAACCTCGCTAGCGACGGGCAGGGCGGTTCGACCCGCACCTATTACTACGCCCTGGGGATAGCGACGATCCAGGTTCACTTGGTTCCGCCGCCGCCGGGGACAACGAAGCAATTCTACCGAATCCAAGTCCAATGATCGCGCCAGAGGCTGCGATGGTCTGTCGGGCTGCCCCGTATGAGTTCAACTCGAAACGATGGCCTTAATCTGGTTGTTGCCGCTGCAATCGTCTGTGCTTTATCGGCATTGTTCGTTTTCTGGTGCCGGCCGCCGGCGCCGGGGATCACGGTCCCCGACCAGAAAACTCCGCGGCACGACCTGGTACAAACCGACGGACGCTGGCATCGGAATGGGGAAACCAATCTGTTTGCTGGATGGATGATTGATTATTATCCCGGTGGTGCGCGGCTCTCGCGTTCACAGATCTCCAACGGTCTTCTCAACGGGGTGTCCGAAACCTGGTACACCAACGGACAAATGCAAGTGCGCGAGCACTTCAAGGACGGTATTTCCGACGGACTCCGTGAGAAATGGCACGAGAACGGCGCGAGATTATCCCAAGCCACGATTGTCGAGGGGAAAGTCACCGGTGCCTTCCGAAGCTGGTATGATAACGGACAATTGTCCGAGCAGATCAACATGAAGCACGGCCAGCCTGATGGCACCGCCTGGGCCTATTACCCGAGCGGTTTCGTGAAAGCGGAAACCGCAGTGGATGACGGCAAGGTGCTGGCCCGGCAATCCTGGGCAGACGGCCAACGCCGGCAGATCAGCGGAGCCGCAAATGGCCCGGAGGACAGCAAAACGAAACTGACGACTACCGGCCTGTGAGGTTACCGTTGCCGAGGGCGCGCGCGGAGCCCCGGAGCCGCGGCTGAAGCAGGCATCTTTCCGCCAGCTCCAGGGTTCAACTCGGGGCTAGCCGCTGACGCTCGCCTCAGCAATCCAGGCTGTCAGAATTTCAGGCTCGTCAACCGAAGATCGACCCGTGCTCTGGGCGCGCCCCTGCGAGCGCGTGAATGCATCGGTTGAACCGGCACGGGCGAACGCTCGCCCGGACTTTTCATCCGGTAGCCCTCATAACGCAGGTCCAAACTGTACAGTTCAACGTCCTGAGCCATACCGTCGGTAGTAACGGAGGATTTTCATGCAACCAGGCGACAGTATGATCAATTTTCCGGCGCTTGGGGGGCTGTGTTGTCTCAAAACTTTCTGGAGCATCTCCAGGATCTCTGTCCGGCTCACCGAGCGGGCCTCGATCAGGCTGACTACTTCGACGATGTAAGGTTTCCTGGCTAAACCCTTGCCAAGAATTGAGTTGTGAACGAAGTTTGAGGGTGTAACAAAGAACGAGGGAACGCCTGTCTTTTTGACCCGGACCGCGGGGCATTCCCAAGGCAGCGGTCAGCTCGTTGGGAGCGAGTTTGCGCCGCTTCTACCGGCGTTTCCGTTCCTGTTTTAAGACCCGCACCCACAACACCAGCGCCTATGCCTTGCGCTACTGGCTGGGACAATTAAGCCTGGAAGACCAACGCAACTTTGCCAACATTGAGCGCCGGCTGGAACCGGGAGGAGACGGCCAGCAGCTGCAACAGTTTATGAGCGACTCGCCTTGGTCGGCCAGGAGGGTATATGAACGCATCCAGGACGAGATCCAGAAGGATCCGCGCCTCCAGGAGGGTGGGGTGCTGATCGTGGATGAAACCGCCGACGCCAAAGCCGGAGAAGGCAGTGCGGGAGTGGGACGGCAATACAACGGTCGGTTGGGCAAGG
>SESG01025519.1_pt1 | contig 11680 bp, 16 predicted proteins | sample 3171421 | NCBI WGS metagenome assembly SESG01 (sample SAMN10866946, study PRJNA518727) | freshwater metagenome | biome: subpolar coniferous forest; feature: holomictic lake; material: water; isolation source: holomictic Lake 227, 6 m and 8 m depth | place: Canada: near Kenora, Ontario | collected... | reverse complement strand
TGCTTCACAAGATGCTGACCAATCTTTCCGGCATCCTGACCAAAGCAGCCGCTTATGCCGATGAGCGCAAGATCGATCGTTCGGTTATGCTCGCCACTCGAATTTTCCCAGACATGTTCTCGCTGCTCCGTCAGGTCCAGATTACTACGGACTTCGCCAAGAGTTGTGGAGCTCGCCTTGCTGGAATCCCGCTGCCGAGTTTTCCCGATACCGAAACGACCTTTGATGAACTTCAGGCGAGGATTTCTAAGGTCCAGGAGTTTCTTACCAGCCTGAAGCCTGAACAGATCGATGGCAGCGAAGGTCGGCCTATCTCGTTCAAAATCCATGATAACGAGTTCAACTTCAATGGGGCCGACTACCTCACCAATTTCGCCATCCCGAACTTCTACTTCCACATGACCGCTGCTTACTCAATTCTGCGAATGTGCGGCATGGACCTTGGTAAGAAGGACTTTCTCGGACCGGTGTGATGCGCAAGATATTCTGATCGGACGGTAGATGGTGGGGCTGGCAGTAGCGATAGCCACGAAACGGCGCCAGCATCACCACCACTGCCCCAGTGCGCCCAACATGGATGTGAGTTATGACGCCTGAGCAATGTACCGCTGGCCGCGAGTTGGTGGGCTGGACCATACAGGAACTCGCCGTCAAATCCGGCGTCGGTACCGCGCCAGTGCTGGTGCTGGAAGTTGGTCATGCCACCCTCCGTCCAGAGACGCTGGCGAAAATCAAATCGACGCTGGAGTCGGCCGGCGTCGATTTCAGCGGGCCTGAGGTCCGTTTGCGCGAGGCTCCATCGCCTTGACCGAATTCTCCGACATTATCGCTGTCCAGCGCGCTCACACCACCGATGGCCGCGACGCCGCCCTGGCTGAGATACGCCGCAGGTGGCCCAACATTTCAGAGGCGGTACTCGAAGCGACGCTTGAGAGGATTCTGGCAGCTTCGGTTGATCCACCAGCATCGAACGCCACAAGAGGTACCCAGCGCGATCCGATTGGCCACACCCGCAAGAACCGAAGTCGGTGATGGACGGCAGATGGCTGTCCATCACCACGGCGGAGAACAGGAGCAAACTCTCAGCGACCAGTCATGCGCATTCAGCGTTGACTTGATTGGCCTTACTGAACAAAGCAAGCGGTCGGTCAAACGCTTTGATGTGGTCGATAATGAGCATGGACAATTCGGTTAGCGCACGTTGACGGGCGATCCGATCTCGCGCCCCACGATCATAAAAATACGAAGCGTAGGTCGATATCAGGCAATCATGTTCCTTGGCATGGGCTGCTAACTTAGGGTAATCAATTTCATTCATAAGCCGTTCTTCGTGCTGAAAATGTATAGCCATAAAGTCAACAAGGTCGCCAAACAACTGCTCAATCTCGTCGAGACAATGCCCATTATCCGGTAAATTATAGAGCCTGTCGATCAAGCGTATTATATACCTGTGCTCTTCGTCGATTTCCGCATGATCGATAGATAGGTGCTCTGACCATTCCAGCAACATTGCGGCTCTCCCAAAAAGGGCGTCAACCAGAAAACTGGTGAGTATCCACTATACGCCATTACGGAATATACTCACATCGGCAATAGTGCTTACGCGGCATTCTGCCACGGCCAACAGCGACAGGCATCGCGCCGACTCCAACGGAGGCCGGTGCCGCAGAGAGTGGACGGACGGCGGCCAGCAATCGTAAACTCAGCGGTGGCTGGTGCGTGGGAGTCGGCGCCGATAGAAGGGCCAGAATGATGCGCTATGATCCCTTGATCGCACCAAACGCCGAGGAATGGCATGAACTCGATGAAAGCGAGCGCATCGACCTTATCGCTCAGTATCATCGCCGGGCCAAAATCCGTCTGCCGAATGAACAGATACATTCCGCCATCCACATGATCGTCGAGAACCAGAATTTGGCTGGCGATGAAATTCCGGTCCAGAGCACCCTGGAAAGGCTCATGCGTGAAGACCTTGACCGCCATGAAGCTTTGCACGCAATCGGGGAAGTTCTGATCGAGCATATGTATAGTCTATTACAGACCGAGAGCGACTGCCCCGCCCCGCCCGAGGAAAACGATCCTTACTATTCTGCCCTTGTCGAGCTAAATGCCCGCGACCGTGATCACGCTCCGCATTCCGACGAGAAAGAATACCCACTAAGTGATCCAGACTTTCCATTAAATGAGGCCGTTGAGCGATATACCCAAACTAATCCGTATCCGAACGCGGGTCGGAATGATCCATGCCCTTGTGGCAGTGGAAAGAAGTTTAAGAAATGCTGCCTGCATTGAGGAATCTGAAATGAGAAATAAGTCAAAGGGTTATGATGAGAAGGCCGTTGTTGCGATGCTGTCGTATTATAATTGCTCCGTACCATACCATAAGGTGCGCACAATATTCCTCGGTTCTATAGCCTCCCCTGGAGGAACCATTTCTCCGACCATTGTCATTGACGTTATTAAAGGGCTTTGGGATGGTGAATTTCCACCTTTTGAGAGCATGGAAGCGTGCCAGGAATTTCTCAACACATTGACGACCTTATGGAATCATTTGGCGCGGCACCAAAGTCCGAATGCGCCGTTTCGCCTGACACGACCGACCATATCAAATAATGCTCGGGGGCTTTTGCTACTTGCGAGAACGCGCATTGAAGAGCTTGAAGGCTTTATCGATGCTTTATTCGCAGGACAACCAGAAATTAGGTTGCCTGAAAGCTCAATTAGCTCGATGAACCACCTTAAGGAAGTAGCCTCAATCATAATGGGTATTCCGCCGCTATTTGAACGGATTTCAGAAAAAGAAGCTGAAGAGGGAGCCTCCGACACCATCGCCAATATTCACAAACTCTCAAAAATTATAGAAGAAAATATTCATGACATTGTTGTGTCTTGCCATCGAACTCGTGGGAATATGCTTGAAATGAAAACTGCGAATGAGTGGGCACACTGATGCCGAAGCTGCTCACTGGGTTATTGTGTCCAGCGTTGCGCGCGGGGACGCGGGCGTCATTCACGACCGTTTTCACCGTGAAAGGGGCTTCCGTCGGGCGCTGACGGAAGCGGCCTTGGGCAGTTTCTGTCTTGCCACGGGCTCTGCTGCTGGGCTATCCCACCTCACCCGCCATCGAGAGGTTCAAATGGACGCGCACGGTCAGACTACCGATAAACTCAAGTCTTATGTTGAGCGCCTGGAGCGCCTGCTCGATGAAGTCGATGCCTTGAAGGATTCCATCAAGGACCTACGCACCGAGATCAAGAACGACGGTTTTAATGTTAAGGCTGTCGAGCGAATTGTCGGGTTCCGCCGCAAGGATGGGACTGCTGACAAGGAAGCAGAGTTTATCAATGATGTAATTCTTTATGCAAGCGTGACTGGAACACCGCTTGATATCGCGACGCCAGAAGAAGGTGATTCCCAGGAAGGCAACAAAAGTGATCCTGCCGCATAATTTCATCCCCAGTAGGGCCGATTACCACCATGGCCAACAACAAACCTGTCATCTGCACCATGACGAACGAGGTATTCCAACCCGTCCGCTTGTACTATACTATCCACAATAAGTCTGCGGTTCAAGTTGCGTTTATGAAGCTGCGCTGCATGGACTACGACCCGCGTGGCGCGCGGTGGACATGGCTTTACGATGGAGAGGCAAAAAAACTCGACTTCAAAGTACCATATTCCGAAATTCCAGTCGAGAAGCGCCCTATTATCCTTGGGTCGTTTTATTCACGAACAGATGGGCAGATGTGCCTTGATGTTTGTTCAATTGAAAGGGCAGTGATAGCTGTTCAGTTTTTTAATAAAATTATCCGCCGCTCTGCTGCGGAAGTTAGTTTCTGTGCTATATATAATAAGCTGCTTACGAGTATGGAGGACCACCCAGGATACTGCTTTGATGAGCTATTTGCTTGTGTTCGGACTCACGAAATTCAGGCGAAGGTCGATGCAAAGTTTGAGCAGTTGATTGACGCGTTAAAATCAGGTCAAGTTCAAAATGCATTGGATGACCGTAAATTTGAACTCGTGGAAGCTTTTCCAACATTATATTATGAAGACGGAATTGAACAATTTGAAATGACTTTGCAGATGCGCCAAGCGGTCGCAATCAAGCATTGGGAGGGTGAGACTGACTATCGTCTTATCGACTTGATCAATCAAGGCGTTAGGGACATGTATCAAGGCGGAGCCGGCCTGTAGTGACAGCGCGCCTCTGCCCCCAACGGCTCTGGGTATGGAGTTTTCACGGTGAAAGAATCTTCTCCATAGCCGTCCCTCTGAACTTTATAGCTGGAATTCGGCCCTGTTATTTTTAAGGTCGTTTTTGGAGGGCGCATCTCCTTATGACGGCACTGCTTGACGACCTACCGAGGTTCGGAGTGCTCAGCGTGTTCCCGCCAGTTGTCGGCGTACCTGCGGGCAAGGGCCGCATCGCTGATGACCAGCAGGTTTTCGGCGTTCTTTTCCTGCGCGGCCTTGGTGAAGTTGAACGACCCGGTGATGACGCGGATACCGTCGATGACCATCACCTTGTTGTGGGCGATGGCGTGCGCGTGGTCGATCAGCACAGGCACCTTGACGATCCCGAGGGTATCTGCGGCAATGGCCCCCTTCTTTTCGCACTCCCCGCCGTCCTTACAGGTGTTGCTCTTGTCCAGAATGACCCTGACATCGACGCCCCTTCGTTTGGCGTCGACCAATGCTTTCACGATCTCCGGCGACGTGAAGCTGTAGGCCTGAACCAGCACCTGCTGTCGGGCCGAGGCAATCTGACCAACGATGACATCGGTACATTCCCCGCCGGGCGTGAAACACACGGCCACGATGTCGGCGGCGAGAGCGGGTGCAGAAGCGCCAGCACTGACGGCCATTGAGAATGCGGCAATCAGGCGTATCTGGCGCATGGTCGTTCCCCCGATCAATGTACGGACCCCGACGGCTTGTCCGAGAGCAGTTGATCGATGGCGCGGAGGACAGCGCGCCATGTCGCGGCACCATCGAGGTCGCCCTCGTCAAGAAGCTCGTCGGCACGCATGGCGGCATGGATCGGAGCGTCGGCGCCGTAGCGTTTCACCATCATGTTGGCCGTCTGCCAGATTTCTCGCTGGGGTATCATCGGTTGTGCTGGCGCCGCCAGTCCCATGGAAGATAGAATGTTCCTGCCCAAACGCCTCGCGGGCCAGTTCGGGCCATCTCCTGTTCGTATTGGTAGAAGCCACCGCCGCTGGTTTCAGGCCAGTCGATGGCATAGCCGAGATTGACCATCATCGATCCGATATCCGACCCGCCGTCAATGGCGCAGGTTGCCACGGCACGACCGACACTATCCCGTCCTTTGTCCGCGCAGTTCAGGGTCTGATCCTTGGTCAGCACCGTCAGCGCCATGCGCGCCAGCTTTCCGCACGGCCAATGAGCATCATCAGGCTTTCGGCAGGTTTGGTCGTGGTCGAAGCTGTCAATACCCCAGAGCCGGATAGTGGCCTCACCGATGCCGATGGTCGCTCCGTCGATCACATTCGCCGGACCAGTCAGTGTCTGAGCACTGGCCGGGAATGTGGCCAAGCAGATCAGCAGCGTGTAAGCGACCATCTTCACCGAGAGCCATCCTTCGTGGGATTGACGGAGCCTTTATGGTCATCGGCATTCCGCGATATCTCGTCGAGGAACCGCTGTCGATCCTCGGCATTCGCCTGTTTCCATGCCCGACGCAGATCGTCGAGCGGGCCATGTGGTCGTACGCTTCCACCATCAAGGACAGCCAACTTCATAGTTCCCACCCTACAAAAGGTCATCGACAACAATCGTTAGCGGTCTCGTATAGATAGATATCAGGCATTGCGCGTTTGATAAAAAGATAAAGTGATTTCCGTCCCACCTGCCTCTACAATATAGGGAGTTATTATACAGCAGGTGCAATAGGATATGAACAACAGAAATCAAAATAACACAACGGCATTCAACGGTATTGTAAAAATTCTTGACGACCTTTGGATAGCACACCGAGGAACGCAACGGAAGCCTACATGGTATCTCTACAAGATTGGCACCCGGTTCGTGCAGCGGTCGCTCGGCACAACGGACAAGGCAAAGGCTCTATCGCTTGCCTTGGCTGCGTACCAAGAATATCAAATCAACCCAGACGGAAACTGGCTCGGCAATGCAAACGTAAGGTTCTTTAACAGGTCGTTCAAGGACGTGGCAACGGACTGGCTTAAATTGCAGGACAAGGACATAGTGAACAAGGAGGCAATCGTCCGCAAGTTCCTTGTTCCATATTTTGACGAGGTGCGGAAGATACCGAATATGGCCGCGATCAACAATGCCATGATCGAGGAATACAAGCTGTGGCGCCGATCATTCTGGCTGACCGAGCACGGAAACGCAGAGCGGTCTGCACTGCTGTTGCGGTCGGTCCGGGTGGCGATGAAACAGATGGAAGGGTACGACGAAGAGCCGTGCGCGAACACCCTGAACCGAGAGTACCCGACACTCCGTCAGATTCTGAAGTACGCTCATAAGCAGGGGCTGATTGGGCTCGGCCCTGTGCCAGAGGTGCCGGCGGAAGATGCAAAGGCCAACCCACGGCCGGCATTCCTGGGCGACGATTTCGACCGCCTGATGACCGAGGCGGAACGCTGGGCAACCGAGGCGACCGTTTTCGAGACCAAGTTTCGCCGCGAACTGCTGGCGGACTGGATATACGTCAACCGATGGACTGGGCTCCGCGTGCCGCATGAGGCCGAGAAGCTGACCTGGGCCGATGTACGGCTCGACGTGATGCTGCTGTTCGTCCACCCCGACACCAAGACCGGAAAACGGGAGGTGCCTTTCGAAGTTGGAGTCGCCCATCGGTTGACGATTCTGAAGCAGCGCCGCACCGCCTATCTCAAGTCGGTCGGCAAGGCCTTCGACGAAAATGAGCCGGTATTCTGCCACATCGACGGCCAGCCGTTCCGAGATTTCCCCCGGCTGTTTGCGGAGGTGGTAAGGCGGTGTAAATTCCCTTACCGACCGGGCGAGATGTCGCTCACGGCGTACAGCCTGCGCCACACGTTCGCTACGTTTGCGCTGGCCGAGGGGAAGACATATGAGTGGCTTGAGGAGGTCATGGGCACGAGCATGTTGATGTTGAAGCAGCATTACAAGAACGGAACCATCGAGCAGACCAAGAGGTATCTTGTCGCAAAAGGGAATGCCAGCGGGTGTGCAAAATAAGTACTGAAGCTAATGGGCGGTTTTCTTCGCCATGAATTTGGCAAATGACTGGATTATGTCGAATAATCCTGTTTTTGTGTCGCCTCTTCGTCTAGCCATCGCAAGAGCCTGCCGCATTCGCAAACTCATTGAGAGGAACGACAAGCTTTCCTGCTCGCATTCAACAATGAACGTTTCTACAAGGTTGAACTCGAACTTTTTAACAAGCTCGGCCAAGCCACCAGATTCTCTTGCGCGCTCAATCTCAATAAGTTTTTCGTCTATTTGGTGCTCTATGTTGTGAATGTCGACATCGCAAAATAACTTATCAAACCTGATTCCTGGGTATTCGCTCCTATTCTTTGGTAGTTTGTTATAGCTAGCGACAAACTCAATTTTTGCAACATACTTCTTAATATGCCTATCAAAGAATTCAATCGCCTTGAGGGCTCGCTCAATCGAGCCAACATCCAGGCAGATATATTCATCTGAAATATGGCTAAGTATCCCGAGGATCAAAGGCTTGTCGTCAGAGTGAAGTGCTGCGTGGTGAATTTCAAAGTTAATCTTCTTGGCTTCGTTTTCGTATACCCACACCCAATGATTATCATCAGGCTCATAGTCGATGCAACGCAGCTTATTAAAAGCGACGCGGATGCCGGTCATGCTTTTGACGCGATAATACAATCGGATAGGCTGAAAAAACTCACCCGTCTTAGTTTTGATCATTTCCTTGTCGGGCGCAGGTCGATCACCAATTCCAATAAACACATTTTTCATATCAATGCCCTCAGTTTAAGCAGCACTTTTTGAACTTCTTGCCGCTCCCACATGGGCAAGGATCATTTCGTCCCACATTCTGAAATGCCTTGCTCTGAGCTGGCCGCTGAATTGTTGCTGTTGGCCTCTGATGTTGATCAGGTCGAGGATCAACGCTTTTAGCCCCGCCAGCATATTCATCCAGATCGTCATCGTGTAGGCCGCAATTTGCGGCGGTGAGCTCATCAAGATCAGCATTGTATTGACTAAGGTCTACCTCATTAGCTTCGGCCTGGTCATTAACAATCGCATACATATGCTCAATAAGAACTTGACCAACAGCGTGAATTGCGTCGTGCCGCTCAAGACCTTCAGAAACTAGGCGATCGACCGTGCGCTTAACAGGTATTTCATCACCCAAAGAAACTTGGTTTTCCACAATCAGATGGATTGCCGCATGAATATTTAGATTTGGCAGTCGTATGGAATGCAGTTTATGATATTGGACTATAATATCAATGCGCTCGGAATCATCAAGCGTGATCCAGTCCTCACGTTCAGGTTCAATCTGGGGGTCATATTCTATAATCATTCCATCTCCCCATTAGCGCACGGCATGCCTTTGTGGTTAGTTAGTCGTTGGCCGGTATACAACATCCTTGATCAGGTCATTCATGCAATAATCTGGGTTGCCAGTCCACCGAGCGATTACTACCGCCTCACGCCACTCCAATGAAGTTTTTATTTGACGAATGCCCTCGTCATAGAAATTTACATGGTGCGCCTCTACTAATTCAAACTTCCTTTCGTTAACTATATCTAGGAAATTACCAGCCTTAAATGCATCAGATATTCTGGAAATGTTCTCTTCCATCTTTTGATCGATAAGGTCTGTCCTAACATCAGAGAATAAATTATCAAAGCATGGCCCAGGCTTCTCCGCTTCATTTTCAGTGATCTTATTGTAGATTGCGAAATACATTACCTCCGCTACTGACCTGTCAATGTGCTTGTCAAAAAACTCAATAGCCTTAACCGCACGATCAACGGAGCCCACATCGATATACATCTCAGAATCTATGCACGTATAGAAAGAGCCAAGAATAATTGGCCGTCTATGTATCGGAATTGATGAGTAAGAATTTTTGAATTTAAGGTGCTTTGCCTCATCATCAAATAGCCATGTCCACCGATCATTGGCAGGATCGTAGTCCATGCATCCAAGTTTCCTAAACGCAGCCTCGACACCGGATTTGTTATTTATCTTATAATACAAACGGATGGGGATAAAAACCTCCCCAGTCATAGTGCCAACATACTGCCTATCCGTAGTTGGCACGGCTGCAGCAGCATCAGGAGCAGATTGAAGGGTATTATCAAGGCAGCACTTTTTATATTTGTTGCCGCTTCCGCATGGGCACGGGTCATTCCTGCCCACGTTTCTATATGACGGCTTGGCCGGTGCATTCACTGAGTGCTGCTCAGTATCCTTCTTGCCGAACATTCTGGCGGCGATTGAACCAAGGCTACTCATGTGGCACCGTCCTTAGGCATATGGCTGTCGCGGCTCTGCCGGTGAGTTGCCAAACGGGCTACCGCTATGAACTCGCTCGGGCATACCGCGATAAGCGCGTTTGATCAAGCTGGATCTACACCTTGCGAATTTCGGGTTCCGGTGATACCAAATGTTGCATTCGAGCAGTGTATCAACGCTCTGATTTTTCGTATGGGAATTAGGTTGGAGTATCGTTATGAGCAATCCGCGCGGCACGAAAAGAATATGCCAGAGTTGTGGTGGAAAATATTATGATCTCAGCGCGCCAGAGCCGACTTGTCCGATCTGCAATGCCAAATATAATTTCGAGGCAATGCTAAAGACGCGCAATTCGCCTCAGATTGTTAAGACGGTTCGCGCCCCAATGCCGATAATTGCGCCCGTTCAGGATGATAGGCTCCCGCCCGTCGTTGACGAAGATGACGATGAGTTCCCGCCTGCTTCAGCTGAAGCCGTTGAGGTACAAGATGCTGATTTAGCCGAGATCGACCTTCTTGAGGTTGCCTAGCGCGATGTCCCTTTTATATCTCGACACAGAAACTACAGGGCTTAAATACTACCCGATCACTAAGGCTGTCCAGATTGCTATTGTCGATGATGAAGGCAGCATATTGCTAAACAGCCTTTGCAATCCCGGATTCCCGATTCCTCCCACGCCGACCGCCATACACGGCATCACTGATGAAATGGTTGCTAATGCGCCACCCACTGAAGAAGTTATGTCGATTGCTATCGATATCTGCTCTGGACACGACGTTGTCATTTATAATGCTGCCTATGACACGCGAATAATTCCAGAATTGCGCTGGTCAGCGCAATCAATAAGCTGCTGCATGTTGCGGTATTCGAGATGGAAGGGCGAAATTAACGAATACTATGGTTCCTACCGCTGGCATAAACTTGTTGCGGCTGCGGCCGCATTGAATTTTGATTGGTCGATATATCCACCCCACTCTGCTGTTGGCGATTGCTTCGCCAGTCGGGCTGTATGGAATTGGCTTGAAAGGGCCTGTGCTCCATCCATTCCCACCCATCCATTTAGCTCCTATGCCTCATCGCCAATCCGCCACCGTGGCCGTTCCCTGGCATGACGCTTTCCTGCAATCGTCCAGACTATGCCCGACCATCATCCCACCCCTGACCCCTTCCACCCCCACCCATCAAACGCCAATCCTCTCCCCACCCTTGCCGGCACCATGCCCAGCCCCCTGGCCCATAACTTTCACGGTGAAACAAACCCGCCCCCTGGCATGCCCGGCCATGCCCCCATGCTCGGGCCTCTATCAGCAAGCCGCCCGAGTCGGCGATCACACCCCAGCCTCGCCTTATCGTCGCCCGAAGGTGTTCCAGCCGTCCAGGGTAAACGGTGCTGCGGCCTTGCCCTGGCGATGGTCGTCGGCTGGTCCGACATGGCTATGAATTCCGGCCTTGATTGATTGGCTCTGTAATAACCAGATATCCAATCGAATAGATATCGCCGCACTCGACCTGACGGGTAATCATGTGGCGGACACCTCATGCGAATAACAGCAAAGAAATGCCTATATGTCGATTACCATAAATACCTTATATAAGGTATTTATGGTAATCATTTCATAGTCGGTGGCTGACATAAGCCTTCTCGCCTGATTACATCTCAATTAATGTATCATGCTAATTTGGTATTCACATGAAGGCGGCTTCGTGCTAAATCCAGATGGTGACTTTATTGCACTTCGATTACGAAATATACCTTATATAAGGTATTTATGGTAATCATTTATCAGCCCATTTGATTTACCGCACCAGCTTAATTTTATCACAAACAGCGGTCATTGCATCAAACATATATTGCGGCCATGTCTTGTTTTGCTGGAGCCATCTGTCATTGCATGACGAGGTGCCATCACCTCTGGCTGCGACGAGACCACCAGCCTTGATGCCATCGTGATCGCCGACCCCAACGCCGTTCAGGAGCGGTCGGCTGTCGTGGTCAACGATCTCGATGAGGCTGGACTGATCGTGCCCCGATGATGCTTGGGCGAATTACTCACCCCAGCGAAGTTGCTCATCACCTGCATGTCGGATTTCCAGGTGGGCAATCCTTCTTGTGCGGAGTGGTGTCAGATGCCCGAGCCGGCGGCGGCGGTGAGGTCGGATGTGATGCCGCTGGTGCTGGTACCGCATGGGCAATC
>SESG01004907.1_pt1 | contig 11696 bp, 9 predicted proteins | sample 3171421 | NCBI WGS metagenome assembly SESG01 (sample SAMN10866946, study PRJNA518727) | freshwater metagenome | biome: subpolar coniferous forest; feature: holomictic lake; material: water; isolation source: holomictic Lake 227, 6 m and 8 m depth | place: Canada: near Kenora, Ontario | collected... | reverse complement strand
TTACAACCGCACATCAAAATAAAAAATAATAAAATGGAAAAAATCATAAAAATAAAAGCTGAAGGACTCACGGAGAAACTGCGGGTGGATGTATTTATTACAAAACATTCGGAGTTGTCGCGAGCGCAGGTACAGCGGTTTATTGAATATGGAAAGGTTTCGATAAACGGGCAACGCGTGTATTCTCCAGCGGCAAAAGTAGCTAATGGAACTTTGGTGGAATTTATAGAAGCCCTGCCTGTCGAATATACTCTAAAACATCAGGATATACCCCTTACTATATTGCACGAAGACCCCAATTTTGTAATTGTAAATAAACAACCTGGGCTTGTCTGCCATCCAGCGCCAGGGCATTATGATGGGACTTTAGTCAATGCTTTGCTTGGAAAATATTTGAAAGAAGAAGATTTTCAAGGTGGCGGCGTTAGACTTGGGATAGTGCATAGACTGGATATGGATACTTCTGGAGTTATGGTAGTGGCAAGAAATATGAAAACCCACCAGTATATGACCGAACAATTTAGCTCGCGCCTGGTACAAAAAAAGTATCTGTGCATAGTGCATGGGGGGCTGGAGGAAAACGGGTATATAGGTACATATATAGCGCGTGACTTGCATGACCGTAAAAAATATACGGCACGCACTATGTCTGGAAAAGAAGCGCAGACAGAGTTTGAACCAGTGGAAAAGTTTTTAAATGCCACGCTGTTAGGAGTAAAAATCTTCACTGGCAGAACGCATCAGATAAGAGTGCATATGAATTATATAAAACATCCTGTAGTGGGAGACACCACCTATGGCGACAAAAATCGAGACTTGCAACTTTTAGAGTCGCTTAACTATAGTAAAGAAGGGTATGCACAAGTTATTCCGAGGCAAATGCTTCACGCACATACTTTGGAATTTGTGCATCCCATTACTGCTAAACGGGTATTTTTCAAAGCGGAACCGCCTGCTGACTTTAACAGATTACTAAAACTGTTGAGAAAAAAATAATAGTGAGTAAAACTAATAAAGTTTTAAACTTGAGTATTTATTTTGTAGTTTTATTTATGCCTGTAATTTTTTTTCAAAAGTGTGAGGATGCTTACTACCTGCCGAAACTCCTTGCGCTTTCGTTTGCCGTGCTGAATGCCGGTTTTGTGCTTGTCAATATAAATAAAATAAAACTTGATAGGACTGATATTGTTTTATTTTTATTTATGGCAATTTATCTTACTGGCTGTTTTAGAAGCTTAAATAAAACCGAGGCTTTTATTTCGTTTATAGAATGGCCCTTATGTGCAGGGGCATATATTTATGTCAAAAACTTTTTTTCTCAAAAAGAGTTGGAAAAAACCTTGCTACTCGCCTGTGTTTCTTCGTTTGTGGTTTCGGGGTATGCTTTGCTACAGGTGTTTAAAATTGATTTGCCTGGCTGGTTGACAGATTTTAATGGGAGGGCATTTTCTTCTTTTGGTAATCCTGATTTTTTTGGAGCTTTCGCGTTGTTGGGAATAGCGTTTGCTTTTTTTCTGGGAAGTGTCACACGGTATAAAAAAATTGCGGTCGTGTCCGGAAGTACGACTGCTTTTGCTTTGATCTTAAGTCAGACCAGAAGTGCTTTTGCAGGGGGGATTATTTTTTTGGTTATTATGGCGGTCTTTTTAAGAAAAAAAGTAGTAAAAAATTATAAGCTCATTGTGATACTTTTAGTAGTCTTGGTGGGGCTCACGGTCATTAGTGGCAAAATAGGAAACATAACAGCACGCTTAAGACAGGCCGGAGAAATTGGAAATACTGAATTGAGTGGCAGAGTGCAAATGTGGAAAGCAGGACTGGCCGCCATTAAAGCCAATCCTTTTATTGGGATAGGGCTTAATAATATAAAACCTTTTTACGCTGTCTATGGTGGTGGTACAGGGGAAAAATATTTTGAAACAGACCGCTTGCATAATGATTACATAAATGTGGCTGTGGAAAGCGGGATTTTTGCTGGGCTGTTATTTGTCTTGTTTTTGGGAGGGCTTATGTATGAGTTATTTAGGCATAAGACCATACAGAGTAAAATAGTGTTTTCGGTGTTTGCGGGAATAATAGTGTTGGCGTTTTTTAATTTCCCTTTTTATATTCCAGCAGTTAAGTTTTATTTTTTCATTATGGCAGGGCTTGCTTTACGAAACTCAGAGGGCATTGTGTTCGAACCACCTTTTAAAACTGCGCTTCTTTTTGTATTTTTTTTGCTGTTTGGGTTTCTGGCAATAAACACTATGGGAAGTGCGTATCTGAACGCTGGGATAAACGCCTCTTTATCTGGAAATCAAAAAGTTGCCAAAACCCTCCTTTTGAAAACAAACAATTATTTTGGAGAGAAAAAATATTACTATTTAGCCGAGACTGCAAATGCTTTAGGTGAAGGAAAAACTGCTGGGACTTACATAGACAAATTCCTGCAGGCACAGCCTTTTGCTAAAGCCGCTTTAGCACGGGCGGCATTTTATAGAGCACAGGCAAGGGACTGGGATAAAGCCCTAAACGAACTTAATAAGTTTTTGGCTTACTATCCTGATGATACGGACACCCTGAACAACAAAGGGTTGTTGTTATATTATAAAAAAGAACTCACCCAAGCGGTCTCCATATATATAAAGGTCTTGTCACTGGAGCCGGGGAACCTTACGGCGCACGAAAATCTATGTGCCATATATAAGAATAACAAGATGCATAAAGAGTTAAGTGTAGAAATGGAAAGGTTTGCGCGGAACAAGAAAAGCGGGACAAAGTTTTAGAATATTTATTTTTGAATTAGTTTGCCTGTAAAAAACGCCTGTGTTATACTCAATTTAATTATGCTGTGGTTTTAAGGCATAAAATAATAAGTTAAAGTAAGGAGTTCATATATGAAAATCGGAATTGCTGGGGCAGGAATCGCTGGGCTTACAGCGGCTTATAGGCTTTCGCAGGCGGGACACGAAGTCACTCTTTTTGAAAAGGAAAATACTTTGGGAGGCCTCGCAAGTTCTATTGATTTTGCTGGGACTAAGATAGACAGAATTTACAGGCATATTTTTAAAAGCGATTTGCATATTGTAAATCTGATTGACGAACTTGGGCTTTCGGAAAAAATGCTTTGGCTGGAGTCAAAAATGGGTTGGTTCAGGGATGGGAAACTTTATCCCTTTACCACGCCACTGGATATCCTTTCCTTTAAACCGCTACCTTTTATAGATCGTGTGAAAGTGGGGCTTATGGCTGTCTATCTGACAAAAGTAAATAACTGGAAAAAATATGAAGAGATAACAGCAAAAACCTGGGTAGAAAAATATGTGGGAAAGAAAGTGTATGAAGTGATTTGGGGCGCTTTGCTGGAGCAAAAATTTGGCGAACGCGCTAAAGAGGTGGCTATGACTTGGCTTTACGGCAGGATACATTCCCGCATAGCTGGCAGAGAAAAAGGTGGCGCAAAAGAAGTGCTGGGATATATGGATGGAAGTTATCAATTGCTCATAGATAAAATGGAAACGGAAATAGTAAAAAATAAAGGCACAATAAAAAGAGGCGTGGCTGTAAATAAAGTGATAGTGGAAAATTCGAAAGCGACTGGTTTTTCCACGCACGAGGGAGAATTTAAATTTGACAAAGTGATAGTGACTGCCGCCCCAGCCATATTACGCAAACTGGTGGAGTTTCCAAAAGCATACGATGCGCGGTTTGATAAGCTAAATTACTATGGGGCAGTGGTAATGTTGGTCAGAATGAAAAAACAGCTGACTCCTTACTATTGGATAAATATGGGAGTAAAGGACTCACCCTTCGTCGCTATGATAGAACATACCAACTTCATAGATAAAAAATATTATGGCGGAGACAGGGTGTTGTATTTGGGAAAATACTTGTCCACGGAAGATGCTTTGTATAAAATGCCAAATGACGAACTGAAAAAAATATTTTTTGACTATCTAAAAAAAGTAGCTCCGGCCTTTGATGAAAAAGAAGTACTTGAAATGCATATTTACAGGGAACCTTTTTCCCAACCGATAGTACCCCTGCACTTTTCGAAAATTAAGCTTGATTACCAAACTCCGATAGAAAATCTATATTCAGCAAATATGAGTCAGATTTATCCAGAGGACAGAGGTATGAGCTATAGCGTTATGTTAGGAAATGAAGTAGCGAAAAAGATAAATACGAGTTTTTAGTTTCTGACGGGTGCTGGCACTTAATAAGCGATGAAGTTTTTAAACAAAAGAATAAGAAATTTGTAATATAATTTCAATTTATGGAGGTTAAGATATATGAAAATTTCAGCATTTTTTCCAGCGTACAACGAGGCGTTAAATGTAGGAGAACTGACAAAAAAGACTTCGAAAGTTTTAGCGGGCATTTGTGAAGATTACGAAGTGATTGTGGTAAATGATGGTTCAAAGGACAACACGATAGAAGTGGTGTCTGCCATAGCAAAAGAGGATTCCCATGTAAAACTTATCACACACGAAGTCAACAAGGGCTACGGCGGAGCTGTGAAAACAGGGCTCTACAGCGCAAAATTTGAATGGGTGTTTTTTACTGATGGGGATGGGCAGTTTGATGTCGGTGAGATTCCTGTCTTAGTGGAACTTTCCAAAACTTGCGATGTGGCTATCGGTTTTAGAATAAAAAGAGCGGACTCTTTTGTCAGAAAATTAAATGCTTTTTTGTGGGGCACACTTGTTAAAACGCTCTTTAAGTTCCGCGTAAAAGATATAGATTGTGCTTTTAAACTTATAAAAAAAGAAGTCATAGATAAGGCGAAAGTAGAAGCTGAAGGCGCTATGATAAGCACAGAATTGCTTGCAAAAGCTGTGAAAATGGGATATGTAATAAAGGAAGTAGGCGTGCATCATTATCCAAGAAGAGCAGGCACACAGACAGGCGCAAATATAAAAGTTATTTTCAGAGCCTTTGTAGAACTTTTTAAATTAGCGGACAAGATAAATAAATCTAAGTAAAGAGCATAAAATTAAAAATAGGTTTATGTGGGAATGAACAGTTTCGTGAGTTTGTTCTTGTGAGGATTTGGAAATTAGGAAGTTTTATTTATTAAAGGAGCTAAATTGAAATTAAATAAGCTACTTACAGTTCTCTTCATAGTGGGGCTTTTTGCTTCGTTTCTTTTTGCCGCTGGAACTACTTCCGGGGATGTGCTAAAAGCGCCTATGGGTGGCCGAGCACTTGGCTTGGGTGGGGCTTATACTGCCGCAGGGAACGATGTAGAGGCGATAAACTATAATCCTGCTGGCATTTCGCTCATCAGCCGCAAAGAAATTCAATATATGCATTGGTTTGGATATGCTGAACTTATGGTAGAACATATTGCCTATGCCCAGCCTTTGGAAACTGGGTTTATTGAAGGGAATGTTGGGGCATCGGTAGTATATAGACATATGGCTGCCATAAATAATGAAGATGCGCAAGATGCTGCGGTAAATTACTATGATGCTGTACTTACTGGAGTTTACGCTGGAAAGTTCTCAGGTTTTTTTCAGGGGGAGTTCTACAAAAACCTGAATTATGCTGCCGCGTTTAAAGTAATACTTGAAAGCATTGGAAAATTTCAGGGCTCCACTTTTGCTTTTGATGCAGGGGTATTATATTACGATCCTGTATCCAGAGTGCGACTGGGAGCAGCGGCGCAAAATATAGGCCCACCGATAAAAATAATAGCAGAACAGGATCCCCTGCCACTTACTTTCAGGGCAGGCGTGGCATATGATTTTAATTTGGATAAGTCAAATGTCCTTTTACTTAGTGCGGACTATATGCATGATATATATAGTATGGGCAGGATAGCGATTGGCGCAGAAAATATAATAATAAAAACATTTTCAGCACGCGTGGGCTATGAACAACCGCTTGATTTTAAATCCACTCCGCGCTTGTCGGCTGGCATTGGCTTAGCGGTGACGCAGTTTGAATTCACGCTGGAAATAAATTACGCATATCTTTCATACTTGTGGAATTCACTGACCGCGGCGGATAGCACTCATGTGCTGTCATTGAAAATAAAAATATAATAGATATGTTTTATTGACTTTGAAAAAAAGATTAGGTATTATTAAGTATAGGTAAGAGTAATTATTTTAGGAGGCAAAAATGAAAAAATTTTACATGTTTTTTGTAGTGATGTTTTTTGCGGTAGGTGCTTTTGCTAATACTTTATCGAAAATAGCATCGTTTGAAGTGGGAAACTTTCCGCGAGGCATAGCCATAGCGGATTTTAATGGGGACGGAAGAAACGAAGTCGCAGTGGTAAACTTTGGAGCAGGGACCTTAATAGGGCAGAACACAACAGTGCAACCAGAGTCCTCTATATCTATATATAAAGAAGATGGGACAAAAGTAGCTCTAACTGCGGGGAAAGCACCCCGAGGCGCGGCCGCAGGGGATTTTAATGATGATGGCAAATCCGATTTGGTTGTTTCAAACTATGATGATGGCAATATAATGACCTTTGTGCAGGAAAATGGAAACTTAGTAATGACCGATACTTTGAGCGTAGGAAATCATCCTGTAGGAGTCACTACAGGAGACTTTGATAAAAACGGAAGAACGGATATCGCAGTGGCGGTGTATTCTGATAATAAAGTGGTGATATTTCTTAATCAGTTAAAAGGTGGCTGGGAAAAAGTGGACTTCCCTGTAGAAGGTAGTCCAACAGATGTGGTCTTTGGAACTATAAATGATATTCCTGTTTTGGTGAGTGCAAATTATACCGCAGGGACAGTAAGTGTAATGAAAATGGAAGCGGGCTTGGTAAAAAAAGTGCAGGAAATAGCTTCGGGCGGAGGCGTTTGTAAAGTGGAAGTCGCAGATGTCACTGGCGATGGGATAAATGATATTATAGCGGCAAACTTTTTTGATAATTCCATAGCCGTTATAAAAGGGCTTACGAATGGAACTTTTGAGGATAAAGCGGAAATTATAAAACTCGCAGGAGAAAGACCAAATGGCTTAGCAGTCGGAGATATTAATGGAGACACGCTGCTGGATGTGGTGACTGCCAATCGTGATAGCGATAGTATAGATGTCCTCGTACAAAAAAGTGGAAAATTAGAACTGGTAAAAACATTTGTTGTGACAAAAGATGATACTAAAACATATGGCCCCGTGGAAGTGGTCTGCGGAGATGTAAATAATGATGGCATGACTGATATTGCATTCACGCATATGCGCACAAATACTTTTAAAGTAATTTATCAGGAACTCCCAGCTTCTCCTGAAATCTCTTCAACTACACATCCAGATCAAAATTCCTGGTATGCGGATTGGGCGCCAGTGCTTAATATGACAGCAACGGATGACCTGACAGGGGTGGAAAGTTTTGCTTATACGCTCGCTAAAAATGAAAGCGATTTTTCTAAGGCTTCGGCAAAAGTGACTACGGAAAGTAGCGTAAAATTCACAGGGCTTGAGACAGGGACCTGGTATTTCAGTGCCGTGGCAAAAGATATAGCCGGACATACCAGTTTAAAACCAACTATCTTTAAAATAAATATTACGACTGATATGAACGAAAAAAATGTTTATAATTATCCTAATCCTGTGACAGGCGCAGAGACTACTATCCGCTTTCCCTCGACAGGAAATGAAGATGTGCGCATAGAGATAAAGGACTCGGTAAGTAATAAACTTGTCTGGAAAAAAGTGATAAGCAAAGAGAATCTTGTAAAAGGTGTCAATACGGTAAAGTGGGAATTGAAAAATGATTTGGGAGCGAATATATCAAACGGGACATATATCTGTACTGTGATCTCAGGTAAAAAAGCGATAAGCAAGCCCATATCGATTATAAGATAAAAAATCTTTTCAAGAAATAAAAAAAAGGCGGGCTTAAGGCCCGCCTTTTTATTTGTAATGTGAAATGGAGGCTCAGGTTGAGTAGTAAAGGGTTTAAAAGTTTATTCTTTCAAGCTGTTTTGTTAATATGGGCTTTTAATATCTTTGCCGTTGTGGGCACAGGGGGAAGCGCTGTCCCTTTTTTGAGTGCTGGAGTGGGGGCACGGGCACTCTCTTTATCAGGGGCATTCACGGCTTATTCCGATGATCCCACCTGCGCATACTGGAATCCGGCGGGACTGGCATTTATTTCGCGGCCTTCTTTTTCAAGTATGTTTTCATGGATGAGTTCAGAACGCAAATATAATTTTTTTGGCATTGCTTATCCTACGCAGGTAGGCGCTTTCGCCTTAAGTTTTATAAACTTTTCCATTGACTCAATAGAGGGTAGGACAAGCGATACTGAAAGTTTTTATACTTTTTCTGACAATGAAAACGCTTATATATTAAGCTACGGAAAAGATATTACGAAGAATTTTTCAGTAGGCGCGGCAGCCAAAATCATTCAAATAGGGCTTGAAAAGTATGATGCCTATGGAGTGTCTTTTGATATGGGGTTTATTGTCAAACCCACGGATTTTTTAAGTTTTGGAGGAATGTTCCGAGACCTTGGCGGCAGGGTTTCTTGGAGCACTGGCTATGTGGACACTATTCCTTTTGATATGAGGTTTGGATTTTTATTGGATGTGCTGGATAAAAATTTGAGAATATCGGTAGAAGGCGATCAAAATGAATTTGAGGGGATGACTTTTAAAACTGGCGTGGAAGGTGCTATTTTTAAACTGTTTCTTGTTAGGGGCGGAGTGTCGTATGGCGCACGGAGTTATGAATTTAATTACACTTTGGGTGTCGGCATAAAATATACTTTATCTACTTTTGCTTTTGCCCTTGATTATGCCTTTATCAGGGAATTATATTTATATGATACTGGTTTGCAGGGCAATCACAGGTTGTCCCTAAATGTGTTTTTTTAAAAACCGAGGTAAATGAAAAGTGCCTATAAAGGAAGTAGGTAAAGTTATAGAAAAGAGGGTTAAAAACATTTTTTCTAAAATGATTGGGGTTGTGCTCGGGCAGGGGGCACCTGTCCAAAGTATGGATATTAAAAAGTTTAAAACTGTTATAGTTTTCAGACCGGATAGACTTGGAGATTTTATTTTATCAGTGCCTGCCATTAAAACCATAGAAGCTTCCTTGAGTCCTGGCGCGCGACTTGTGATAGTGACAGGCAATCGCGGTGGGGAAGGGAAAAAAATAGCCCGTTTGTTTTTTGAAAAAACGGAAATAATTTCGGTGGATAAAAATTTATTTTCTTTTTTAGCGGTGATGGGGTATCTTTTGATAAATCATTTTGATGCGGCAATTGACCTGCATTCATACCCTTTTTCTATGACTTCGGGAATGTTTACAATAGCTTCACGCGCAAAAGTCAGGGTAGGGTTTGTTCAAACAGGCGAGAAAAACGAAGCTTTAGCCGAGAAAATATATAATCAAGGTGTGGTTTTGACGGATAACAATGTAAACGAAAAGGAAAAGAATATGTTGCTGGCACTCGCGCTGGGCGCGGTGAGAAATGAAGCAAAAGAAAATGAAGCGTTAACCCCACATTTGTCAGAAGTGGTCAAGGCAAAGGCAAAGACTTTTTATGCCACTTGTGGAATAACAGAAAAAGACTTTGTGGTGGGAATCCATCCTACCCTTAAGAAAAAAGACAATCGGTGGGAGCAGGAAAAATATAAGGCTCTTATAATAGAACTTAAAAAAAATAAAAATGCAGTAATAGTAGTGGTCTATGGAAAAGGGGAAGACGCAGAACTGGAAAGTTTCAAAAAAATAACCGCAGATATGGATGGAGTATTTATAATACCGGAAAACGACATTATGTCCACTCTCGCATATGCGGCGCGGTTCAATGTGTTTGTATGTAATGACAGTGGAATTATGCACGCAATAGCTTTAGTGGCCCCTACAATTGCGATTTTTGGGCCGACGAGCCCTGACAGGTGGAAACCAAGTGGAAAACTCCTGGCGGTGATAAGAGCGCAGGACCATAACCCAGCTTCGGTGACAGTTAAGGATATATTGAAATTCATATAATTATAAGATATAATTTTTATAGATATAATTTAGTTGAAGGAGGGATTGTGTGAAAAAAATTATGGGTCTAGTGCTTGTTTTTGTTTTGGGAGCCGCAGCTCTTTTTGCGGCAACAGATGCGGATTACAGGGCGGCAAAAAAAATTGCTCAAGAAGCGGAAGCTACTGGGGACACAGCCACTGCAATTGCAAATTATGTAAAAGCGGCAGTGGCAGCAGGGGATTTTAAAAATAAAAAGGGCGAAGCCTGGCAGTATAATTCGGCGGCATTTACACTTATTAAAGCTTTTAAAAAAGCTACTGCCTTTGAAGCGAAAGATGTACAACTTGCCGAAATGACAGCAGGCAAGAAAAAATGGGCGGTACAAATAGAACTCGCGACAATCTCGAAAGAGTTCCTCGGGCTTTTGGAAGAGGCGGCAGGGTACCTTCAAAAGGCGGAAGCTGTCGGTTTGGAAGAAGCAGCAGGAAAAATAAATAGCAATAAAGCGTATATTGAACAGATAAAAAAGTTTATCAAAGACACTCTTGAAACAAAAAAAGAAGAAGTAAAAGAAACAATAAAAACGGAAGCAGTGCCAGTGACAACAAAGGCAAAATAAAATTATACTAAGCGAAAAACAGCAGGGGCGACCATAAAGGTCGCCCCTGTTTGTTTAAATATAGAGGGATAAAGGGCTTACTTAAAAATTGCCTTTGATATTTGCTGAAGTATGTTATACTATTTTTAATAATTGTTTTTATGGGAGTAAAAGTGCAGATAATGTCTATAGTTATACCTATTACAGTGCTTGTTTTTGCTGTTATTTTTCACGAGGTTTCACACGGGTTTGTGGCATATAAACTCGGTGACCCCACAGCAAAAATGTCAGGGCGGCTTACTTTAAATCCTTTGCCGCATATTGATCCCTTTTGGACTATTATTATGCCAGTCTTGTTTTATATGAGCGGACTGCCTATTATAGGCGGCGCTAAACCAGTGCCTGTGGATTCCCGATATTTTAAAAATCCTAAAAAAGATATGATGTTGGTAGGGTTGGCAGGACCAGTTTCAAATATTCTTCTTGCCGCCATAGGTTTGCTGTTGTGGAAACTTACCACACTGTTTCCAGCAATGCAGTCCCCTGGGCTCGCAGCTATTATAGTAGCAAATACTCAGATAAACCTTATGCTCGCGGCTTTTAACTTAATTCCAATACCACCGCTGGATGGATCGCGCATAGTGTCTGGGCTTTTACCTACAAAGTGGGCTTATGGATATGAAAAAATAGAGCCATATGGTTTTATAATAATAATGGTACTGTTGTATGCGGGAATGATAAGGTTTATTTATTATCCAATTCAATTGTTCTTAACTTTTATTTTAAAATTTTTAAGGTAACCTGTAGGTGAAATAAGATTTAGAAATTGTGGGAGTTCGCCTGTGAAGGCGGTTACCCCACTGGAGGAAAAATGCAAAAAGTTTTAAGCGGAATGCGCCCTACTGGAAAACTTCACCTCGGGCACTTAGAGGGAGTTTTAAAAAGCTATATAGAAATGCAAGAACAATATCAGTGTTTTTTTATGGTGGCTGACTGGCATGCTATGACTACCACTTATGAAAATCCTGAAGACATACACGGAAATACTATTGAACTTTTTAAGGACTGGTTGAGTGTGGGTATTGATCCAGAAAAGGCGACCCTTTTTGTCCAGTCGGCAGTGAAAGCACACGCTGAGTTGTTTTTGCTTTTTAGTTTTATCACT
>SESG01029032.1_pt1 | contig 11697 bp, 14 predicted proteins | sample 3171421 | NCBI WGS metagenome assembly SESG01 (sample SAMN10866946, study PRJNA518727) | freshwater metagenome | biome: subpolar coniferous forest; feature: holomictic lake; material: water; isolation source: holomictic Lake 227, 6 m and 8 m depth | place: Canada: near Kenora, Ontario | collected... | reverse complement strand
TGGTGGCGCTCTATCCGGGAAGAAAGATCGAATACTATATACTGTCAATAGATATTTAAATGCTTCCGTTTGACAGGTGGATACTTTATCCGCAGGTGGGTAGTATAACCGGGTACTTCTTACCCACTTTCAGCCAGAAAAATATACCATTAATTTTTGCAAATTTGGAATATTAATAAATATTTCAAAGTATTACGTTGTGGGTAAAAAGTTTTGGCACATCCATTGCTCTATAATTATATTAATACGAAATTGGAATGATAACAGGGGAAATAAAAAAAGGAGAAAGTGTATGATGATATATAGTCGTAAGACAGAATGTTTTGCATCTATACAGAGATGTTGGATGTCAGGATTTGGGCAGCGGCTTTTACTTTTCTTAACCGTATTTATTCTGGCGGGATTATATCCTGCAACAATCCACGCCCAGCAGCGATTTACATCAGAAAGTAACGGCCAAAATGGCGGTTCTGCGATCACACAGGTGTATTTTTATCCCCAATTGGGACAGACAACTAAGCAACAGTCGCGTGACCACTACGAATGCTACAACTGGGCGACGGATCAGACTGGTTTCGATCAGAGTGTATCATCTATTCCCTCTGAGCAGCGTGTCAGGGTTGTGCCCATGCCTCCACCTGGTCATGATACAGTGGTCATGTCTATTGCCGGGGCGGTTTTGGGGGCATTGATTGCCGGGCCAAGGCATGCTGGACAAGGCGCTTTGATCGGCGCCGCAGGCGGTGCTTTTGCCGGTGCTGTGTCAGATATTTCCAGACAGGAATCTGCCCGGCAGATGGAGGAGGCATATGCCAATAGCCATCAGGCGCGCGATCTTCATTGTGAAAGAAGATCTCTCGATTTCCGACGTGCAATGTCTGCCTGTTTGGAAGGAAGAGGCTATAGTGTTCAGTACTAAGTAATAAAAAATAGACTTTCAAATTTATGGAGGCAGTTACCATGTCACACCTATCCAATGTAAAAAAAATCTTTGATTCTGTCCTGATATTAGCTGTCTTGGGAATTATAGTTTTAGGGTTTACGCAGACAACGCAAGCGCAAGAACGTGGTAATGAACGACATCAACAATACAGGGATGCGCGCTACAACCATAATCATGACTATCCTGCACGTGGTCAATCTATTGGAACTCTGCCCAGAGGACATCAGAAAGTATTTTATCATAACACAAGATACCATTTTCAAGGAGGTGTCTGGTATCGTCCGGAGGGACGGCGTTTTCTCATCGTCGCGCCGCCGATTGGTCTTTTCGTTCCTTTTTTGCCTGCTTTATATTCAACGATCTGGCTTGGTGGAATACCTTATTACTATGCCAATGAAGTTTACTACACTCCAACTGTCGGCGGTTATGTCGTTGCCCCGCAACCGCAAGGCGAAGTCGGCCAAACACAGCCGTCTGAAAGTCAGACGCAGACAGGGAAAATATTTGTCTATCCTCGTAAAGGTCAGAGCCAACAGCAACAAGCTGATGATCGTTACGCCTGCCACGGTTGGGCTGTAAACCAGACAAACTATGATCCGACTAAACCACCTGTTAATGTATCTGAAATGGAGAGAGATAATTATCGACGGGCAATGGCTGCCTGTCTCGATGGTCGCGGTTATACCGTAAAGTAATCATCCCACTTAATTCACTGGGAGGCGTTGATAATAGTTGCTGCCTAGCTTCGACGCTCTATTCAATAGCCATCAATGATTCCCAACGCTCCCATTCTGTGGCATGAGCAAGATTGTTTGCTTTGAGCAGATGAATAATCTGTTCATCATTGAATCGTAAGTAAGGATTGATCTGGCGTTCATCGGCAAGAGTCGAGTGAACATGATCGGGATCGTAAGAATTCCAGAAACGGTCAATCTCTTTATTGTTCGGTTCCAGATGCCTGGCAAAAGCCAGAGAATCCCGGATATAATCATGGCCGGCATAAATTTTCGTCTCATCCGGCAGGGACATCAGGCGTTTGATCGATAAATAGAAACTCTTCTGATCGCCGGAAAAACAATTACCTATCGTTGCGTTAAAGAGGGTATCGCCGGTGACCAGAATATTGCCCGTGTGAAAACAGATTGAGTCGTTTGTATGTCCCGGAGTCAGGTAAACAACAACCGCCTCGCCATCAATAATAATTTCCTGATTGTCAGCGAGAGTTGAGGAGTTCACGAACTTTGCTTTTGTTTTTCGCAGCAGTTGATCGTTTCCTGAGGTGTGATCGTAATGCTGATGCGTGTTGGTGACAATTTTGAGAGCAAGATTATATTTTCCCAGGAAGGATAGTGTTTCCTGCCATGCACCGCCGTCAATCGCCATTGCCTCTGTTTGGCCAAATATGAGATAGCCTAAGTTATCACCATACCTAAATTGTTCAATATTGAGCATGTTGAGTCCTTTTTTTGCGAAGTATAATGGAGATTAAACATCTGGTCAAGAATTGTGTGTGATTCAACCTCGCTGTATCCACTATCAATATTATACTGTTACTAAAAGCCGATATGCTTTGTCTGCAAAAAATGCAAAAAATGTTTGACAAATTCAGGACTTGGTAATAGAGTCCCTTCAAATTTGTATCCGGGCGCTCTAAGCGCTTTTTTATTGTGAATAACTTAAAGGGTTCTGTATTACTTTGTGCAAGATTTTATCTAAAAAAAGAGCATTAGAAATAATTTCTCAGTTTCCCCAATCGGGTGTACTCGTGATTGGCGATGTGATGGTTGATCATTTCATTTGGGGAAGAGTGTCCCGTATTTCTCCGGAAGCGCCCGTGCCGGTGGTAGATGTCCAGAAAGACAGTATTTTGTTGGGTGGTTGTGCCAACGTTCTTAACAGCATTTACGCGATGGGTGGTAAGGTTTATGTCACCGGTGTTATCGGCGCGGACAGTATCGGACAGGGTTTGATTAGTGACCTGCGCTCCCGCGAGATTGATACAACAGGTATTGTTGTGGAAAAGGGGCGTCCGACAACGCTCAAAACTAGAGTTGTTGCCCACGGCCAGCAGGTGGTGCGTTTTGATCAGGAAAGCAGACAACCAATTCCCCAAGCTAGCACTCAAAAAATTCTGGATTATGTTAAGTCTCTGCGTAATAAAATCGGGGCGATTGTTGTTTCCGATTACAGCAAAGGCGTGATTTCTAAAGAATTGATTGAAGGCATAAAAAATATCGTTAAAGATTCCAATATATTCATTTGTCTTGACCCCAAGCAAAGCGATTTTTCCATCTATCAGGGGGTGCATGTGATTACTCCCAACCACCATGAGGCGCAGCGTGCTGCCGGCATGGAAATTAATAATACTGATGATCTGCTGCTGTTGGGCGAAAAACTTTTGAACAAATTTGATTTTAAGGCCTTGCTGGTAACGCGTGGTGAAGAGGGGATGAGTCTGTTTGAAAAGAAACGCGTAATCAATCACACCTATTTTCCGGCACAGGCTAAAGAAATTTATGATGTGACCGGCGCGGGTGATACGGTGATCGGAGTGCTGGCACTTGCTCTTGCCGCGCGCGCTTCCTTGGCCGAGGCAACATGTCTTGCCAATCACGCGGCAGGAATTGTTGTGGGTAAAGTCGGCACGGCTACAGTTTCGCAGAAAGAATTAAAAGAAGTATTATGAGTAAACCCAATACGGCTGAACCGGTAAAACTTTTTTTTAGCGTTTTGGCAGTAACAGCAGAGCTATTAAATAAGACAATAAGCGAGTTATCTGCTGTATACGGCCAGGCCGATTTTGTAAGCGAGCAGATGTCTTTTGATTATACTGATTACTACAGCCCGGAAATGGGTGCGGCACTTGTCCGGTGTTTTCTTTCGATGGAAAAACTGATTCGGCCGGAGATATTGCCTGATATAAAACTGGCAACAAATGAGATCGAGGAGAAATCAACTTTAAGCGGCAGTCGTCAGGTAAATATTGATCCCGGTTATTTGGCCAAAGCTCAGTTGATTTTAGCAACAGGTAAAGGCTATGCCCATCGGCCTTATTTACGCGATGGCATTTACGCTGATTTGACTTTATTTTACCAGGGAAAGAAATTTTGCGCGCTGCCCTGGACTTATCCCGATTATGCCGATGAAAAGCAGCTTCTGATGCTCAGCAAGATTCGGGAGAAATATTTATCGCAGTTAAAAATAAAATCTGGTGAATAAATGATTAAAAGCATGACTGGTTATGGACGGGTGGAAACGCTGTTAGATGGCCGCAATATTGTTGTGGAAGCCAAGTCCGTCAATCATCGTTTTCTGGAAATAGCAATGCGCACGCCTTCTGCGCTATTCCCGCTGGAAATGGAGTATAAAAAGAAAATCGGGGAAAGATTCAAACGCGGCCGCATTGATGTGTCCATCCGGTTGGAAGGCGCAGGCGCCGATACTTCCAAAGTAAATTTAAATCTGGATATTGCCCGCAATTATTTCGATGTTTTAAACCGTCTCATCGCGGAATTCCATTTGCAGGAGCAGGTCACATTAAGATCTCTGACCGGTTTTCGTGATATTTTTACGCCGCCTTCGGAAACCAGTTTAAGCCCGGAGTTTTTGGACGAGGTGGAAAAAACTCTGCAAGAAGCATTGTTGATGCTGGGCAATATGCGGCAGGACGAAGGGATTGCTTTGTATTCCGACATGAATATGAGGCTTCAAGAGATTGCTGCAATTATGGAAACGATTAGGCTGCGCGCGCCGGAGGTAGTGCTCGACTACCAGAAACGACTGGTCGAGAGGATTAAGGAGCTCACAGTCGGGTATGTGCTAGACGATGCCCGTTTAGCGCAGGAAGTTGCGATCATGGCGGACAGGTGTGATATTACCGAAGAAATAGTGCGGATGCAGAGCCACATCAGTCAATTTGAAGCCCTGCTGCAAAGTGAGGATGCTGAAGGCAGGAAAATAGATTTTCTTTTGCAGGAAATGAATCGTGAAATTAACACGATCGGTTCCAAAAGCAATAACGCAGAAATTGCGAGGTTTGTGATAGAAGCCAAGAGTGAGCTGGGTAAATTGCGGGAACAGGCACAGAATATAGAGTAGAAAGAATGTCAGAAAAAGGATTATTTATTGTTGTTTCGGCGCCGTCGGGCACGGGGAAAAGCAGCATCTGTAGGCGATTTCTTACGGCGTGCCCGGAAGTAAAATTTTCAGTGTCCCACACCTCCAGAGAGCCGCGACCTGATGAAATAAACGGGAAGGATTATTACTTCATTTCCCGCGATGAATTTCAGAGACGTATCGATCAAAATGAATTTGTTGAGTGGATAGAAAACTATGGTCAACTCTACGGCACGTCCCTAAAAGCTCTGGAAGAATTTTCCGAAAAAGGCAAAGATTTATTGCTGGATATTGAGCCGCGGGGCGCAAAAAAAATAAAGCAAAAGTTTAAAAAAGGCATCTTTGTTTTTGTTCTTCCTCCTTCACGCGCTGAGCTTTTAAAAAGACTGGAAAAACGAGGCCATGAGACAGATGATGCAATAAAAACCAGATTTGCGCAGGCAGAGAGTGAATTAAAAGAAATTTCATGGTATGACTACATAATTTTTAATGAAGATCTGGAAACAGCGGCCAGTCAATTGATGGCGATATATGTCGCTGAAAAATGCAAAAGGAACAGATTAAAAGACAAGATCAAGGAATATATAAAAAAATAATATATAGTTTCAGGAGGTTGTAAATAAATGGCAAGAATTACAGTAGAAGATTCTTTGTTGGTAGCCAGAACCCGTTTCGGGTTGGTATCGCTGGCATCAAAACGCGCTCGCCAGTTACTCAAAGGCTCAAAGCCGCTTTTGGAGAGCAAAAACAGAGAAATAGTTTTGTCTCTGCGTGAAATAGCAGCAGGAAAGGTCGTCTACGCTCATCCCGAATATTTAGAAGGATCAAAAGAAGATTTCAAACCGATTCCTGATAATACAGAGTTTATTGGCGATGACGAATACCTCGAATAGTCAAACCTACAGGTATAAGTGAAAAGCGGAGTATGGAGGCAATTTACGGCATAAATCCTGTCAAAGTTCTACTTAGTCAAAATGATTCAGGATTGGGAAAGATCATTATTGCCGCAGGCAGAGGTGGTTCTGTTGTTGCGGAAATAATCGAGATTGCCCGGCAAAAAAAAATCCCGGTGGAATTCAGCGCGCGTAAGCGTCTGGATGAATTGGCCGGAAGACTGGATCATCAAGGTGTTATCGGTTTGCGTCAGGCCTTTGCTTACGCGGATTTAGAAGCTCTGATAAATAATCGCAGCAAATCTTTTAATTTCGATCTGATTTTAATTCTGGACAGCATTATGGATCCACAGAACCTGGGATCAATAATCCGCACGGCCCATTGCTTAGGCGCCAATGGTGTTGTCATTCCGACAGACCGCGCCGCTCCTGTAACTGCGGCGGTTATTAAGGCATCCGCCGGTAGCGCCGGGCAATTACCTGTCGCCCGTGTAACTAATTTATCGCAAACAATTGATTTTTTAAAAGACAAAGGTTTTTGGATTTTTGGCGCGGAAGCCCACACCGGGACCAATTTGCATGAAATGGATTTTAATTGTCCTGTGGTTTTAGTATTGGGGGGAGAGGCAAAAGGCATTCGACCGCTGATTAAAAAGAAATGTGATTTTTTACTGACTATTCCTATGGCGGGAAACTTTGATTCCTTTAACGTTTCTGTGGCAGCAGGAATCATCCAATATGAGATTTTCTGTAAGCGTGCCATGAAAAAAAAGTTGGATATTACTAGCAAGTTGCTTTCAAAAAATAAAATATGAATTTTTGAAAGCTTACTTGGTATTATGCCAGGTAAATCAACCTTTTAATATTTTATAGCTACTTGGCATAAACGTGTTGAACTTACGTTAAAGATAGTTTAATGTACTGAAGTTAAAATCACCCCATAAAAGAAAGGATTCTCAAGTATGCCAGTTTTTCTTTGGGAAGGTACAACAAGAAAAGACGAGTCCAAAAAAGGGGAGATGGAAGCAGTTGATGAAGTTGCTGTTCGTGGTTTATTGCGGAGGCAGGGTTTTAAGTCCATCGAGGTCAAGAAAAAGCCAAAAGATCTTATGGAGTATTTACCTTTCCTGCAGGGGGGCGTCAATGAAAAGAGCATTGTAGTTTTCTGTCGAATCTTCTCCACTATGATTAATGCCGGTCTTCCCCTGATTCAATGTTTAGAGCTATTAGCGCAGCAGGAGCAAAATAAAGTATTTGCCAAAATTATTAAGTCCATCAAGGACGATATAGAAGGTGGCACCAGTTTGACCGATGCTTTAAAAAAATACCCCAAGATATTTGACGATCTTTTTGTCAATTTAATTGCCGCCGGCGAAGCAGGTGGAATGCTGGATATTATTCTGGGACGTCTTTCCGATTATTTGGAAAAGGCGATGAAGCTAAAAAAGCGCGTAAAAGGCGCGATGACCTATCCTCTTGCTGTTCTGTTTATTTCGTTTGGCGTAGTTGCCCTGTTGCTGCTCAAGGTTATCCCCGTATTTCAAAAAATGTTTGAAGGCATGGGTGGACAGCTTCCCGGGCCAACAGCGATGTTGATTGCAGCAAGTGATTTTGCTCAAAGTTATTTCTTATTCATAATTGCTATTATGGTTATTATCTATATAGGCTTTAATCGTTTTTATAAAACGGAGAAGGGGCGTTTTCTAATAGATACTCTTGTGCTGAAAGCTCCGGTATTCGGTCCGCTTTTGAAAAAAGTGGCGGTAGCCAAATTTTCACGCACCCTATCCACAATGATGAGTTCCGGTGTGCCCATTATGGAAGGGTTGAACATTGTCAGCAAAACATCAGGCAATAAAGTTGTTGAAAAGGCTTTATTAAAAACACGTCAAAGCATCAGTGAGGGAAGGACTATAGCCGAGCCACTGGCAGAAACGGGAATATTCCCATCAATGGTTGTGCAAATGATTGCAGTTGGTGAGGCAACCGGCGCTCTTGATACAATGCTCAGTAAGATTGCAGACTTTTACGATGATGAAGTTGACTCTGCGGTTGATGCCATGACAGCTCTGCTGGAACCGGTGATGATGGTTTTTTTGGGTGGAGTAGTTGGCGGCATGATTATAGCAATGTATTTGCCGATATTTAAGATGGCATCAGTCGTCGGTTGATGAACATTATAGCAAGTTCAAATATGAGCGCGGGTATGTATCCAATAGCCAAAGGCTATTGGATAATTCGACTTGCAAATTTCACTACACTAGCGTTTGTGAAATTTGAGTTTCATTAAAATGGTCGGGATGGCGCGATTTGAACGCGCGACTCCTGCGTCCCGAACGCAGTGCCCTACCAAGCTGGGCCACATCCCGACACGGTCAGGGACATTATATAATTTACTTCCAAATGTCCACTATTATTTAAAAGGTGCTGATTGAGTGATTATTTACGATATAAAATGTGAAAAAGGTCATAAATTTGAAGGCTGGTTTAAAGACCGGCAGGCGTGGATTTTGCAAAATTCGCAGAGGCTTATTTCCTGCCCCGTATGCAATAGTTCGCAGGTCGAAATAATTCCTTCTTCTTTGACGATCATGGGGAAAGAATCGCGAAAAGCGGACAACATTCCGGGAAAAGAACTATCTGTCGCAAAAGCGATGCAAATGCTGCATCACTTTATTGAAAATAATTTTGAGGATGTCGGCAACAAATTTGCCGACATTGCGCTGAAGATTCATAGCGGAGATGAAGAAAAACGCAACATCAAAGGGACAACCACACCGCAGGAAGAAGCCAGTTTAAGGGAAGAAGGCGTTCAATTCATCAAAGTTCCTATACCCAAAATGGATAGCTGATTTATTAAGTGCAAATATAATTCGGTGGAAATGTGGATGCTTCGAGAAAATCAGTAATAGCCGGTTCATGGTATCCCGGAGATCCTTCTGTTTTAAGAAGAGATATTGGTGGTTTTTTAAATTCAGTTCCCGGTACAGAATCAGCGGGTGTTATTGTAGCCATCATTGCCCCGCATGCCGGCTATATTTATTCCGGGCAGGTTGCCGCCTACGCTTACAAGAACATTTGCGGCAACAATTATGATGCCGTTATAGTTGTAGGGCCTAGCCACCGCGTGGCCTTTTCCGGGGTTTCTATTTTTGGCAGTGGTTGTTATGAAACGCCGCTGGGGATTGTGCCTGTTGATAAAGAATTGGCCATACAAATTAAAAAAAGCACTAAGCTCGTCTCTGATATTCCGGCGGCGCATTTGCAGGAACATTCCATAGAAATACAACTTCCCTTTTTGCAGTATGTCCTAGGTAATTTTTCATTTGTTCCTTTGGTTATGGGAGATCAGCGGGCCGAGACCTGTCAGGAACTGGCACGGGCGATATATACCTCCGCGCAATGCAGAAAGATACTGATTGTGGGCAGTTCCGATCTATCTCATTTTCACAGCTATAATAAAGCGGCTCAGCTCGATGGTGTTGCGCTGCGGCACATGAAAGATAACGATGCGGCAGGATTGCTCGATAGTTTAGCCAGTGGTGCTACAGAGGCCTGCGGCGGCGGTCCCATGGCGGTGGCTATGCTTGTGGCTTCCAAGATGGGGGCAACTGAAGCGCGGGTTTTAAAATATGCCAACTCCGGGGATGTAACCGGCGATAAGAGTTCCGTTGTCGGTTACGCGGCAGCAGTGTACTTGTGAAACTCCAATTACGTAAGTGCAACGCAGCGGAATTGGTAAGTTAATGAGACCCAAGCTTCAGAAACAAAGTGCACTAAAGCTTGCAGGTCGAATTATCCCGCAAACCGTGATCGTAAGAAAGACAAAGGGGAAACCGAAATGGAATTGACGAAAAAGGAAAAAGATTCTCTGCTCGATATGGCAAAAAAAACAATTGCGGCTAAGGTGAACAACAAGGAAATGCCAAAATTTAAAGTAGATTCGGCAACTCTAAAAGAGGAAAGAGGCGCTTTTGTTACTTTAAAAAAGCACGGCCATCTGCGCGGCTGCATTGGATATATTAAAGCAGTTCAGCCACTTTGGGAAACTGTTCATGAAATGGCGCTGGCCGCGGCATTCCATGATCCGCGCTTTCCTTCTTTAAAGCCTGAAGAGCTAAAGGAACTGACTTTTGAAATATCCGTGCTGAGCCCCTTGCAACGTGTCAAAGACATTAGTGAAATTCAAGTAGGAAAGCACGGCCTATATATTGTTTGCGGCAGCAATTCCGGCTTGCTTTTGCCTCAGGTAGCAAGTGAGTACGGGTGGGACAGGGAAACTTTCTTAAAAGAAACTTGCGGCAAAGCCGGCCTGCAACCTTCCGCCTGGCAGGATCAAGAAACAGAAATTTACATCTTTTCCGCCGATTATTTTAGCGATGCTGATTAGCTTTCTCGTAATCTGTTCAACATGAAATTCAGTCTTTTCTTAAAATAAATTAAAAATTTACTTGACAAATACAATCATAAAAATTAGAGTCGGCAATTCGCGCGGAGGTGTGCGACTGTTGTTTTGCGCTTAAAACCATAAGTGCTTGATGTTAAAAGATATATTAAGAATAGGATTTGCTGGCGTAGCTCAATCGGCAGAGCAGCTGATTTGTAATCAGCAGGTTGCGGGTTCAAGTCCCATCGCCAGCTCCAGTTTGGTAATGTAAAACTGGAGGGGTTCCCGAGCGGCTAAAGGGAGCAGACTGTAAATCTGCCGGCGAAGCCTACGGAGGTTCGAACCCTCCCCCCTCCACCAGAGTTTTTGAATATTAGTAATAAGCGGGAGTAGCTCAGGGGCTAGAGCGTCAGCCTTCCAAGCTGAGGGTCGCGGGTTCGAATCCCGTTTCCCGCTCCAAAGTTTTTTAGTTGTTTTGGTTGGTGGATTTTTAAAAAAATTGGTGTCATAGATCGTGCCCACGTAGCTCAGTTGGTAGAGCACATCCTTGGTAAGGATGAGGTCACCAGTTCAATCCTGGTCGTGGGCTCCAGTTAAGGGAGAATTATGCGGAACAATATTATTTTGGCTTGTACGGAATGCAAGCAAAGGAATTACACAACAACAAAAAATAAACGTACCATGCAAAACCGTCTGGAAATGAAAAAATACTGTAAGTTTTGCCGTGGTCATAAATTACATAGAGAAACCAAGTAGCTAAAATTGGTCTAGGCCAGTAGCTCTAATGGATAGAGCGCCGGACTCCAAATCCGGATGCTGGGGGTTCAAGTCCCTCCTGGCCTGCCAGTTTTTTCCGCAAGAAGGGTTGACGTTATGGAAAAAATTAAATTAGTATTTCAAAAAGTAATTCGATTTCTTAGTGAAGCGAAAATGGAATTAAAAAGAGTTACTTGGCCAACCCCAAAGCAGGCATTGGCTTCCACGACGGTTGTTATCGTTATAGTTTTTATTATCGCGATTTATCTGGGCATAATTGATTATGTTCTTGCAAGGTTAGTCAAATTTATTTTAGGTTAATAAAATGGCTTTAAGATGGTACGTTGTTCATACCTACTCGGGATTTGAGAACAAGGTAAAAATGAGTCTGCAGGAAAGAATTGAGCTTGAAGGTGCTCAGGAATTCTTTTCCGATATTCTTATTCCTGAAGAAGATGTTGTCGAACTGATTGCAGGGGAAAAGAAAACTTCCAAACGGAAATTTTTCCCCGGGTATATTCTGGTTCGCATGGAAATGAGTGATGAAACTTGGCATATTGTAAAGAATACGCCCAAGGTAACCGGTTTTATCGGCAGCAAAG
>SESG01032244.1_pt1 | contig 11700 bp, 4 predicted proteins | sample 3171421 | NCBI WGS metagenome assembly SESG01 (sample SAMN10866946, study PRJNA518727) | freshwater metagenome | biome: subpolar coniferous forest; feature: holomictic lake; material: water; isolation source: holomictic Lake 227, 6 m and 8 m depth | place: Canada: near Kenora, Ontario | collected... | reverse complement strand
TGCGCCAAATTCAGAGTGAACTCGATATTGCGAAGACACGTTTTTTTGGGCTTTATGATTTAGTGCCAGTTGCTTATCTCACGCTTTCCCATAACGGTTTGATTAAACAAGCCAATCATGCTGCAGCGACGCTACTGGGATTATCTCGGCGTAAGCTACTGAATAAGCCGTTCTCCAAATTTATTCTCAATGCTGATCTAGCGCTTTACTACCCCTTCTATAAACTACTGCTTGAATCCAGAGAACAGCAGGTGCTTGATGTGCGGATGTTGAGCAACGATGGCATCCCATTATGGGTGCGTATGGAGGCTATTACAGCACAGGATGAAGTTGATGTGCCGAGCTTACGGATAACATTGACCAATATTTCTGAGTTGATCATGACTGAAAAACGTTCGTTAAGACTCAATCATTTATATAGGGCCCTCGCGAATATCAATGAACAGATACTTCATGGTACTGATGAGCAGCATATACTGGATTTTCTCTGTCGGATACCCATTGAAAGCGGGTTGATGAACATGGCCTGGATTGGTGTCGAAGACCAAGAATTTCATCGCATTATACCCATTATTAAGTATGGACAAGGCCTTGACTATCTGGATTGCATCACTATTTCTACCGATGCAGATAGTCCAGAGAATCATTTGGCGGGGCAGGTTTATCGTGAGAAAAAACACCTGGTTATTAATGACATTATCAACAGCCCTATTATGATCTCCTGGCGAAAACGGGCATTGCATCATGATTGGAACTCCACGGCCTGTTTCCCTGTTTTTCGGAATGGTGAGATCTATGTGGTTTTTAGTCTGTACCATTCAGACGTCAATTTCTTTGATGAGGAAGTGATCTCCTTAATCATTACCTTGACCAACAATGTGTCTTATGCATTAAACAAGCTAGAGGCTACCCAAAATTTGATCCGTAGTGAAGCGCATAATCGATTGTTGTTGGAGTCTTCTCCTGCAGGTATTTTTGGGTTAGATACGCAGGGCAAAACTACTTTCGTTAATCCGGTCGCAGCAAATATGCTGGGTTATAATCCATCAGAATTGATGGGGATCTCAATTCATGAAATGGTTCACCATAGCCATGCAGATGGTAGCCTCTACCCGATGGACACGTGCCCTATGTATGCCACCTTTCACGATGGTGTGATGAGACATATCGACAATGATGTCCTCTGGCGTAAGGATGGCAGTCGCTTTTCCGTTGAATATACAACCCATCCCATTTACCAGAAAAATGCTTTATTAGGAGCCGTAATCGTTTTTCAGGACATCACTAAACGTGTACAGTCAGAGTTGGAGCTCAATGATTACCGCCTGCACCTTGAGCAACTGGTTGAAGCACGCACAACCGAGCTTGTAAAAGCGAAAATTGATGCTGAGTTTGCTAACCAATCCAAAAGCCTATTTCTAGCTAATATGAGCCATGAAATTCGCACCCCAATGAATGGTATTATCGGGCTTGCCCATTTATTACAAGCACAGCTCGAACAACCCTCACACAAAGTCCAACTCAACAAGATCATGAGTTTGAGTAAACACCTGTTGGGCATAATTGATGATATTCTCGACTTATCCAAAATCGAGGCCAATCACCTCGCGCTAGAAGAAAATAACTTTCTTATTTCCACAACCTTGAGTCAGCTCTTTAACATCATTGCTAATCGTTTTAACGAGAAAGGCTTAACCCTCATCAAAGAAATCGATCCACGCCTGGACAAATTACCTTTGTTAGGTGATTCATTACGACTTAACCAGATTCTGCTTAACCTCTTAAGTAACGCAATCAAGTTTACAGATCAAGGAAGCATTATTCTTCGTGCGACTCTATTTTCTGAAAATCAGAAGCTAGTAACTTTACGCTTCGAGGTGCAAGATAACGGTATTGGGATTAACGAAGCCCAACAAAGCAAATTGTTTAATATCTTTGAACAGGCAGAAGCCTCAACGACCCGAAAATATGGCGGTACCGGCCTTGGGCTTGCGATTTCCAAGAAACTCACGAACATGATGGGTGGTGAAATTGGGGTGATTAGCCGTCTTGGAGAAGGCAGCACTTTTTGGTTTACCGCCCTATTGAAACACGGTGATATGAGTCTATTGCCACAGAAGGTATTCATTTCTGAAGAAACAAAGTTAAAAATGGAGGCTTCTATCCTTTTAGTAGAAGACAATGAAATTAACCAGGAGGTAGCTTTGGGGATTTTGGAAAGTTACGGAATAAAGGTTGATATAGCCATACATGGTGGCGAAGCCTTGGCAATGATTGTGCAAAAACAGTATGATCTGGTTCTGATGGACTTGCAGATGCCCGTTATGGATGGACTGGAAGCAACCCGCAAAATAAGACAGTTACCTATTGGCCAAAATATTCCTATTATAGCTATGACGGCCAATGCCTTTAAAGAAGACCGCTGGCACTGCATAGAAGCCGGGATGAATGATTTTGTTTCAAAGCCAGTCAATCCTGAACGGCTGTATGCTGTACTCGCACGCTGGCTCCCCCAAAATGGCTTAGACCTCCCTGATGAGACGAAGCCTCCAGATGCTCCTCCCCTTACCCAAGATACGAGCCTCTGTCTAATTGACCAAACAACTGGACTGAAATTTCTGAATGGTAATCTTGTTAGCTATCGGCGCATACTGTCTAAGTTCGCTGAGACTCATCTGTCAGACGTCGATAAAATACAAATTGCGTTAGAAAATGGCGACCAAGCCAATGCAGAACGAACCGCCCATTCCCTAAAAGGCATTTCTGCTACACTGGGGATGGAAGCACTCCGAGCACTCGCCTACACTCTCGAAAAAAAGCTTCATGAGGGTTTACCTGCTGCCGAACTGGAGACTGACTTCACCTCGCTACGCGAAATGCTAGAGGCTGTGGGTGCAGAAATCCAGGTTATTAAGTTAAGTTAAACATTTTAATAGAGATCATTAATCGTTTTTATTTTAGGTCTCGCTTTAAAACGACACATGAGTAACCCCAAAACACAGCAACGCCCAACAAGGCTCCTAAGACATTAGCAATAGCATCATTAATAGAAAACTGTCGATTTGTTGTAAACCAAAGCTGAAAAAATTCAAATAAAAAGCCTATAGATGAACAAAAAAGAAATGCTATGAGTGAACTCATTCGGGATGACTTTGTAATCCCATACGCTAGCATAATCAAAAAAGACATCCCAGAATAAGCTATGGCATGTTCTAATTTATCCAATTCGATGCCGACTAACATGCTAGATCCAGGAAGTATCCATGGATTAAAAGTTAAAAACGCTAAAATAACAACATAAATTAATAAAATACTTCTACTCAGAGTCACTAAAACATCCCGGATTTTTTGTATGTATGAAAATCATCATATTTTTCTAACGCTCCTCTTTAGCAAAGCACTTAGCTTTGAAAAAGGGATAATGGGTTAAATCAATAATCTACTATATAATTGATGCAAAGGCACGCTGTCATTAATTCTTCTGTCTCCAGAGAAGCAATAAACAGTCCGAAACTTTGATTATTGCCATAAACACTGTATACCTTATTATCAAGGGCTAAGTGGAAAAGAATCACTAGCCTAAACTACCACTTTAAAACTTATAAAAATATCGAATAGTTAAGCCCTGACTTAGGACTATTTGTTCATTTTACCCTAGTCTCATGGAATCAATATTACTCAAAAAAGGTTGAATGAAACCCATAATTTTAAATATTTGTGTAGGCCTACTCTATTTCCTACTCAGTCGTGTCAGCTTGATGCTATCCTTAACACCAGGCGCTGTTGCACTGATTTGGCCGCCCGCTGGACTAGCTCTTGCTGCATGTCTTATCTGGCGGGGATCACGTATTTGGCCTGGAATTTTAATCGGATCTGCATTTAGTAACGCAGCTGCAGCGGATGGACAATTCGATCAAAGCTGGTTACCCTGGATTATCGCTTGTGGCTCAACACTGCAAGCATTTATAGCTGAGAAATTACTTCTCCGCTTTGCTCCATCATTCAAACTTACCCGACCAAACGATTTGCTCCATTGTTTTGCAATCGCTCTTGGAACCTGCACCATAGCCGCATTGAATGGCTCTACGGCATTATTCATCAAGCACTTAATTGATTCTGAACAATTCTCTCTGACTTTTATTAATTGGTGGCTTGGCGATACCTTAGGTATTCTGATTTTCACGCCTCTCGTACTGGTAACATTCGACCAAAGCAAAATTTGGAATGGTCGTCGGTGGCACGTTGGAATTCCTTTACTTATTGGCATGCTGTTTTGTGTTGTTATCCAACACACTATGGAAGAAAGCGACGAACAAGAGTTGGTAACCCGTTTTCAAAGTGAAGCAATTTCTATGCTGAATAAGTTCAAATTATTGGAACAAACCCAGACTCAGTCTTTAATTGACTTAACCGCACTATTCGACGCCAGCGAACATGTAACCGCCAAAGAGTTTAAAACTTTTAGTCAACGCATACTAAACAATAGAAACGTATTTCATGCTTGGGGATGGATTCCCTTAGTGAACCAGAAAGACGCTCACAATTACGCCATAACCAAATCGCTATCAAATAATCACCCCATTGAAATAAGACCCATTAAAGACTGGTCACCAAACTCGAACGGTTGGTCGGCCCCGGTTACATATATTGAACCACATGCATTAGAGGATCTAGAGCTTGATCTTGGCTTAGACCTTCTCTCAGAACCGATACGTGCTGATGCTATCGAGAGGGCCAGACAATCAGATCTTCCCTCGGTAACATCAAAAATAACAAGATCCAATAAAACCAGTGACTTTGGAGGTGTGTTTGTTTTTGCTCCAGTTCATGATAATCATGGCAAGCTGAATGGATTCTGTGTTGGTGTGATCGATTTCAACCAACTAATTGCTAATATCAGCGATAACACCAAGAATTTGTTCTGGCGAATTGAAGATATTAGCACCGGCGGACAGCTTTTATTAACGAATACTCGAGAAATTTTGCCAAGAATTGTTAAATCGCCCTTTGTTGAACGTAAAGGGATACATTATCAGGCTACCATAAAACTAGCTGATCATGAGTGGCGTATCATTTTATTTCAGCCTTTCTCTACTCTCGGCACTGAGCGAATCACCTCATCACTCCTCATATTTTTCTTAGCTCTCTTAATGTGCAGCGTTTTCGGTGCAATCGCCCTTATCACCAGTGGCAATCAGAAGTATATTACTGGGGAGGTCATGAGAAAAACCCAAGAACTTTCCAATGAAATCAACCACCGCAGCCGCATCGAAACTCATTTACGCCAAAGTGATGACCGCTTTCGCCAATTATTTCATAGCTCCCCAATTCCTGTTGCCATCCATGACACAAAAGGCATAATTGTCAGCCTGAATGACCGCTTCATCAAAACCTTTGGTTACACCCTGGATGACATTCCCGACCTAGATGCCTGGTGTTCTTTGGCTTATCCGAATGAACATCGTTTAACAAACCTTCAATTAATGTGGCCCGACTCGGATAAGTCTACTTCAATTTTAAATAATGAAATTATAACGCCTGAGATACGAATTGCTTGTAAGGATGGAACAAATCGATGGGTTATCGCTCACTGCGTCTTTATTGGTGATGAACGGCTTGTAGCATTTAATGATATTACTACTCAAAAACAAGATGCATTGCTGATTCACAATAATGAGCAAAATCTGCTTAATATATTGAATGTTAGTCCTATTGCTGTGCGGATCGCCATCAGCCAAGGAAGCAAAGTAATTTTTTATAATCAGCGCTATGCCGAGTTGATTAGAAATCCCAAACCCATGGAGGATAACCCCAATCACTATTATGCCAATCCAAAAGAATACCAAGAGATTCTTTCTGAACTCAAGCAAGGACATATTGTACTCAATCGGCAAATTGAATTGTGTATTCCTGACGATCATAACCGCACTGTATTAGCTTCTTACATGCCCATGCACTATCAAGGCAACGACGCTATTTTAGGTTGGTTTTATGACATAACCGAACTTATAGACGCGCGCAAATTACTGGCCAAACAACTCAAACACCAATTACAGGTTGAAGAAACCTTGCGCATTGCCAATGCCGAAGAACATGCTATTTTTGATACAGCTACATCGGGCATCGTACTCATCAAAGAAGGTATCATCCTACGCTGTAATTGTAAGCTTGAAGCTATTTTTGGTTATGCTTCAGGTGAACTTAACGGCCAATCAACACGCATTTGGTATCCCGATGATTTGATCTATGAAACCGATGGCAGGCCCATGTATAAAGCTATTGCTGATGGCAAATCTTGTCGTCTTGAGCAACAACTCATCCATAAAAATGGCACTGTTTTTTGGGCTAGACTCTCAGGAAAGGCTTTAGATACCTCAGACCAATCAAAGGGTTTAGTGGTTATTATCGATGACATTACCCAAGAGCACCAAGCTACCCAGGCTTTACTAAAAGCCAAATTAATGGCTGAAGAAGCCACTCGGGTAAAATCTGAGTTTCTAGCCAATATGAGCCATGAAATCCGCACACCAATGAATGGTGTTTTAGGCATGTTGGATCTGCTGAGTGAAACACCCATGTCACCGACCCAATTAGATTGGGTTAAAACTGCCCATAGCTCAGGCCAAGCCTTACTGGAAATCATCAACGATATTCTGGATTTAACCAAATTAGAGGCCAATAAATTTGAAGTTGAACACGTTGACTTTAATCTGGTAAATTTAGTCGAAGATGTTTGCGCTTTATCGGCAAACCGCGCTAATTCTAAAGGTCTGGAGTTAAACTGTTTATTGCCCATTGCCATGCCTTTCCGCTGGCAGGGTGATCCTATGCGCATCCGGCAAGTGTTAACTAATTTAATCAGCAATGCTATTAAATTTACTGAGCGAGGTGAAGTTTCTCTGAAAATCATCAAATCGTTTGAGGCCAATAATCCTGATCAATTGCGCTTTGAAGTACATGATACCGGAATAGGCATATCAGAAGACACCCTTTCTCGCTTATTCATGCCTTTCATTCAAGCAGAGAGTGCGACTTCGCGGCGTTTTGGGGGATCGGGATTAGGACTGTCTATCAGCAAAAAATTAGTTGAACTTATGGGTGGTTCGATCGGTGTCAATAGCATCCTAGGAAAAGGCTCCTGCTTTTGGTTTACCTTGCCAATCACACAAACCAATACCGAAGACGATAATATCTTGAGAGCATCCTATGATCTCTTAGGTAAACGAATCTTGATAGTGGACGATAATGCAACCAATCGTAGCATTCTGAACAGTTATCTGACGAACTGGGGCTTGACGGTCAGTGAAACTGATAATGCTGGTTCTGCACTCTCGCAATTGCAGACTTCAACACTTCAAGGTGTTCGCTACGATCTCATTTTGCTAGATATGCAAATGCCGATGATGGATGGTTTAACGCTTGCAAAATGTCTAAAACAAATTCCCGGTTTAGCTACCCTACCTATTATTTTATTATCATCTGATAGCCGAATTGAACCGACCGATTATCAAGATACCTGTATTACCCAACGCCTATTAAAGCCAGTGAGACATAAGCAACTCTACGACGCCATCATTGATGCCCTGCAGCTTGGCGCGAATACTAACGTCGATTCACCCGCTCCAAGTATTAACCTGCCCAGTTATCAGCACAAAAAGGTACTCGTTGTTGAGGATAACAAAATCAATCAAAAAGTCATTGTTGCGAAGCTGAGTAAATTCAATATCGCTCCTGATGTGGTTGAGAATGGGCTGCTTGCTCTCGAAAAACTAGAGCTCTGCTCCTACGATTTGGTTTTCATGGATTGCCACATGCCAATTATGGATGGTTATACCGCGTCCCGTGAACTGCGTTTGCGGGAGACCCAGCAGAGCTTACCACATCATACAGTGATTGCACTTACGGCAAATGCGCTGGAAGGCGAACGGCAAAAATGCTTGGCCGCTGGAATGGATGACTACATAACCAAGCCTATCGCTTCTAAGCAACTATTGGATATATTAATTAAATATCTAGGGAATGGCCTCTCCTAGGATCAAATTGTACCTGTTTTAATAGCAATTTTTATAGCTTCTGGCTTTACACTCTCGAATCATTTTTTTAGCTTCTTTAAGCTGTTGTTTGGTCATTTGCTTTGCCAGGTCATCTCGATGTTCTGCAGCATCTAACTCGCCCTGAGCAGCAGCAAAATATTTCCACACATAAGCTCGCATATTATTTTGAGCGACACCCTCACCTACATCGTACATATAGCCAAGGTTATTTTGTGCTTTAGGATAACCTTGCATTGCGGCTAACTGAGTCCACTTAAATGCTTTTCCATCGTCTTCTTGAACACCTTTACCGAATTGATACATAATGGCTAAAGAATATTGTGCTTCTGCATCTCCTTGTTTAGCTTTTTTCAAAACGGCTTTATAGTCTGCAAATGTGTAGCTTGAAAAAAATAAAACTACAATAAATAGCTGAGCTTTGGCAATTTTCATTATCATGATGGGTTAAGTTAATATCATTAGTTACTAGACTCTTAATCAAAAAGAGGATGGAGATCTTATTTAGTTTGTAGAAAGAAGCTAGAGTTTCCTGCTTTCAGCCAATCACTGCTATAGATTCTACCCGATTTATTCCATTATTTCGACATTGCGAAAAAGGTCGTAACCGAATGTGGGAGGGGGGTGGGTATAGATAAGTGGACAAGTGCAGTTAGAATGCTTGTTGTCGAACAAGATCTTCGTTTCCGCCGGAGACGAAAACGAAGTTTACATCTGAATCCCGGTACCTGTTAAAAAACAGTTACCGGGATGGGGGAACAGCTTAGTTAAATAAATCAGTTATCAAATTAACGTTACTATCCGCTGCGTGGTTTAAGTATTTCAAACCAAAACCTGCTTCTAGAGTGCGGGTAAACCAAAGCAGGTAGACATCTTTTCTGAGTTTTCCAAGCTGGACGAACTAAGGAGAAAAAAAATGATTAATGATGACGAGTATTTTAAACAAAAAACAAAACTGCTAGACCAACTCTAACGATCATGAAGGCACGGCATCACCCCTGCAAATGAAAGTTTTTCATATATATCACAAAAACAGATAATGAGTGCAAATTGACGAACTTTCACAGTAATGATCAATAAAAATTAATCATATAGAATACGTTAAAAAATTACCTATTCATTCAAAATCTGGTGTCCTCAGCATTCACATTGAGTCCCCATTTCTTAATTCGATAATAAAGAGCATGTCGAGACAACCCCAACAAATCGGCCGCTTGACTTACATTACCCTCTGCTAACTTTAAGGCTTGATCAAGTAATGACTTTTCTAACTTATACCAATCCAAACCCTCATCGGGTAGTTCCAAGTAAAGCGCATGACATTTAAAAACTGACTTCCTATAATTTACCGGAAGATCCTCTACACCTATCATGCGGTTAAATTTAGAAATAGTCAGGTTTTCACACAGATTACGCAACTCACGTATATTTCCAGGCCAAGCATATTTTTCAAGCTCCTGAATAGCATCCTTTTTTATGACCGTTGTACGCAAATTATATTTAGTCGCAAAATAACGCAGGTAATGATGCAGCAACAAACTAATATCCTCTCGTCGCTCTCTTAAAGGCGGTAGATCAACTTCAAAGACACTTAATCGATAATATAAATCCGCTCTAAATCGTCCTAGCTCAATGCTCTCGAGCATGGGAAAATTGGTAGCCGCAATGATACGAACATCAGCTCTCAGCGTATTAAGGGAACCAACTGGCAAATATTCACCATTCTGAATAAAACGTAATAATTTTGCTTGCAGCACTAAGGACAGCGAATTGATTTCATCAAGAAACAAGGTTCCGCCATCAGCAGCTGCAATAATCCCTTGAGTATCCTCTTCAGCACTTGTAAAAGCCCCCTTCATATAACCAAACAAGGTTGATTCCAAGAGCTCAGGCGACAGCGCTGCACAATTTAATGAAATAAATGCCTGTTTGGCACGACGACTTTTCTGTTGTAAAGATAGAGCAATAAGTTCTTTACCGGTTCCAGTTTCACCTGAAATAAGCACGTTAGCATCGGTACTGGCAATTACCTTTACTTGGCATAATAACGCTTTAAGTGCTGGGGATTTACCCAAGATATTTATTGCGCTGGTCATTAAGAAAAATTAATTGATGTGACCTCTGATAGGATCGTATTGCTAAAGCTACTATCAGCACGACAGGGTTTTAAAGTTTTAACTAATGACAAGCGATAATCATGCCAGCTTATTTATTACTAGCCTGATTGCTTGATAATCAAGGATTGAACAGATTCCTACGACTTATCAACATCAAATATTTTATTAAAAACAGGTCATATCACACAGAAATACGTCATATCACGCATTAATCAGTCATATCCCTTAATAAAGAAGAAATAACAAAGACGGGGTTAAAGCATGAACTAATCGATCGTTATTTGACACAGTAGCTTTTTCTGAAGCCAGTGGAGGGATTAAAGACTTCGTTTCCGCCGGAGACAAAAACGAAGTTTACATCTGAATCCCGGTACCTGTTAAAAAACAGTTACCGGGATGGGGGAACAGCTTAGTTAAATAAATCAGTAATCAAACTAACGTTTTTATCCGCTGCGTGGTTTAAGTATTTCAAACCAAAACCTGCTTCTAGCGTTTTCAACAATGAGAAGTGGTTGTAAGAGGTTGCACTTTGTACGCCTTTAGAGCCGTAGTTGCTGTCAACAATTGTAACAACCTGATTAGGTAGTGAACTATAGTCGTTTTCGTCCCATACTGTTACGATAACGTTGTTACCTTCTTCCCAAACTGGAGACGCTTTAATGTCAGTTACCAGTCGTTTCAAAGCAGCATCACCTTGAGCAATGGTGCCAGCGTCAGCTGAACAACCAGGACCCACTTCACCAGGACCGCGACCATGTTGATCATGGCATTGGTTAGGCGCTATAAAAGAAAAGTTTGGCACATGACCAGTTTTTAGATCAGCGTACAGTCTTTCAAAACCTACGATGTTATTTAGACTGTTTTCAGGGTCAGTACCGGCTTGAACGTTTGCAAAGTAAGCAAAAGGATTGTGCTTAACTGCATACAAATGAGGCACGCCAGAAACTGGAGCTGGTGTTGCGTTTGTTAACAAACCGTCGCTCCAGTTAACATTGTCCGCACCGAAAGCAGGTACGTTTTCTTGATATGATTTCCAGCTTTTACCTGCTTCAACCAATTGATCAGCAATAGTTTTACCCAAAGTGTAAGCAGGCGCTACAGGAATATTATAGATTGGATTTTTTACAGTACCTTCGTTGGTGGTATCAACAGCTGGGGTTGCACCATCTAAACCTGCACCCGCGATTGGACAGATATTTGGAGCGCCTTCCAGAGCAGGTGTGTTTTTAGACAAGTTAGAGATACAAGCCGTATTATGCCAATCAGGCGAGTTATCATTAATCACTCCAAAGTTTGAACCGCCTACGATTTCAAAGTAGTTAGTCAAACTTGGATGACCTACACCATAATAGTTAGTCGCCAAATTAGCTTGAGAAGCATAGGCATTGATAAATGGCGCATCAGCGTTACCGATGATTTGGCCAAAAGCATGGTTTTCCATGACGATTACGAATACATGATCCAAATGGGGAATCGCGTGGTTATGATCATCTTGATCGGCGAACGCAACGCCATTCAGTAGAGCAGAAACT
>SESG01021303.1_pt1 | contig 11700 bp, 8 predicted proteins | sample 3171421 | NCBI WGS metagenome assembly SESG01 (sample SAMN10866946, study PRJNA518727) | freshwater metagenome | biome: subpolar coniferous forest; feature: holomictic lake; material: water; isolation source: holomictic Lake 227, 6 m and 8 m depth | place: Canada: near Kenora, Ontario | collected... | reverse complement strand
ATTGGAACAATTCCATTGGATTTATCAGTAAAAACTCCTCCCAGGGGATTCCGCCTTTACCCACCAACATGATTCTTGCATCAGGATAGTATTTCCTGAATTGAGCCATTCCGGCGGCGCGTATGTTATGGCCGCTTTTTACTTCCAGCGCCAATACCCGTCCCTTGTGTTCGAGTACAAAATCCACCTCGTAATTACCTTCACGCCAATAAAATAAGGAGTAACCATGAGTATAGGCATTATTGATTAGATGTGCCCCCACAGTCGATTCCACGATGCGCCCCCATTTCTCCTTATCTTCCTGTATCATCAGGAAATCATATGGATGCAAAGCGCTCACAAAAGCCGTATTGTGAACCTGGAACTTTGGGCTTGATGAACGCTTCCGTGCTTTATCACGCGAAAATTTCTCAAGACCACCCAGAAGTCCTGCTGAGTCAAGCAGATCCAGGTAATGCGACAGGGTAGTTGTGTTTCCGGCATCAAGTAATTGGCCAAGTATTTTATTGAAAGAAAGCATCTGCCCCGAATACGTGCACCCCAGGTCGAATAACCGCCTCATCAATGCCGGTTTATCCACCCGCGACATCATTAGAATATCTTTCGAAATACCTGTTTCAGCCAGGGAATTGTTGATATAGTGTTTCCAACGAGCTTCATCCGGAATAAGGGAGGCCGCCCCGGGGAATCCACCGAACCAGGCATACTGGTTCGCACTCCAGCCAAAAGCTTCGCTCATTTCGGCCAGCGACCAGTGACTGATATACATGGTTTCGTACCTGCCAGCCAGCGATTCGGTCATCCCCGTCTGAAGCAGTAGCCTTGAAGAGCCCAGGAGTATTACATGAAGCTGAATGTTTTCACGGCTATCGGCATCCCAAAGACGTTTTACCGTCTCGCTCCAGTTAGGTATTTTCTGAATTTCATCAATGATCAGGACAAAAGAATCCGATCCTGCAGTTTTCATTTTTTGCCGGGCGGTTTCCCAATGCATCTCTATCCATGCAAGCCCAATCCCCGAAATATCATCAGCGGCAACATAAAATCCCTGTACCCCCGGCTCTTTCAGTAATTGAAGTACCAGGGTAGTTTTGCCTACCTGCCTTGGTCCTGCCAGGATCTGCATGAATCTTCTGTTCTCTTTAATTCTGCTTATAATCAGTTGTAGTTGTGTACGTTTAATCATGTCTTTCATATCTTACTCATATTACAATGCAAATTTACTCATAATTATGAATATTTTTACTCTTCTTACTAAGTATTTTTACTCTTTATATTGAGTATTATACTTAATAATGATGTATTACTTTGATATAAAACTATTTATACATTTTATTTTAAATATAATTTTCCCTGTTTTTAGTGATTTGATAAGGCTAAATCTCCAGAAACAGTTTCGCAATTATGATGGTGCCGTACTTTTTTCCGGTAAAAATCGTTTTGTTAAAAGGACAGAAATGATCTGCATTATTTTTATTTGGTGAATCTATATAAAGTACATTTGATGATTCATTGAAACCAACACAAAGTGCCATGAAAATAAAATTTATAGGTGCCGCCCGCGAAGTTACCGGCAGCAAACATCTGATCACTACCGAAAGCGGGAAAAAAATACTTCTTGACTGCGGAATGTTCCAGGGCAAGGGCCTTGAAACCGACGGAATGAACCGCAACCTGATGTTTGACCCGTCAAAGATTGATCATGTGATACTCACTCATGCCCATATTGATCATTCGGGACTAATACCCTACATTTATAAACTGGGCTTCCGTGGTTCGGTGATCTGTACAAGTGCAACCCGCGACCTTTGTGCCATCATGCTGGCCGATAGCGGCCATATACAGGAGGGTGATGTGAAATGGTTCAATAAACGCCGGATGCAGAAAGGACTCAATCCAGTTGAACCCATTTATACCGAGCTGGATGCACGTTCCTGTATGGAATTATTTATAGGTGTGGCATACGACCGGAAGTTTCAAATTGACAGTAATATCAAAGTAAAGTTCTCCAATACAGGCCATATGCTTGGAAGCGGAACAGCATTGCTCGAAATAACCGAAAACGGGAAAACTACCCGCATAGCCTACACAGGTGATATAGGGCGTCCGGAAAGCCGTATTTTAAGATCACCCGAACCGTTTCCGCAATGCGATTACCTGATTACCGAATCAACATATGGCAACCGGCTTCACCCGGCTTTGCAGGAAGCTGAGGGAGAACTATTGCGGGTAATCCGTGAAACCTGTGTTGAAAGGGGGGGAAGAGTCATTATTCCTTCATTTGCAATAGGTCGTACACAGGAGGTGGTTTATGCGCTCAACAATTTCTTCAACGAAGGATTATTGCCTAAGGTTAATATTTACGTCGACAGCCCGTTGGCTATAAATGCTACCGATATTTTCAGGATTCATACCGAGATTCTGAATGCGGATGTTGCCCATGTAATGCAAACCGATCCCGATCCATTCGGATTTAATTCATTGTATTATATTAAAAGCCCTGAAGAATCAAAAAGGCTGAATTCAAACAAAAAACCCTGCGTCATTATTTCTGCTTCGGGCATGATGGAAGCCGGGCGGATCAAGCATCACCTGGCCAATAATATTGAAAATCCAAACAATACCATACTTGCAGTAGGTTATTGTTCCCCCAGAACACTGGGCGCAAGGATTCTGGAAGGGGCTGATGAAGTTTCCATTTTCGGGGTAAAACACCCGGTGAAAGCAAAAATTGAACGGATTGAGGCTTTCAGTGGTCATGGCGACTATAACGAAATGGCCGATTACCTAGGCTGCCAGGATACGTCTAAGATTAAAAAGGTTTTCCTGGTCCATGGCGAATATGTGGCACAGCAAGCTTACCAGAAAACACTGGAAGGCAGAGGCTTCCACAATATCGAGATACCTTCAGCCGGTAACGAAGTCGAGCTTTAACCCGATTATTAAAATAGCATTCAAGGATGATTCAAAAAAAAGACATGTTGCCTCATGATCAGCCACATACACGTGTACTTAATGTTGGTATAATAGGCTTTGGATTATCTGGACAGGTGTTTCATGCTCCGTTTATTGAAGCAAACCCTCATTTTAATCTGCATACAATCGTAACCGCAGGAGCAATCGCATCTCAAAAATACCCGGCAGCGAAGGTCACAACTTCGTTTGAAGAAACACTTGGGGACCCGGAAATAGATATTTTGATTATCTGTACACCAAATTCGATGCATTACCTCCAGGCTATGGCTGCTTTGAAGGGAGGTAAACATGTTGTAGTTGAAAAGCCATTGGCTGTAAGCACTAAAGAAGCAGAAGCTCTCATTGATACCGCCCGCAAAACCGGCAAGCAGCTTTTCCCGTTTCATAACCGGCGCTGGGATGGCGATTTTCTCACGGTAAAGCATATTCTTGAAGAAGGCTATCTGGGAAAAGTGCTTGCCTTCGAATCGCGGATTGATCGTTTTTCGCCGGAAATTCTGCGGGCAGCCTGGAAATATGAGGATGAAGTGAGTGGCGGGACCTTATTTGATCTTGGCATCCACCTGATTGACCAGGCTGTAAGTCTTTTTGGGACTCCGGAAGGCGTTTTCTGCAGCTTGTATAATCAACGCAAAGGTAGTGTAGCCGACGATAGTTTTGACCTGAAACTGATTTATAATAACCTGGATGTCAGCTTAAAAGCAAGTGTCTTTGTGAAAGAACCCGGTCCCCGATTCCAGGTGCATGGAACGACCGGCTCATTTGTAAAATACGCGATGGATTGCCAGGAAGCCATGCTTCGCAAGGGAAAAAAACCCGGAAGCGCCGGGTATGGAATTGAGCCTTCAAAAAAATATGGCATCCTTAATACAGAATCTTATGGGAAGATTTTCCGTGGGCGCTACCAGACCTTCCCCGGGAACTATATGGCATTTTTTGATAATGTCTACTCCGTTTTGACTGAAAATGGAAGTACCATAGTCAAACCAGAAGAAGCATTTATGAACATAAGAATTATAGAAGCTGCCCGAAAAAGCCATAAGGAGCAGAGAATTATACTTTTATGATTCCAAGTAAACTGGTTCCGTAAAAACAATACTAATATACCATTCCGGTTCAACAGATCGGAAAGAAGATAAAACAGTACTTCGGCCGGGAAACCTGGGTGCCCTTGGAGTATTTGGTCAAACCTGAATATCCGTAACCAGTTATTCTTCCAGGTAATTTAAATCTTTATGGTAGGTTTCCTCCATAAAATATAGAGCCACAAGTGCCATTACTATGGTTGTAAACCCGACGACATAGGCTGCCCCTACGAGCCCTAAATTAGGTTTCAGGGCCTGGAACGATAAGGTAATCAACACAACAGCACCTCTAACAAAATTAGGCACGGAAGTAGTAACCGTGGCTCTTAAGTTTGTTCCAAACTGCTCGGAGGCAACAGTAACAAAAACAGCCCAGTAACCAATACTCACACCTAATACAAAGCATAAAACATAAAAAGCGTTTACTGATAAATTAGATGAACTCAGGTAAACAACCACGAATAAGGTAGTAAGTAGCAGTAAAATAAGGATGATTTTTTTCCTGGACCTGACTAACTGGCTAGCGAACCCGCTAATTAAATCGCCCAAAACAAGTCCCATATATGCATACATGATTGCGTTTCCAGCTGAAACAGGCCCTTTAACACCCAGTAATACAGCAAATTCAGGCGACAAAATAATTAAAATACCCACAACAAACCACATTGGTAACCCTATAAGAATACATCGTAAATATTTAAGAAAACGCTTTCTGTTAGTAAACAAACTTAGGAAATCACCTCGCTTTACAGCCAGGTTGGATTGAACTGATTTGAACATACCGCTTTCAAACATTCTGGCGCGAAGAGCAAGGAGAACCAGTCCGAGCAACCCACCAAAAATGTAGGCCCATTGCCACGAAAAATGTCCCCCGACAAAGCCGGCAGTCACTGAGCCCATCAAGCCAACCGAAGCCACAATGGCTGTGCCGTATCCCCGTGATTCTTTTTTTAATGTTTCACTAACCAGGGTAATTGCTGCGCCCAATTCCCCGGCTAACCCAACTCCAGCAAAGAAACGTGCAATGGCGTAGGCCGGTACATTTGTCACAAAAGCATTCGCAATATTGGCAATAGAATACAGGGCAATAGAGCCGAATAAAACCGAAATACGACCTTTTTTATCCCCCAGGATTCCCCAAATTATACCTCCTACCAACATGCCAATCATTTGCATATTGAGCAGAAATACACCTTTAGTAACTAATTCATCCCCGGTAACACCCAGTGAAGTCAGGCTCTCGATACGCACTATGCCGAATAACACCAAGTCATACATATCGACAAAATAACCCAAAGCGGCAACAAATACGGTGAAGTTAAGGGCAGATCGGATCTGGTCCCAGGACCAAGATTTTACAGCATTCATATACAGATGAATATAGTTTAGGCAAATATACCAATCTGATTGAATGGTCAATAAAATAATGCCATTATATGTGATTTTCCTGAATCCGGAATAAAAATGCCGAAAACAGTTCCCATAAATGACCAGTTTATGTTTCCGGGATTTTCACTGCACGTTTTCCTGACTAATAGAACTTTCAGTATTCCTGAAGGCTTTAACCGGAATCCACGAATTGACTTTAGGGATTTCAGGAAATAAGCATGTAAATCTGCCAGTACTTCAATTCTTTAATTTCTCTACCTTTGCATCTTGGTAAAATAGAAGCATGGAAAATAACTTATTCGTTTACAATACCTTATCTCGTCAAAAGGAACTATTTATACCGTTAAATGCGCCTCATGTAGGTATGTACGTCTGTGGGCCTACCGTATACGGCGATGCTCACCTGGGGCATGCCCGACCGGCCATTACCTTCGACCTGGTATTCCGTTACCTGCGCCACCTCGGATACAAAGTCCGTTATGTGCGAAACATTACCGACGTCGGTCACCTCGAAAATGATGCGGATGAAGGTGAGGATAAGATTGCCAAAAAAGCACGCCTTGAGCAGCTGGAACCCATGGAGGTGGTCCAGTTTTTTACTGATCGTTACCATTCGGCTATGGACAAGCTCAATGTGCTTAAACCCAGTATCGAGCCACGCGCCTCCGGTCATATTATCGAGCAAATCGCTCTGGTAAAGACCATTCTGAATGCAGGCATGGGGTACGAAAGCAAAGGCTCGGTGTATTTTGACGTAGAAAAATACAACCAGACAAATAAATATGGGATTCTTTCCGGAAGAGTAATTGAGGACCTTTTGTCAAATACTCGCGAACTCGAGGGCCAGGACGAAAAGAGGAACAGTTTCGACTTTGCCTTATGGAAAAAAGCACAACCTGAGCACATTATGCGCTGGCCTTCGGAATGGAGCGAGGGGTTTCCCGGCTGGCACCTGGAATGTTCGGCCATGAGTGCCCGATACCTGGGCGATCAGTTTGATATTCACGGCGGCGGGATGGATTTATTGTTTCCCCACCACGAAAGTGAGATTGCACAAAGTACAGTTGCCAACCATAAGACCCCTGCCAAATACTGGATGCACAACAATATGATCACCATCAACGGGCAAAAAATGGGAAAATCTTTGGGGAATTTCATCCAGCTGGATGAGTTTTTTGCCGGGCAGCATCCAGCACTCGAGAAAGCCTACAGCCCCATGACAGTGCGTTTTTTCATTCTGCAGGCGCACTACCGCAGCCCCCTTGACTTCAGCAACGAAGCGCTACAGGCATCCGAAAAAGGCTTTGAACGATTGATGAAAAGCCTGGAAACACTTGAGAAACTGGTCCCAGCCGCAACTTCTACCGTCGACATTGCCGGCTTACAGGCTAAGTGTTACGAAGCCATGAACGACGACCTGAACAGCCCGATACTGATTGCCCACCTTTTTGATGCATCACGGATCATCAATACGGCTTTCGACAAAAAAGAAAGCCTTACCCAGGATGATATAAGTCTGCTTCGTGACCTGATGCATACTTTTATTTTTGACATTCTCGGTCTTTTACCCGAAAACGATCCCAAAGCAGGCAATAAAGTAATCAGCAAGCTGATGGAAATCATCCTTGAGTTACGCCGCGAAGCCCGCTCCAATAAGGACTGGGCAGCCAGCGACCGCCTGCGTGATGCCCTGTCACAAGCCGGAGTTCTGATTAAGGATACAAAAGAAGGAGCAACCTGGGATCTGGAGTAATAATTTTGCTGCAGACTAAATGGAAGATATCAGGCCAAGTTAGCTTTAGAGTCTGAATTACGCCTATATTTGAAAATTAGTTTCCTAACGCAAATTATAAATTCATCCATCGCAAAACCAGGAGCCTGAAGCCTGTTACCATCTAAAACTAACCTATGTAATCCAAACTATACATGAGAACCCTGAACCGTATTATCCTGTTGATGGCACTGCTTTCGGTCATTGCTTTCGACGGTTGCAAAACCAACAAAACCCATATGCAAAAAGAACTCCTGACCTTTATTCAAAAATTCGATTCTATTGTACAACCGCTGACCAAAGAATCTTCGCTGGCATATTGGAATGCTTCGATCAGCGGGAAAGACGCAGACTGGAAAAAATCGGAAGATCTAAATATTGAGTTAACCAAGGCCTATTCGAATAAAGAGGATTTCGCCATCCTGAAAAAAATCAAAGAATCAGATGCCATCACCGACGAACTTTTAAAGCGTCAACTGGATGTAATGTACAACGCTTACCTCGGTAACCAGGTGGATAGTGCCTTACTGAACAGTGTTATCAAAATGCAGACGGCGATTGAAAAGAAATTTTCGAATTTTCGTGCTGACGTAAACGGTAAAAAACTCACAGATAATGATGTAGAGGATGTATTGAAGACTTCCGTCAATTCCGCCGAATTGCAGCAGGCCTGGGAAGGTCATAAAGCCATAGGCCCAGTGGTAGCACAGGATATTATTAACCTGGTTAAAAAGCGGAACGAAATCGCCAAGCAGCTGGGATTCAATAACTATCACGAAATGAGCCTGAAACTCAGCGAACAGGATCCCCAGGATATCAGCCAGTTGTTTGATGAACTGGATAACCTGACCCATGATGCCTTTGCCGGTTTGAAAGGCGAAATTGATACTTACCTCGCGAAAAGGGACAATGTAAAAGTGGCAGAACTCATGCCCTGGCATTACCAGAACCGTTTCTTCCAGGAAGCACCGGCCATTTATAGCATTGACCTGGACAAATACTACAAGAACCAGAATATAGAAACCCTCACCACCGATTATTATGCCAGTATAGGTTTAGATATCAAAGCGATGATCGCCAAAAGCGACCTGTATGAAAAACCAGGAAAAAACCAGCACGCCTATTGCATTGATATTGACAACATGCAGGATATCAGGGTATTGTGCAACATAAAGCCAAACCAGAACTGGATGGGGACCATGCTTCACGAATTCGGCCATGCCAATTACGACAAATATATAGACGAAAAACTTCCTTTCTCACTAAGGAATCCGGCCCATACATTCACTACCGAGGCCATAGCCATGTTTTTCGGACGGATGTCGTCGAACGCGCAGTTCCTGGTGAACATGAAACTCACCGACACTGCCGATGCCCATAAAGTAGCTGCCGAAGGATTCAAAGTACTGCGCCTCGAACAGCTTACTTTCAGCCGCTGGGCGCAGGTTATGTACCGTTTCGAAAAAGCTTTGTACGAAAACCCTGACCAGGACCTGAACAAACTATGGTGGGACCTGGTGGAAAAATACCAGATGATCAAACGCCCTGCCAACCGCAACCAACCCGACTGGGCAAGCAAAATTCATATTGCCACATCACCCTGTTACTACCACAATTACCTTTTGGGAGAGTTGCTGGCCTCACAGTTCAACCATTATATCGCTGCCAGCGTGCTCAAAACGGATGATTTCGGACAATGCTATTTTGCAAAAAAAGAAGTCGGGGACTACCTGATCGAAAAAGTATTTAAACCTGGTGCCCGATATAGCTGGAACGAGATGATAGAAAAAGCCACAGGTGAAAAACTTACCGCTAAATACTATGCCGAGCAATTTGTGAAATAAATGTCGATTAACCAACCAAACAAGCGATAACCATTTTGTGCAACACCCGCCAGGTTTTTAAGCCTGGCGGGTGTTGCGCTTATAGATGAAAAGGGTGGTTTTATCCCAATAAAACCTTTGAACGTATATTTCATTTTGGTATTATGGGAGTATGCTACAATTTTGCATGCGGTTCAATTCGTCAGCCTGTTTTACAAAACCCTTCCAGGCCTTTTAACAAATTCGATTTGTTTTCGAACAGGCAAATTGTAAGCCCGTTGAGAGGCTCTAACAATTCTTAGTTTTTAATGAATTCAGCATTTGCATCAATGATCACTTCGTTGCTGATAATGGCTGAAGGAGTGCCGCTTCCGATTCCGAAATCGAGGCGGTTCACTTTACCGCTGATCTTGAAACCTGCAATGTTCTTTTTACTCATTGGATTTACGCCTAACCTGGCAATAGCTACAAGAGTAACCTGTTTGGTGATTCCATGCATAGTCAGATTTCCTTTAACAGTGTAGGTGTTGGCTGCTTTTGCCTTTTTGAAAGAAGTGCTTTTAAATGTAACAGAAGGAAATTTCTCGGCATCAAAGTAGCTGGCACTCTTCAGATCGTTGTCTCTCATATCGTTGTCCGTGTAAATCGAGCCGGCTTCAGCGCTCATTTCAACTATGGCATCCGTAAAATCGGCATTGGAACTGGTCAGGGTAGCCGTGGCTTTCTTGAACGAACCCTCAACATCTGAGACCATCATATGTGTAACGCTGAAACCCACTTTGGCGTGAGCATTGTCATAACTCCAGACCGTGTTGGTCACTACTGTGAAAGAGAAGAATGTTACTGCTAATACTATGGTAGCAATCAATGTAATTTTTTTCATTTTAGGTTGTTTTTGTGTTATTAATATCTTGTTAGTTTGATGATGCAAAGATATGCCCGTTAAACAGGCTGCGGGTAACAGTTTCAGGAAGAAGTGTGGTACTTTCAGGAAATCAGCATGGTAATCTACAGGAAACGGGTTCAAGAACCGCTTTAGGTTAATCGTAACATAAATGTCTACAATTCATTTACTCCCTTCATTTTCAGGTTAAAAATCCGGATAGTCCTAACGTAGTTGTCCTAACGTAAAGGTGTTCTTTTAAATTACTATAACAACAACCGCTTATTGAAGGTAAAAGCAATACTACCTCCTATAAATTAAAGGAAGCTTTTCGGTATATTCTGTAGAACTAGAGTTAACTGCTTAGTTGTAGGGCAGGGCAAGCAGTTTGTTAATCATCACCTGAAATACGTTTACTCATTACCGTCCAGGTTTCGGTTGTAAGGAAACTCTCATCCATATAACCAACAAGGGTTTCGAAGCGGTTCATCGGGATGGCAAACGATAGCTGTTGGGCTTTCATATACGGTCGTGCCGAAGAATCGAACATCCCCAGTATGCAATCCGGGTTATCGCGTGTATTCTCCAGCAAGGGGTACTGGATTACCGATCCACATCCCGCACAGAAAGGAGACTTCACTCCATAAAGATCAGTGCGGTCGTAATTGGCGAGGGTGAACAAACCGGCGAGGACATCGGGCGTTGCGAAAAAAACAACAGCTTCGGGTTCGTCGTCCGGGCCGAGCATATCAAAAGGCTTGACGATGAGCCAGGTTGCCGGGGCTTTAGTTATAGGTGTGTTTTTCATCAGTTCCGTAACGGTTTCAGGGTCCTTCTTATACCTCTCGCCTTTCACCTCTCCGGGTATTCCATAGGAAAGAAAGAAAGGGAAGTCTGGCGCCAGGCTCCCGGAGAATCCGCAGTACCGCTTCCCACCCCGGCATCCTATGTTATCGGAATTAAAAGCCAGTGGCTTCCCCCTGGACACCCGCACCAGGTCGGCTATCATGCAGTGATGCGGTTCGATTTTCCGGGCCGGTTCTGCACCATGCAGGCCAGCACTATAGAAAAATGCGACAGGCAGCGTAACATCCGGGAAATACTTCTCCCATCGGCTGATAAAATCAATTTTAAGTCTCTCATTCATACTCGGTTGGATTTATGACGTTCCTGGTTTAAGAAGCCTGAATTTCACCCGTCAAACTTAGTGAAATATTAATATACCGGGGTTTTTCGGCAAGCCCATTTACTGTATTTTTTGGCAATTTTCTTTTTTAATTGTCCATTTTGATGAGCCACATCCTGGTTTAAAACTATATAAGGGGTATAAATAATAGTTTATAATTTTTTTTCGAAAGTGCCGAACAAAAACTCCTCCATGTTTGTTTAATAAGGGAAAGCTGGAAATTCGGCAGTAAAATGGTATATTTCAATAATTTGCGAGGTCTAATAATATCTGTTTTTAACTGCATTTTCTTTCTTCCCATTCCTTTACAGGTTTTCTGTAACTTTTCAAACGGGATGCCGTCATATACACAATTCTATAAAATTAAACCCAACTTGAAACTGCCTCGCTAGAGATTAAAGTAATAAAAAATGAAAACAACTAAAATTATCACAGCCATCACATCACTAAGCCTCATAATATTTATATCATTTGGCTTAACTGCAAATCCTTCCACTATCCGTACCGGAGATGTCGTAAAAACAGGTGTTAAAAATCAAATTACGGCTTCTAAAAACACACTCAACGAAATAGTTACACCTGCTACC
>SESG01021837.1_pt1 | contig 11701 bp, 8 predicted proteins | sample 3171421 | NCBI WGS metagenome assembly SESG01 (sample SAMN10866946, study PRJNA518727) | freshwater metagenome | biome: subpolar coniferous forest; feature: holomictic lake; material: water; isolation source: holomictic Lake 227, 6 m and 8 m depth | place: Canada: near Kenora, Ontario | collected... | reverse complement strand
CCCGCCTGACGACCCATCATACGCTGGTTCAGCAGGCCGTTGCAGGGATTCAGAAGGAGCACGCCACCACCGGCGGGCAACTTGGCAAACCCGCCAGCGCCCGCCGCCGCGTTTACGAACGACTGAAGGATTACGCTGCGCAGGTAAAGGACAGCCTCTTCGACATCAAGCCCCTCCATCTGGCCATCGACGCCATCTACGAGACTCCCCTGGTTGAGTCAGCCCGAGACATCCTCAACCGGGAGTTAAAGTCCGGAATTGACAATGAAAAGCTCGTCGAACTCGTTCTCTCGCTTCACGAGGAAGACCGCCTCTGCGTGCCCCAAGACGACGTCGAGGCCCGCGAACCAAAAATCATCTGCTCCCTCGGAATCCGCAAAGACTGACCTATGCCACTCGACTTCTCCCGCGCCCGCCAACTTCTGCAAAGCTGCGAACTGCCCAAACTGTTCATCGAGGAACTCGGTTGGGAGCCTTGTCGCCAAAAGCTCATCCTCCGCGCCGGAGAAAGCGAATACACATTCACCGCGTTCGCCGAGAAATGCGGCTTCATCGCCTGGCTCTGCGAATCACCCGCGGGTGTCCTTCCCGACCACACCACCCGCCTCAAGCTCGACCGCAAACTGTCAGAAACCAGCTTCGAGCATCTCATTGTCTTTGTCACCGGTGATTATTCCAGCCAGTCCTGGATGTGGGTCAGGCGCGAACAGGGCAAACCGCTCGCCGCCCGTACACACGAATACCATCGCGGACAGCCCGGCGACTCACTCCTCCAGAAGCTGCAAATCCTTTACGTCTCGCTCGAAGAAGAGGAAGCCGGGCTTTCCACCATCGCGGTTGCCGGACGCGCCCGCGCCGCCTTTGACATCGAGCGCGTCACCAAGGCGTTCTATCGCGACTTCGATTCTCACCATAAAGCCTTCCTGAAGTTCATTGACGGAATCGGTGAGGTCGCCGACCGCGAATGGTATGCGTCCGTCATGCTGAACCGCTTGATGTTCGTCTATTTCATCCAGCGCAAGGGCTTTCTCGACGGCAACCACGATTACCTCCGCCATCGCCTCGACCGCAGCAAAAAGGAACAGGGAAAGGATAAGTTTTACACTTTCTACCGCTACTTCCTGTTGCGCCTATTTCACGAAGGTTTCGGCAAGCGCCGCAAGGACCGCGCGCCCGATTTGGAAAAATTGCTCGGCAACATCCCGTATCTCAATGGTGGCCTGTTCGACGTGCATGAACTTGAAAAGCCCGAACGCTACGGCAAGGACATCCAGATTCCTGACAAAGCGTTCGAGCGCATCTTCGACTTTTTCGATAAATGGCAGTGGCACCTTGATGAACGCCCACTCCGAAAAGATGACGAGATCAATCCTGATGTGCTCGGCTACATCTTTGAAAAATACATCAACCAGAAACAAATGGGGGCGTATTACACAAAAGATGACATCACCGAATACATCAGCAAATATACCGTCCTTCCGTTTCTGCTCGATGCCGCTCGCGCTAAGTGCAAGGTCGCCTTTGAAAACCCCAATGGCCCAACCATCTGGGATTTACTCCGAGAAAATCCTGATCGCTACATCTATGCAGCCGTCCGCCATGGTGCGAACAAGGAACTCCCGCCTGAAATCGTAGCGGGCCTCGACACGACCAAGCCCAACCTGATCGAACGCCGCAAGCCGTGGAACAAACCCGCGCCTGGCGACCACGGGTTGCCCACCGAAACCTGGCGCGAAGTCGTCGTCCGCCGCCAGCGTTACGAGGAAGTTAGGGGGAAACTGGCTGCGGGGGGAGTGCGCGAGGTCAACGACTTCATCACCCTCAATCTCGATCTTCGTCAGTTCGCGCAGGATGTCATTCAGAACTGCGAAGGCCCGGATCTACTCATGGCGCTGTGGCAGGCCATCACGAGCATCACCATTCTCGATCCCACCGGCGGCTCGGGAGCTTTCATTTTTGCTGCGCTCAACATCCTTGAACCCCTCTACGAAGCCTGCCTTGACCGCATGGAGGCCTTCCTTGCCGAGTGGGGCGAGCATGGCAAAAAGGCGCACCCCAACTACCACAAAAAGTTTTCTGACGTTCTGGCCAATGTCGCCAGGCACCCGAACCGGCGTTACTTCGTTCTGAAATCCATCATCCTCAATAACCTCTACGCCGTGGACATCATGGAAGAGGCGGTGGAGATCTGCAAACTGCGACTATTTTTGAAACTAGCATCCCAAGTGGAGCCGGACCCCGCCGGGGACAATCTCGGCATCGAACCTTTGCCGGATATTGATTTCAACATTCGCGCCGGTAACACCCTCGTCGGCTATGCCACCTACGAGGAAGTCGAGCGTGCCGTCACTGGTGGCCAACAAGCCACGATGGATTTTGACAACGCGATGGAAAAAATCGCCATCAAAGCTGCGGATCTCCAGCAGACATTTGACAAATTCCGCCAGCGCCAGACCGAAGGTGACGGCTCAGTGCCGGCCGCCGACAAGGCAGAACTTCAAAAACGGCTTAAGGCGCTGGAAGATGAACTAAACCGCCACCTGGCCTCCCAATACGGGGTAAAAAGGGGCGATAAAGCAGCATACGCAAAGTGGATCAAGTTGCACCAACCGTTTCACTGGTTCATCCAGTTTTATGGAATCCTCAAAAGCGGCGGTTTCGATGTTATCATCGGTAATCCGCCATATGTGGTGAACACATTGGAAAAGGTTCAGTACGAGATCCGGCAAAGCCTTTTCACCACTTACTCCTCGAAGAATCTCTATGCTTTTGTTTTCGAGCGTTCTTTGCAGCTCGGCCACCCGAACGCAGCAGTCGGAATGATCGTGCAACTAACTGCGCTATCAGCGGAGAAAATGTCATCGTTGCAGGATTTGCTAATTCCCCGCGGTTTACTGGTAACATCGGCTTTCCCTCGCCGGCCCGAGTCGATCTTTGACGGGGTCGAAATGCCTGTAACGATTATGCTTTCACGGTCGTCCTCCCGAGAGCTGCATACTACACGGGTTAATCGATTCTACACAGAGGAACGTCCCAGCGCCTTAGCCTCAATGCGGTTCGCAGCCCATAACATTCGGCTCCATGGGCACCGTATCGCAAAGATCGGTTCACTGATTGATGTTGGAATCTATCGAAAGGTCGAGTCTCAAAAAAGAGTTATTGGATCACTGACATCCTCAGCCTCGAAGCACGTTCTCTACTACCAAGAGGCGTGCCGATATTGGGCGAAAGCTTGCGTTGGGCTGCCATTTTTCCGGCGTAATGACGAACGGATGGCACCGCCGCACGGAAGGAACCTTAATTTTCGAGACGCAGGTTCCTGTGCCTTCGCCGGATGTTTGGTAAATTCGACGCTTTTCTATTGGTTTTACAGTGCATTTTCGGATTGCGAGCACATCAATGATGCTTTGATTCGGGATTTTCGGATTCCAGCCGAATCAAATCCGTCAGACTGGATTGCCCTCGAATCACGGCTGACAGAAAGCCAAAAACGATACGCTCGGCGCAAAACGATCCTGACAAAGCAAGGCCACAAGATTGAATACGATGAAATGGATGCGCCGAAATCAAAATCCATTATCGACGAAATCGACTCTGTGCTGGCGGGGTACTACGGGTTCACGCCAGAGGAGTTGGATTTCATCCTCAACTACGACATCAAATACCGTCTCGGCCGCGACGCTGGAGGAGATGAGGAATAAAATTTTATGAAAGCGAACACGGTGACAAAGCGCATCAAAGAGAAGGCTCTCGAATTGCTCGATCAATTTCCTCAGGGATTAAGGTATTCGGAGCTGCACGAGAAAATTAGCGCCTCAGACTCAGGTTTTAAAACCAACACAATCAATGGGAATATTTGGAATCTTGATACGGTTTATCCTGACAAGGTTTACAAGCCATCAAGAGGCCTGTTTCGACTCGTCAAAAATAAACCAGCTGACGTGGAGACCATCGGGCCTGAACTTGTTTCCGTAGTGCAAACTAAAGTCAAAGAAGATGATTTCTATGAGCCTTTCGCCGATTGGTTGACTAACGAAATCGAGGAAGTAACTCTGGCGATTGCGCTTGGCGGCAACAAATTCAAAGACAAATGGGGAACTCCTGATGTTATCGGAAAGCGAGAATCCCGCCGGAGCGATATTATTAAAGGGACGACAGATATAGTTTCAGCGGAAATTAAGACGGATTCTTTGCAACTTATCACCGCATTTGGTCAGGCGTGCGCCTACAAGATCTTCAGCAACAAGGTCTATCTCGTTGTTCCTAGCAAATCGTCGGATGAGGATTTGGATCGGTTGGACTCCTTGTGCCAGATCTTCGGCATCGGCTTGGTAACCTTCGACGCCACGGCACCAACGTCGCCCGATTTTCGGATCATGATGCGTGCATCACGGCACGAGCCGGATCTTTTCTATACCAACAAGTACATGGCTCTCATCGAAAAGAAGCTTTTCAGTTAATCTAAATCATGAAAATCGTTATTCTCGGCTGGGGTTCGCTCGTTTGGGATCAGCGGGATTTGCCCATCATAGGCGAATGGCAACCAGGTGGCCCGGTGCTCCGCATTGAATTCTCTCGGATTTCGGAGGATGGCCGACTTACGTTGGTGATTGATGAGCGGAACGGCGAAGCGGCTTCAACACGTTACGCGGTTAGTGAGAAGACCAACTTGGAACTGGCAATCGTTGATCTACAGAAGCGCGAGGGAACGACTAATCGCGACCGAATCTGTGTCTTCGACAGCCAGCAAAATTTCACGAGCGAACGGGCTCTAACTAAACACCCCGAAGCTTCAGAGAGCATTCGCACGTGGGCTGAGAACGAGCAATTCGATGCCGTTATCTGGACGGGGCTCGGGCCGCGGTTCCGCGACTGCATTCACATCGCATTTTCTCCGCCAGCGGCTGTCCGCTACGTCAGCGAGTTGCCAGCGGAGTCGAGAGCAAAGGCTTTTGAATACATCCGTAAAGCGCCGCAGGAAATCGATACCCCTGTCCGCCGACTCTTCAACCATCTTCACCCGCACTGAAGCCATGCCGCGCCTGACTACCCTCGAATCGCTCCTCTTTCCCGTGGAGGAACATCCCGTCTTTGTTAGCGTGAAGGACCCACTCTCGGAACGTCGGTTACCGGTACGCGACAAAAAAGCCATTATCAATGCCACCACACAGCACGTGCTCGGCATTGTGAGCAGCGGGTACAAGATTGTCACCAATGCAGAGGCTCTGGAATTGGGTCGTCGATGCTGTTCGGAGCTATTCCCAAAGATTTCTGGTGCCGAATGGACCGTGAGCCGCGTGGATGCGCCCAGCGGTGCAGGCTTTTGCCATCTCGACCTTACACACAAAACCTGCCGCCTTGAAGCGGCTGGTCGTTCGCCATTGCCGGACGTGTTTGCTCCGTTTGTCCGCGTGACGAACAGCTACAACACGCAACGAGCCCTTCGTTTTGACGTGGGCTATTTCCGCTACATCTGCACCAACGGCGTAGTGCTCCCCGAGGCGGCGGTCCGGTTCGAGTTTGTCCATACCAAGCGTGCGCTGCGACAGGAAATCAGTTTCGATGTGAAACGCGACCACATGGCGAGGTTGGATGCAGCATTCACCGACTTCATCGAGGCCGTGCGCGGTTGCGCCGTTCCCTACACTCTTTTCCAGCCGCTTTTCGCCGCCATTCTTGGCCTCTGCACACCGAAATCACTCAAATCCGGCAGCCATGAAGCTGAAGATTGGTCCGAACTCGAATCGTACATGACTGACCTCGCCAACCGCTACACGAAGGAACTGGGAGGGAACGCCTACGCGCTATTCAACGCCGTGACCGATTTTGCCTCGCACCCACCCACGAACCGCCACGTCCACCGCGATAGCCACAGCTTGGAACGCCGCGCGGGGGAGTGGCTTAGCGATTTCAGCAAAAAATGCACAAAGCCAGATTTCGACCTCTCAAAATACTTCGATGGGGTACGAGGCACCAAACCGGAGATCGCGTCCAACGAAAACTGACACCCGGAATTAGTCAGCGGAACGATTTAGTCATGTGGATCAACAATCTGCATCCCGTGGCCAATAGAAAAATCCCTCAATTCATCGAATCTAATAATGCCGATTACCCGAGGCGATTGCGCGGGCGGTTGGGCAGTGAGGCCCCCGAGCAATTGTCCACCCTCGGAAATCTGGAACTGCTCGCGTCCCCCAAGACCGCGCTCTTTTGCTCCACCCGGTGCCCCGGCGATATCATTCTTGCTGCTTACGACCAGGCTGCTCGCTGGCGGGACGCCGGACGCTGCGTCATCGGGGGCTTTCATTCACCAATCGAGCAAGAGTGTTTCCATATCCTGCTTCGCGGCTCGCAACCCATCATCATCTGCCCAGCGCGCGCCTTGCCCCAGCGCATCCCTGCCGAGTGGCAGACACCGTTGGCCGACGGACGCCTGCTGGTTCTTTCTGCCTTCGCCAAAAACGCAACCCGCGTCACCGCTAATCTCGCCGCCCGCCGCAACGCATTCGTAGCCGCCCTGGCCGACGAAGTCTGGTTCGCCCACATCGCCCCAGGCGGCCAAGCCGACCTCCTCGCTCACCGCCTCACCAAATGGCGCATCCCATTTTCCATTCTGAAAAAAAACTGACTTTCTCCTTCGCCTCGGTTTTGTCTCAATCAATGGGGTGTTTTATTTGGCCGCTAACAAATATTTAGTCATGTCGACGCGGTTTCCGCGGCCCTCTAATTTTAGCTCGTACTTCCCGTTGTCTGGAACAATGCGGATATGCGAGTAGAAGCCATCTTCGCGGTTGGTCCTGTTGAGTTTCTTGATGAAAGGGGCAAAATCTGAGTACGGGATCAGAAGGAGAACCTCCGATGAACCGCAGCCGAGGAGAAGATAGCCCCGCTTGGTTGAAGCCAGAAACTTTTCTTGGTAAGGATGAAATGCATACCAGAAAAACCGAGCGGAGCCGTTGTCATGCTCACGGGAAACCGCGCATACCAAAGCCGTGTCCGCTTCCTGGCTGAGATATGACGAACGCGTTTGCTTTATGAATATTTGCTTAAGGCAGGTGGAGACGATCTGGAGGCAGCTTGCATGAAAAGCCACAGGAGTTGTGGTCGAGGTCTTCTTCCATGCCGCTTTCTTTTCGTTCGATACTTTCTTTAGCCACTTCCGGCCGGCGTCCGAAATTTCCCAGATGCCTTGCGGAGACTTTTTCATCCTCCCGTCCTCGTTGACCATTCTGTTACGCGCCCACTGGGCGGTATTACGCCAGCGAATCTGTTTTGCGTCTGATTCGTGGAGTTCGTAGTCTTTAGGCTTGAGGGTGTCCTTCATCTCCTCAACAAGGCGGTCCAGTACATCCTTTGCTTTCCCCCTCCCTCCCATTTCCACCAAGACTTCAAGCAACGGGCGGCAAAAGTTCTGGAAAGGAGTGATCTCCCCGCTTTGCTTTCGACCGAAGAACCGTTTGCTGACGATTTCTTGGACCTCCAAAGAGGATTTGTCTCGCAGCCCCTCCAGTTCGGACCATTCCAAGCCGAGACCCTCGACTTTACTGCGAAATGCGACGAGCCGTTTAGCGAATTCCAGCACGCCCTCGGCGGTGGGATAGTCGCCAGCCTTCATCGCTGCGGCACCCTCCTCGTTGATGCGTTGGGCCTCCTCGCTCAGGGCATCGCGGAGAAGGTTTAAAGCTGCTCCGACATCATCTGCTTCAGGCGGGTTTTGGGACGATCTTTTTGCGCTCATGATGTCCTGCCTTAAGATTCAGGCTGCCCATTGCGGAAAATATCAACCTTGGTCTGCCGACAACGCCGCATCGAGAAATCTGCTGCCTCAACAGAAACCCAGCTTTCCGGTCTGTTGTAAAAATCCAAGCCGCGCCCGATCTTCACGACCCAGCCATTATCTAATCGAATTTCTCGATCATGAAGATTTGGATTACGGCTCCAGGAGAACTCGATGTTTCTGGAATGCAGATCGCGGCGAAGTGTTTCGAGTCGACTGTCCACCTCATCGGTGGATTCACCGGGCTGCACCCCGGTGGTCAGATTAATCTTCACCACTTTGCCCAAACGGACAGCGAGCGCACAAAATCGTGTAAAGTTGTCCACTTGGTGAGGCAATCGAACAAACGGATCTTCGACGTCAATCTTGATCGCGGTGTCGATGTAAGGCCGCAATATACGTTCGTAGGTGTATCCCGTTGCGCCTTCGGAGATTTCGTAGTGCTGTTCCGAAAGCTCCATAGTCCTAAGTTTTGACTCAATGGTTGGCACCACCTGTTCTGTTTGTCCCGTGCTTGCATCCAGGAATTTCAAAATTTTGGTGTCAGCCGATGGCTCGGCAGCGAAATTGACAACGAGCCCCAGCATCTCGCCCAAGTAGGCCTCGACCTGTTCCTTCTGCCCTTCTGCTGCAACCTGTAGCGATGATTCGATGGCCTCCAAACGCTGCCGAAGAACGCCTTCAGATGCCTCACGAATGCGAGGCGCGACCGATTCCGCAGTTTTGTGGATAGCCAGTGCGAACTCATGAATCCGGGCATCCAGGTGCCCGTGAAGTGCTTTCGCAAGAAGGGAACGCACGTTGTTGTAAAACGATGAAACCTCGCCGCCTTGGCGGATGGTTGTCCCCGTTCCCCAGACGTTTGTAACGGATTCTCGGGCATTGTCCAAGCGGTCCTGGACCTCGGTGCTCACGAATTCGTCCAAGTTATTGATGATTCCATCTCTTGAAGCTTCCACAACTGCCTGGAAATCTTTGCGGAGGCTGTCGAACATAGGAGCTTGGGATGCCGCAAGATCCACGGGCTCAAGACCTGCCAGATGATGTTCCGACTCAATTTTCCCCATTTCATCCTGAAGACGTTTCAGTTGCTCTGCCGCTTGCTCCATGAACGTATCAAGATGTGAACGAAAGACATTCAAGATCGCTTCGACCTTCGGAAAGACTCGGTCGGCGATCTTGGCCTGAAGGTCGGTCAGGTAGCCCCAACTGCCGCTGCGCCTCGACCTCCAGTGCTTGAGCAAATCTGCCTTTTCCAAATCGGTCAGCACCTCTTTTGCGTGCATGGTAATCAAATCGAGATAGACTGGCAACGTGGCAAAATAGGCCTCCTGGTCACGGGACAGGAGGCCAAGGGCTTCCCCCGAGCGCTCTCCAAAAGTGTCGAGATTCTTCGAGAGCGATGTGCGAATCGATTCAATCTCCTCTCGTACCTTTGCGGGGTCGAATTCCCTCTCAAGGGTATTGAGCCGTTCGGAGTAGGAACGACGGAGCCGCCCAAGGACCATTTCCAGTCGCTCCTTCAGTACCGTACGGGATTGTTCGAAGCGCTGGCTTGAGGACAGGATTTTATAGAGACCTTCCCGAACCCCATCGATTCCACCTTTTCCCAGATCTCCGTCGTCGTGGTATTTGGTCGAGATTAGTTGCACGGGCACGTTGTCGAGCTGTTCGATGAAATAATAGCCTTCCTCGTCGGAGAGTTGGTTGGACTGCAGCAGCTCATCCAAGGTTGCTTTGGCTTCGGATCGGACTCGGTTGGACTCGCGCAAGCAAAACTCAGGGTAGGTTGGCGGGGTCTCGTCGTTATCATTGGCGTCCCGGATTGCGTTCTCGTAGGTCTCGTCACATTTTGTGACGATCAGTTGCAAGTGCTTGATCTGTTTGCGGCGGAGCTGGCGGATAATAAACTCCTTGTCTCCCTGGCCGTAGGATGCCCCGCTCACCGTGAGAAAAAGAATGGCATCCACATCCTTGACCAAATCCTCGGTCAGAAGCACCCGGAATTTCTCGGTATCGTCGAGCCCGGGAGTATCGATTAACTCGATCTGGTCCCTCAAGATTGGGATTGGGGCATAAATCGTCAGTTTATTGACGAGGTAATGGAGTGGTTCTTGGCTGGTGGTAAATTTCTTGATTTCCGCCAGGAATTTCTTTTTGCCGATCTTGCTATCCCAATCCTGTGCTCCCACTGCGTGCGTCTTACCGCCGGGAACCAACCACTCTTTGGCAAGGGAGGCGAGGTCATACTTAACTCCCGCAATGGCACGTCCATCCTTGTCCTTTTTCGGCGGGCGCTCGTTGAAACTGGTAAACCGGTCGTAGCGCTTCGCATCTGGACTTTTAGGATCCTCAGCGTGATCGGCAGCCAGGCCTTCCCATTCTTCCTTGCTGATGAGTTCAACTTCAGCATGGGCTTGGGTGTCGTAACGGAACACCGAAATGGCGGCGGTCTCCGGATTGGTATCCACCCCCGCCAAGCGCTGGTCTGCGAGTTTGTTTACAAAGGATGACTTGCCGACCTTGAACCGGCCCACCACGGCCACACGATACCGTTCTGGAATTTTGGCCTGCTCCAACGCATCGGAGAGAAGGTTTATTTGCTCATTCAGGAACGGGTGGTAGGCGGCAAGTTCCTTCTCTCTTGTATCCGTAAGTTGCTGACGGAGAAGCAGGATGCGGTCGCGGGCTTCGTGAAGTTCGTGGACAAGTAGCATGCTCATAGTTCGTGGTGAATAAAAAGTCGGCTTGGAATCAAAGCTCAAATTTGAGCAGTTTGGCCAGTAAACGAGGATTTGGGATTAGGGGCCATGAGGAAACAATCTTACATCGGGTTAATTTAACAGCGGGGTGCATGGGTTTGCCAAGCGTCTTTGCAAGAATATTAGAAGGAATGGGATGGCGTGTTAAATCTCTGGGTAACTCCAGAATCCATGAGGGGGTGGGACAACTGCAGGGTTACTTCGAGTGATTGGATTAATTTATAAGGACCACAATGCCGTAGGCATTCATCGCCACAGCGGCTCGGAATACGTCCGGACTCATGCAAGAAATGCTCAGAATATTTAGTCGTGGTATTTAAAATTTCAATTGGTCGCCTAATAGCTAAAGAAAAGAGACCCGCATGAAGCAGATCTCTTTCTTTTTTATTACGTTATCCTGCGAATTCGCCGAATAACGCCAACCGGCACTTTGAATACCGTGGCATGATCTTCGTCCGGGATTTCCAGGCTAGACCTAATCCACATGCGTTGATGGCAAGTGAGCCCGGATTGGTCTACCGATAGGCGTTCTTCCATGAGCACTTGCTTCAACAGACTCGACCATTCCTCCAATGCGGTATTACGCATGATTTGATGTTCCTTTTGGGGCGGGGTTACTGAAGTTGACCGGACGCCCTCCGATCCGGTCAACTATTGAAAAGGGAGACTGCTAAAGCGATGTCGATTGGCTCCATATGCTTCCAAGCCAACGAAATCATCTGTTAGTCAATGCAGTCCTTCAGCTTCAAGCGCAGCTCAGAGCTGAACGATCCATCTTAATTTTATACCCGCGAAATGAGGTAATTAATGGGAGGGCCATGGCTCCTGCATGGAGAAACGCTCACAACTAAAAAAAGAGACCCGCATGAAGCAGGTCTCTTTTTTTCTACAACACCCCGGCTTCTTTGAAGCTGAACCACTTCCCATCTCCAACAATCAGATGATCGAGGAGATTGATTTGCAGGATGCCTGCTGCCTCGTTCATGCGTCTGGTAATTCGATGATCTGCTTCGCTCGGGGTTGGATCGCCTGAAGGGTGGCAATGAGCCAGGACAACGCCATATGCATTGTAGACGCAGGCAGCCCTCCAAACCTCTCTTGGATGCACAATTGATTCATTGAGGGTTCCAAGGCTCACAAGGGAATGCCCCGTTACCCTGAG
>SESG01010269.1_pt1 | contig 11702 bp, 9 predicted proteins | sample 3171421 | NCBI WGS metagenome assembly SESG01 (sample SAMN10866946, study PRJNA518727) | freshwater metagenome | biome: subpolar coniferous forest; feature: holomictic lake; material: water; isolation source: holomictic Lake 227, 6 m and 8 m depth | place: Canada: near Kenora, Ontario | collected... | reverse complement strand
ACGATGAATAATGAATGTGTTTGCGTGATTATAAAAATTGGAATGGGCGAAAAATGTACGGGCAGGATAAGTGCTCCCTGAGCTTGTCGAAGGGCAGACTGAAAGACTGTCGGACCAGGAGAGTGCAATGGATCCCGAATTCCAGAGCCTGTTGAAGAGTCGATTGAAAGAATGTGACTTAAAGATTATGGGAAATTAGGACTGGGAGACCAATAGAGACGGTACGAACACATCCAATGCCTGTTAATGGGCAAAGTTGGAATGTTTAGTATCAAGCCATAGGGAATACAAACTAACAATAGAATGCATTGAAAGAAAATTCCCGGATTAATGGGAATGGCATTCCGTTTTATTTTCTAAAATACAGTTCAATCAACAATTCTCTGTATTTCCATGGAAGCCACAATTTCCATATCTCGTTCCATTTCATTAAATTCTTATCCACCAATCTGAATCCATCGGTGAAAGTCCTATAAGGAATGGCATAAATCAATAAAAGTACAGCGAACCAGGTTGAGTTGCCGGTTTGAGAAATCCAAATTAACAAAGGGATCGGCAATAATATGGCCAAATAATAGACGACAATAGGTCTCATTTGTTCTATTTTACTGACTTTTCCATTTCTTAAGTGCGGAAATATTCACCTGGTTGACAATATTTTTCGCCTCCGGTGTATAAAGGAAATTGATGGCGTTGGAATAGCTTTCGACGATTTTGCCCCTCACCATTTTCATGGTGCTGTTGAGCATGTGGTTTTGTTCCGTAAATGCTTCCGGAAGGACTCCGATGCAGGCAGGCAGCCATCTTTCAGGGAACATATTCTCATGTTTTCCACCTTTCTTGTACTGGTCAATTTCATGCTTGATCATCTCCAGCGCTTTTTCGTAACCCACATCACTGTTTAGCGAAATTCCGTGCTTCTCAAGCTGGCGGCCGATCTCAGCCATATTGGGAACGAACATCCCTACGGTATAGGGATTTTGGTTGTTGTAAAGCATGGCCTGTTCGATGATTGGAGATTGGTCAACAATGGCTTCCTCAATGCCCTCCGGGCTGTATTTTTCGCCATCATTTCCAATCAGCAAACTCTTGAACCTTCCCATAACATAGAGAAAATTGTCTTTGGAAAGGTAGCCCATGTCGCCGGTATGCAACCAGCCATCCACGACCGTTTCGCTTGTGGATTTCGGATTGTTCCAGTATCCCTTCATCACGTTTCCACCTTTCACGATAATTTCCCCTTTCTGACCAATGGGCAGTTCGTTGTTGTCGCTATCCACGATTTTGGCCTCAAGATATTTGACGATTCTTCCGGATGATCCGAATTTAACTGCTTCTGGACAATTGGCCGAGATGATGGGGGATGCTTCCGTTAAACCGTAACCCTGAAATACAGGTATCCCAATGGCGCTGAAGAATCTCTGTAATTCAATATCAAGCAACGCGCCACCTCCAATAAAGAATTGCAGATTGCCGCCAAAGTTTTCACGAATCTTCGAGAAAATAATTTTGTCATAGAGCAGAACCATCGGTTTGAGAAAAGCCCTCAGGCCTTTGCCTTTATTCCATCCATCCCCGTTATAAATATAGCCTACCTTCAACGCATGGTTGAAAAGTTTCTCTGTGAACGCGCCCTTGGCCTGTATTCCCTTCTCGATATTCTTTCTGAAATTTTTAGAGAGCGCTGGCACACTCATCATGATATAAGGCTTGATTTCCTTGATGTTTTGAGGAACATTGCGCAGGGTCTCCAATGGGGTCTTACCACTTTGAATGGAGGCCACGGATGCTCCTTTCATCATGAAAGTGTACAAGCAGGCAGTATGTGCAAAGGAGTGGTCCCAGGGAAGCGTAGCCAGTGTTACATAGTGAGAATAGATTTCCAGAACAGAATGTGCCTGGATTACGTTGATGGTGTAATTGTAGTGCGTCAGCATGATGCCTTTTGGATCGGCAGTTGTTCCTGAAGTGTAGGAGATATTGGCGACATCATCCGGTTGGATATTTTGCCAGACCTGTTCAAATGCAATTTTGTTTTCGGGAGAGGCCAGAAAAGCAACTCCTTTGGCAACGACTTCATCAAAGGCAATTTCCTTCGACGACTGCTTGACCTCGCCATCCATCACAATTACCAGTTCAAGTGACGGAAGAAGATCGATAATTTCGGCAAGTTTAGACGACTGTCCGGAAGAGACAATCATGATTTTGACCCCTGAGTGCTCGATACGGAATTTCAATTCAGATGGCTCCAGTTTAACTGACAGTGGTACGTTGATGGCACCGCAATACAAGATGGCGAGCTCACTGATCAGCCAGTTGTTTCTTCCCTCTGACAACAATCCGGCCCGTTCTCCCTTTTTAAGTCCGAGAGCCATTAATCCGGCGCCAAGTTGATATACGGACTGCTGAACCTCCAGATAGCTGGAAGGTTTATATTTATCCGTCAATTTTTCCCAAAGCAGAGGATTGTTGGGGAAACTCTGAACACTTGTTTCAAAAAGTTCGATCAATGTTTTCATGTCTGTTCTCCTAAAATTTTACCGTTTGCGAAAATATCAATTTAATTCGTCTTTTTTATTTTTGGGCAGATTAATTTGGTTAACAGACTGATAATTCGAACGCTTGAATGATGTGTTCATCTGTTTGCATTTTTGGTTTTCTGCTGGCTCCTGAAATTCCTAAAGAATACCCAATCCATAATCTGGAGATGCCATTTGTGAACAGGATTTTCTCTGAGATTTTTCTGTTGGTCAAATTATTTATCTGGTTTCGAATAAGTAAGTTGTTTTGGACTTATATGTTTCACCGGGCTTTAACTCAGTGGTTGGAAATTCAGGATGGTTCGGCGAATCGGGATAATGCTGGGTTTCCAGTGCCAATCCGCTGTAGCGACCGAAACGATCACCCAAAGTTGGGATATAATACCCTGTGTAGATTTGGATTCCGGGTTCTGTCGTGAAAACTGATACTGTTCTGCCGGTTTGCTCTTCCGACAATTTTCCTGCAAAGACCATCTTTTGGCCGGCATTGTTGAGCGGATAATTTAGGTCATAGCCATCTGGCAGCGTACCGATATCTTTTCCTACGGGTTTAGCAATTGAAAAATCGAATGGAGTATTGGTTACATCGGCAATTTCACCGGTAGGAATCAGCGTGGAATCGTTGATAGTTCGTTTTTTGCTGTTGATCTGAAGCAGATGATTGAAAATATTTTCCTTACCCCCATTCAGGTTGAAATAGGTATGATTGGTCAGGTTCACGACTGTTGTGCGATCCGTCACTGCCTTGTATTCGATTTGCAACTCGTTTTTATGCGTCAGTTTGTATAGAATGCTGATATCCAGGTTTCCAGGATAATTTTCTTCGAGGTGGACGCTGCGGTATTTTAATTCGAGTCCGACGAAATCTGGCATTTCAATTGTTTTGGCCGTCCACAGGATTTTGTCGAAGCCTGTCTGTCCTCCATGAAGGTGGTTTGGCCCATTGTTGATGAAAAGTTGATAGTTCATACCTTCTACAGTCAATTTGCCACCTGCGATCCGGTTGCAGTATCTGCCGCAAACTGCCCCGAAATAAGGATAGCCGGCCAGATAGTCTTTTGAAAGATATTCATCCATTGATTTGAATCCGAGGACTACATTCTCCTTTTTCCCTTTATTATCGGCCATTTCAATGGAGGTGATAATGGCACCGTAATTGGTGATTTTGACTGTTATTCCGTTTGGATTAACCAGTGTATAGAGGAATGCTTTTTCTCCCTTCGGACACTGACCGAAAATTTCTTTTTTGATATTCATTTGTTGATAATTTAGTTTTTATTGCCAGATGGAACTCCCTGGAATCGTCCGCTGTTAGGCGGAGGAAATTGTCGCGGGCGTTTCAACCGTAATGATTTGGTGTTTTTTGCAAGTCCGGATGTAAACTTATACAAATGGAAGGTTCTTTGAAAGTATAAAAACATATATTTCATCAATTGATGGCTATATTTTCAACTGTGAAATAATATTTGGTAGATTGAAGGTTAAATCTTATTTTACATCAGCCAATAAATACCAATGCCGGGCGGATCGGTACTTTAGTCAACAGCATGCAGGGATACGACATTATCGGAGACATTCATGGATATGCTTCACTTTTGAAGCAACTTCTTACCCGACTTGGGTATATACGTGTCGATGGAGTTTGGCAGCACCCTTCAAGACAAGCTGTTTTTGTTGGCGATTTTATCAACAGAGGTCCCGAAATCCGGGAAACACTGGCCCTTGTCCGTGCCATGGTGAAAACGGGAAGCGCTTTGGCAATTTTGGGAAATCATGAATACAGTTCCATCCTGTACCATATCAAGGATGATAATGGCACTTTCATGACACGTCACATTTCGGGAAATCGAAACCAGATTCAGAAAACACTGACGGTCTTTAAAGATCTGGATGAAGAGTGGAATGATAATCTGAAATGGATGCGTGAACTCCCATTCTTTCTCGATCTGGGTGAGATCAGAATAGCCCATGCGTACTGGAATGACAAGGAGATTGCCAGATTAAAGGAATATCTGCCTCAGGGCAGGTTGAAGAAAAAATTTCTGCGGGAAATGCACGAAAGTCGTCCTGAAATGGCGGTCATAGTATACAAATTATTGAAAGGACTCGAATTTAAGAGTCCGAAAGACTTGATAATTAAATGTAACAAGGGTTTGAGCAGAAAGGTATTTACCCTCAAATGGTGGGAAGACCCTGTCAATAAGACCTTCAGGCAGCTCTATTTTGGCGATAAATTTACCCTGCCTGATTATCATTTCCCCATGCAGATAGCACCCTCCTACGAGCCCTATTTGCCGGACCAGCCCATCGTGTTTTTTGGACATTACTGTTTGCCCGGCGGAGCTGTTATTGTACAGCCAAATGTCTGTTGCATTGATAGCTGTGTGGATACTACAGGTAAATTGTCTGCCTACAGGTGGAGCGGTGAAAAAGAATTAAATCCTGAAAATATTGTGGTGGTAGGATAGAGATGCGATTTATCGCATCTCTAACATTCGTTTATTCCCATTCGATGGTAGCCGGAGGCTTGGAACTGATATCGTAAACGACCCTGTTGATACCCCTGACTTTATTGATGATGTCGTTCGATACTTTGGCGAGAAACTCGTAGGGCAGGTGAACCCAGTCGGCGGTCATGCCATCAGTAGAAGCAACTGCACGCAGGGCCACCACATTTTCGTAGGTTCTTTCATCACCCATCACTCCGACAGACTGCACGGGGAGCAGCATTACACCAGCTTGCCAAACCTTGTCATACAGGCCCCAGTCGCGAAGTGCCTGGGTAAAGATGGCATCTGCTTCCTGCAATACCCTCACTTTTTCGGGCGTGACATCAGAGAGAATCCGAATGCCCAATCCGGGACCCGGGAAAGGATGACGACCCAGGAGTTCATCTTTGATCCCCAGTGCCCTGCCCACTCTTCTCACTTCATCCTTAAACAAAAGGTTGAGTGGTTCAACCACTTTCAGTTTCATTTTTTCAGGTAAACCACCGACGTTGTGGTGCGATTTGATGGTTGCTGAAGGTCCATTTACTGAGACCGATTCTATCACATCCGGATAAATGGTCCCCTGTGCAAGCCACTTGACATCTTGTAATTTATGGGCTTCCACATCGAAGACTTCAATAAAATTCCTGCCAATGGTCTTTCTTTTCTTCTCCGGATCACTGATGCCTTGTAAATCATTCCAGAATTTCTCTTTCGCATCTACCCCGATTACGTTCAGACCCATTCCTTTGTAGGATTCCATCACATCCGAAAATTCATTTTTGCGCAACAATCCGTTGTCCACGAAAATACAGGTGAGATTACTTCCTATGGACCTGTGAAGCAAGACCCCTGCAACACTTGAATCTACTCCACCGGAAAGGCCAAGCACCACCTTGTCATTTCCAAGTTTCTGGCGTAAAGTGGCAATGGTGGCTTCGACAAAAGAATCCGCGGTCCAGTTTTGGCTGCAACCACAGATGTCTACGAGAAAATTCCGAAGCAATTGGGTTCCTTCCGTTGTGTGGTATACTTCAGGATGAAACTGAATGGCGTAAGTTGGTTCATCATTGATCCTGAACGCTGCATATTCAACATCCTCGGTAGAGGCTAAAACCTTGTAATTTTCAGGAAGGCGGACAATGGTATCTCCATGTGACATCCAGACTTGAGAATTTTCACTGATCTGGTTGAAAAACATGCTGCTGTTGTCGGTCACTTTCAGATGTGCCCTCCCGTACTCTCTTGAGTCGGATGCCGCTACCTCACCCCCGAAGAAGTGGGCGAGATACTGTGCACCGTAGCAAACGCCCAGCAATGGTATTTTTCCCCTGATGGCTGAAAGATCAATTCTAGGTCCTTTCTCATCCCTGACGGAATAGGGACTTCCGGATAAGATCACCCCTTTGACCGAATCATCGATGGCAGGAAAGTGGTTAAACGGATGAATTTCGCAAAATACATTCAATTCGCGAACCCTGCGACCGATTAACTGGGTGTATTGGGAACCGAAATCAAGGATGAGGATTTTTTCCATTTTTCAGAAATGAACAAGAGTGACTAATGCAAATAAAATGACCAAAGTGTCAAGGGTAAATAAATTGCCTGAAGTTTTAACTCCAGGCAATATATTTACGCTACATTACTTTATTCGTTTATTAAAGTTTCCGTACCCAGATATTCCTGTAGCTTACCGGATTGCCATGATCCTGCAGTTCCAGCGGAGCTGCACCATGAGCGACATATTTAGGGATACCTATGTATTCGGTCGGACCAAAAAGTGAAATGTTGTTTTGAACCAAAACACCATTCTGCAAAACGGTGACGTGAGCAGGAGAGAAAACAGTGCCATCCTCCTTGAAACGAGGAGCCGTATAAATCACATCATAAACTTGCCATTCTCCAGGTTTTTTGCAAACATTCACCAGAGGAGCATACTGTTTGTAGAATGATCCTGCCTGACCATTGCGGTAGGTCCTGTTTTGAAAATTATCCAAAACCTGTAATTCATATTTTCCCTGGAGGAAAATACCCGAATTGCCGCGACCCTGGCTTTCACCTTTCACTTCTGAGGGTGTGCGCCATTCAATGTGCATCTGAAAATCCATCAGATCTATTTTACTCCTGATAATTCCGGCCCCTCTGACAACTGTCACGCAATTGTCGGCAACGCTCCATCCGGATGGTTCACCTTTGGCGTTGGCCCAGTTGGCATTGAAACTTTCTGGTGTTCCGTCGAACAGGACAATGGCATCCGATGGTGCATCAACGGGCGTTTGTCCAGGGGTGACGACTGCAACTTCAGGATCCCAGAATTCAGTCATTTCGGGTTTCATTTTTGCAAGTTCTTCCCTGGATAGTTCCGGTTTTGGATTTGCAGGCTTCGGTGTTTCAACCTTCTGCGCTATAGAAGCAAAAGACAAGAGTAATGTAGATACCAATAACAGTGTTCTCATAATTTGTATTTATTAAATTGCTAAATCAGTCATTACCAAATCAATTTTTTGTGAAGTCGATAACTCAACCTGGTCAAAATCTTCTCTGGATGCGAGATGAGCTTTCACTTCGATGTAAAATTTGATTTTCGGCTCCGTTCCAGAAGGACGAACTGAAACCTTAGTCCCGTCCACAGTAAAGAACTGAAGGACATTGGCGGTCGTTTTCTGGTGTATGGGTTTTTGTTCGCCGGTCAGCAGGTTTTTTTCGATCAGCGTATCATAATCTTTCACCCATTCCAGTTTCGAGCCTGCCAGCTGTTGTGGGGGATTTTTCCGGAATTTAACCATCAGTTGTTCAATTTCTTCGGCGCCGGTTTTTCCTTTGCGAACGATGTACTTCATTTTCTCCCTCGAATAGCCATAAGTGAGGTAAATATTCTGGAGCATTTCGAACAGGGAAAGATTGTTGTCTTTGGCCCAGGCTGCAATTTCAGCCATCAGGGCACATGAGGTTACCGCATCTTTGTCGCGGACAAAATCAGCAGGGAGGAAACCAAAGCTTTCTTCACCTCCACCGATGTATTTTTTCTTGCCTTCATTTTCCCTGATCACCTCAGCAATATATTTGAATCCGGTATAGCAATCGTAGAATTCTACATTGTTTTTTGTTGCTATTTCAGCCGCCAGTTCAGAGGTGACAATGGTTTTGACGACATATTCCTTTCCTGTAAGTAATCCAAGCTCTTTCCTTTTGGTGATGATGTAATAGAGAAAGATCAGCACTGTCTGGTTGCCGTTCACAAGGATAAACTCGCCTTTGTCGTTTTTGACGGCAATTCCAAGTCGGTCGGCATCAGGATCTGTCGCCATAACAAGATCAGCATCCACTTCAACCGCTTTTTTCAGGGCGAGGGCAAGGGCTGCCGGCTCTTCTGGATTGGGTGAGATGACAGTGGGGAATTCTCCGCTTACCACATCCTGTTCAGGAATATGGATGACATTGGTGAATCCCATTTTTGCGAGCGCCATCGGAACCAGTTTTACGCCTGTTCCATGAATCGGGGTAAATACGATCTTGAGGTCGTGTTGGTTTTTGATTGATTGAGGGGAAAGGGAAACGGATACCACTTGCTTCAGGAAGCGTTCATCCATGTCAGCTCCAAGTGAAAAAATCAATTCGGGGTTGGCGGAAAAACGGATATCATCGACCTTCACCTTGCCCACTTCCGTGATGATGTTCATGTCGTGAGGTTCGACGATTTGAGAACCATCGTCCCAGTAGGCCTTGTAACCATTGTATTCTTTGGGGTTGTGGGAAGCAGTCAGGATGATGCCACTTTGCAATCCAAGTTCGCGTATCGCAAATGAGAGTTCAGGAGTAGGTCTTAATGATTCAAAAAGGTAGACTTTGATACCGTTGGCAGAAAAAATCGCAGCCGCTGTTTCAGAAAATAATCGGCTGTTGTTCCTGCAGTCATGTCCGATTGCCACCTTGATCTCCGGTAAATGAGCGAATGCTTTTTTCAGGTAAGTGCTTAGTCCTTGGGTTGCTGCACCAACGGTATAGATATTCATCCGGTTGGTGCCAGCGCCCATAATGCCACGCAGTCCCCCTGTTCCGAATTCCAGATCCCTGTAGAATGCATCTATCAGATCGCTTGAGTCCTCTTTGTCGAATAAGTTTTTTACTTCCGACTTGGTAGCAGCATCGTAGTTGCCGTCAAGCCATTCTTGTGCTTTCAGAAGCACATTGGCGGGAATTTTATTTGTTTGCATCTTCTTGCAATTTGATGAGACATAATTTCAGGCTATCTTTCCAGTAAGGAATTCCGATTCCAAAAGTAGTTTTGATTTTTGATTTATTCAAAACCGAATAGGCCGGCCGTGCGGCAGGAGTAGGATATGCGCTGGTATCAATCGGACTTACCTGACAGGTTATTTCCGGAGAATACTCAAATATTGCCTGGGTGAAGTCGAACCAACTGGCCACACCTTCGTTCGAATAATGGTAGATTCCGGTTACAAACCGATTGCTGTCAGAGTTGGTCATTTGCAGAATATCAAGTATGACTTTGGCCAGATCTCCGGCATAGGTAGGGGTTCCAACCTGATCAGAAACGACTCCGAGTTGTTCTCTTTCCTTGCCAAGCCTAAGCATCGTTTTTACAAAGTTGGCCCCAAAAGCTGAATAAAGCCAGGACGTGCGGATGATGATTGCTTTTATTTCAGTGCGTAAAATGGCCGTTTCTCCTTCCAGTTTTGTGATGCCATAAACTGATCTCGGCCTGACAATATCCTTCTCATGATAAGGCGTGGATTTTTCTCCGTCAAAAAGGTAGTCAGTGGAGATATGAATGAGTTTTGTGCCCGTTTTCTTGCAGGCATTGGCCAGGTTGGCTACGGCACGGTGGTTGATTTTTTCGGCCAGAATTTCTTCTTTTTCGGCTTTGTCTACTGCCGTATAGGCCGCACAGTTGACTACCACCGAAGGTTTTTCATCCTTGAATAATTGTTCGATCTGAACAGGATCACAGATGTCGAGTTCTTCAATGTCTGTGAAAACGAAATGGAGTTCCGGATAGCCGGATGATAGTTCCTGAATTGAACGGCCAAGTTGACCTTTTGATCCTGTGACGATTATCTTCATTTTTCTTGCCAATTTGAAGGTTCGATTGGTGAAGGTAAAGGTAATAGAAAAGCTGAAAACCCAAAGTTAATTGTTGTTCCTCATTTAAAAGTTGGGGTTATATAAATGTTTCAATTTTTTGAATCCCATTGCGGTTAAATACAACCCGGTATCTTTTATAGTCCCAATCTTCTGCCTCTTTGGCTTGTAAGATCAGGTTGAGATAGTAAATTTTCTCGCCGGGAACTATTTTGAATCCATCCTGTTCATCCGGATAATAGAGTGGAAATTCTGCATTATCCATCTTCTGGATAAAATTGGAGATATTCACCCTGAAAATTTCATTGACACCCGCAACAGGATATTCGCTGTTGGCATCTATGCTTTCCCTGTTCAACTGCATTAAGGTACGATAGAGGATGATCCGTTCACTGCTGGCGCGGTTGTTGGCTTCCAGAATGGATGATCGATCCCTCATTTTGACAATTTCAAATGGTATATTCCGTTCAGAAATAAAATCCATGCTCTCTCTAATCCACCCAATTTCATTGTCGTGGGTGCTGATATTGATCTTATGGTCGAAGTATCTCTTGTTTAATTTGTGGGCGAAATAGAACCGTGCCAGCTCCTTGATTCTGTCTTTCAACATGTAGCTGACAACGAGTGCGACAAACATGGGCATGGTGAAGTTGCCATATTTTTGCTGAAAGGAGAAGGCGATAAATGTGGCAAAAATCATGGATAATCCGGCAGCGATACTAAACAGAATCTGCTCGACCCAAACTCCGTCTTTTCGCTTTTTTACATCAAGGAAAAGATTGCTCTCTGCATATTTTTTGAGCATGCTTTGTCTGAAAACCAGCTCCTGGTTATTGGTCTTGTTGTTCTTTTCCACCACCAGATATCCTTTCTCTTTTTTATAGGCAATTTCAGCATTGATCAGTGCCTGAAGTTCTCCCTTCATCTGTTGGTAGTTGTGAGGGTGACTCTTTTTCAACATTTGAATCAGGCGGAAAGTGTGAAATTCAATCAGGTTTGACATAAATTCATCTCCGAACAGGTAGTAATCAAGCAACCCATTTGAGATGGAAGGTACATTGATAATAAGTCTTAAAGAACGGTAGTAAGAGGCTATCTTTTCAATATTTGTGAGGTAGGACTGGATCAGAAAATCACGGTCGCTGTCCAGTTTGCTGCTGATCGCATGCGAAACTTCATCCCTGAGTGAACTCTTCAGAATCGACAAAAACATCTTCAGTTCGTACTCATAATTGGCTTTATTGGTTCTGGTCGGAGCCGCCGATAAGGTATTGAATGATTTCTCCAGAGAACTGAACGGTGGAACCGACTGGTCTGCAATATTCCTCAACAGGTAGGATGGTGTTATCAAGCGGATGTGCGAGGTCAGATCCCTGTAGAAATTATCTTTTGTATAGGTAAACCTGTTTATATCCAAGCTATTGGGGATAAAAATCCAGATATTGAAAGCGAAGTCATTGATCTTTTGCTTTTTCCTTGCAACGAATCCGACTTTCAATTCAACTGAAAACTGGTCATGAATTTTAACATTTTCATCTATCATACCCTTACGTTTTGGAAATTATATGGT
>SESG01032650.1_pt1 | contig 11707 bp, 7 predicted proteins | sample 3171421 | NCBI WGS metagenome assembly SESG01 (sample SAMN10866946, study PRJNA518727) | freshwater metagenome | biome: subpolar coniferous forest; feature: holomictic lake; material: water; isolation source: holomictic Lake 227, 6 m and 8 m depth | place: Canada: near Kenora, Ontario | collected... | reverse complement strand
TTTCGCGCTGCACAACGCTTGATGGCATTATCCTGAAGCAACCCTTAAAGAAAAATCATATCCTGATGGATTGGCAGGTGGTAAAGTTTCTCACCGATATGCAGTACGCCAAAGCCGCGCGTAACTGCACCCGTGAAGACAAGTTATTGAAGATTGCCGAGGCTATAGCGCAAAACAGAAGCATCGAGATTGTGTACTTGAAAGCCACGGATGAAAAATCACGCCGTTCAATCCGGCCACTTTTGATGGGAGAGATGGAATACAGCGGCCATCCCTACCTGGGGCTTTCGGCCTATTGTGAGGAGAGTCAACAAAAGCGTACTTTTAATGTGGATAGAATTTTGGAAATCTGCGATCAGCGTTAGCAGATGATCAGGGCTTGAAAGAGCAATCACAATGCCTTGTACATCAGAATATTGCCTTCCATCTTTTCGGAAATCGCGCCTTCGCGTTTGAGCTCTTGCAGATAGACGTAGGTTTCGTTTAAGGCCATCAACTTTTCCCAATTGTCCCATCTGGAGGAGGCAGCTTTGCTGATTTCTCCAGAGACGGTATATGTTGTTTTGGGTTGGTCATTAAGACTTTGCAAAACTGCCTGCTTGCGTAATTCGTGGGAAGTACGGATTTCGCCCGCCCTTTCGCTGATGTTGGTAAATGAATTGCCATGCCCCGGATAAACTGTTGTCACCGGCAGATTTTCTACAACCTGCAGCGAGTCTAAATAACTTTTCAGCGGCTGAAATATTTCATCAAAAATATTTGGGCTTAAGCTGGGCGAAATATAAGGCAGGACGTGATCACCGGCAAGCAGTAAGCCATCATCTCTGAAGAAAAAGCAGACGTGGCCCGCCGCGTGTCCGGGTGTGAAAATAACTTCAAACTTCCTGTCGCCAAATTCGCGAATTTCGTTTTGTTCAAGATAATCGTCGGCAATAAACGGGGAGAAAATGCTGCGGATCTCCGCGATTTCTTCCACCATCGCGTCAACTTCCTGAGGCGACATGCCGTGTTTGGCATAAAATAGTTTTGCTGCGTCAATCAATACCTCGCCTTGATGAAAATGCGAATAAACATTATCGGCGACGGCGGATAGATGAATTTTTGCCGGAGTTCTTTTTTGCAGCAACCCGGCCATACTGCAATGATCGGTATGGGAATGGGTGATATAAATGTCCCGAATTGATTTTGTACTAAGCCCGATGCCGTTTAAATCCGCCTCCAGCAACTCATAAGACCCCGGCATATTCATGCCTGTGTCAAACAACGCGATTTCAGTGCCATGAACTAAGGCATAGGCATGAACATGCCGCAGCCGATAAGGCATGGGCAGAGTTATGCGATAGAAGTTTGTTTGAATTTCTGTAATCATTGTTCGTCTTTGCGGCTTTTCATCTGACGGCGAGTGGCGTCGAGCTCCATCTTTCGCAGGCGCACGCTAAGCGGTGTTATTTCCACCAGTTCATCTTGTGCAATAAATTCGATTGCCTGATCCAGAGACAGAATGCGCGGTGGCCGCAATATAATTGTGGCATCAGATGTGGATGCCCGCATATTAGTCAGCTTCTTTTCTTTGGTGATGTTTACAGTAAGATCGCTGCTGCGGTTGCGCTCTCCCACAATCATACCCGCGTAAACATTGGTGCCTACTTCCACCATCATTTCGCCGCGATCATCCATCGCAAAGCTGGCGTACGATGTAATCCTTCCGGGACGATCCGCAACAAGCACGCCGGTCATGCGCTGCGGAATGTTGCCAAACCAGGGAGCGTAATCCTCCAGAAGTGAATTCATTACTCCGCCACCCTTGGTCTCTGTTAAAAACTGACTGCGAAAACCAATAAGACCGCGCGAGGGGATTAAAAACTCCATGCTGACTCTGCCACTACCTTTATTTACAAGGCTTTCCAACCTTCCTTTACGGACGGATAATTTCTCCGTAATTTTTCCCACAAACTCTTCGGGAATATCGAGAAATAATCTCTCCAACGGCTCGAGGGTTTTGCCGTCTTGCTGTTTGGTAATAACCTGGGGGCGCGATACCGTGAGTTCAAAACCTTCGCGACGCATGGTTTCGATCAGCACCGCCATCTGTAATTCGCCACGGCCGCAAACCTCAAAAGCATCGGTTCTTTCCAGCTTTTTAATTTTCATGGCCACGTTGCGCAGAGCCTCTTTTTCCAGCCTCTCGAGCAAGTGGCGCGATGTCAGATACTTGCCTTCGTTTCCGGCAAACGGACCATCGTTGACATAAAACATCATGGATACAGTTGGCTCATCAACAAGCAATCGTGGCAGAGGCTGTGGATCGGCAAGTGAAGAAATCGTATCTCCGATGGTTACGTTTGCAACACCGGCAAGCGCCAGAATATCGCCTGATTCCGCGCTGGTCACCGGTTTTTTTGTCAGGCCATAAAACGTATAAAGTGCGGAGAGTTTAACGCCGGGAATAATTTTATCCTTGGCGCAAAGACTGTATGGGGTGTTCATTTCCAACCTGCCATTTTGAAGACGACCTACGGCAATTTGTCCCACATAGGAATCATAATCAAGATTAGTCACTAAGAATTGTGTGTTGGCATCGTCGTCTCCCTGCGGTGCCGGGATACGGTCAATGATCGTTTGTAAAAGAGGCTGAAGGTCAGTGCAGTCGTCGCCTATTTTCTTATGACTGACACCTATTTTGGAATTGGTATAAAGAATCGGGAACTCAATTTGCTTTTCTTCAGCTCCCAGATCAATGAAAAGATCATAGGTATCGTTAATGACTTCTTCAATGCGGGCATCGCTGCGGTCTATTTTATTAATGACTAGAATTATCGGCAAACGCAGTGCCAGCGCCTTTTTCAAAACAAATCGTGTTTGTGGCAGAGGGCCTTCACTGGCATCAACCAGCAGCATGGCTCCGTCAACCATATTGAGACTGCGCTCAACCTCACCGCCGAAATCAGCATGGCCTGGCGTATCGACAATATTAATTTTGACACCATTATAATCAACTGCCGTATTTTTTGCCGTAATAGTAATGCCGCGTTCTTTTTCGAGATCCATCGAATCCATCACGCGGTCTTCTACAGCCTGATTTACCCGAAAAACTCCCGTCTGCTTCAACATCGCGTTGAGCAGCGTGGTTTTGCCATGATCAACATGGGCAATAATAGCAATATTTCTTAAATGATCTTTTTTCATCTTTCTTTCTTTCCGGTCATCTTGTTGAAGTAGGTAAGGTGAGTGGAGCCCCATCCGTCAGGAGCCAGAGGCTCCCTGAAACAAAGCGACCTCCCGCGGCTGACAGCGCCTTCTTCCCTCGGTCGTAACCTTTGGATTTAAAGTCGCGGGATTAATATCGGATGGAACAAAATCAATCTGGACTTAAGTGATGGCCATAATGTTAAATTGTGAAACTCCAATCCCGAAAGCGCAGCTCATCGGAATTGGTAAGTTGAACAATCCCGCATAGCGGAGGGTGTGTACCCACCAAAAAAGCCTGCTTCGGGTTTCATACCCGTGATTTTCTACATAATGTGCAGTCTTCATAGCAAAAAGCCTGATTTTAAACCAGCTATTTCTTTTCCGGTGAAATCGAAAAAAGTCTCCAGCTGTCATTCCCGCGGAGGCTGGAATCAATAACATACTTAAATCACTGGACTATCTCCTGCGCGGGAATAACAAAAAGGGCGCAAATTTACTTTTTTATGTGACCATCATCCTTTACAAACAGGCAATGAAGTATTATATTTTCGGCGTAGCCACTTAAAAATACCGGATAGGTGAATGACATGAGCATAATAAAAATTAAGTTTGGCAATAATTTCGAGAATGAATTCCAAAAAGCGGTGGATGAAGTTTTTCAGCTGGTTATTCCAGCCTTCAAGCAGCATGAATGTATTTGGAAGCCAAACGTGGATGTTTACGAATCGCAAGATGAAATTATGGTACTTGCCGATCTTGCCGGTTTGAACAAAGATGAACTGCAAATTGAACTTGGGCGCAGAAAAATTAAAATAGCCGGTGCGCGTAAAACGATCTGGGTTTTAGAAAAGGGGCGTTACTATCTTGCTGAAATTCCACACGGCCATTTTGAAAGAATCATTATTCTGCCTACGCTTGTGGATGCGGAATCAGGTGTTGCCTCATATTCCGATGGAATTCTTATGGTCAGGATTAATAAAATGCCTGCCGGGAAAACCCATCGAATTCCCGTTACAACTATAAAATAGTAATAACTGAATGTTTTTCGTAATCAATAGTGGAGGGTCCAATGACTGACCAAAAGTTTACACACGATAATAAAATTTTTCCTATACCGGAAGTAATTCCGATTCTTCCGTTACATAACGCGCTGGTATTTCCCAAGATGATCATTCCGCTGGAAGTATCCGGTAGCAATTCCACGCTGGTGGATGATGCTATGACCAAAGAACGACTAGTTGGCTTGATCATGTCTAAAAACGAACCGGACGGAAAAAACAGCCCTCCGTCACTTGCGGATTTACACAGTATGGGCACCTGCGCGGTTATTCTCAAAATGGCCAAGGTAGGAGAAAACAGAACTCAAATTCTTCTGCAGGGAATCAGCCGCTTTCACATACAGGAATTGATAGATTCCCCGTCTTATCAGCAGGCGCGTATTGAAGTAATTGAAGACAAAGAAGTTAAAGATATTGAAACTGAAGCACTGATGTCCAATTTGCTTGCTCTCTTCGATCGGATTTTAAATCTATCGCCGTTTTTACCTCCGGAATTTGGTCCGATGGCTAAATCAATAACAGAGGCCGGAATTCTGGCTGATCTGATTGCCTCGATTATCAATGCTCCGACACAGGAAAAACAAAAGATTCTGGATATAGCTGATACCAAAGAGCGCCTGAGGGAATTAACGAAGCTTGTCACGCATCAAATGGATATTCTGGAACTGGGCAATAAGATCCAGACAAAAGTCAAAGACGATATTGATAAAGGCCAGCGGGATTTTTATCTGCGGCAGCAAATGAAAGCCATTAAGCAGGAACTGGGAGAAACTGATGAAAATGCCGTCGAGACTGATGAATACCGAAAAAAGATAGATGCCAAAAATCTACCCGAGGAAGCAAAAAAAGAAGCTGATCGGGAACTGACGCGGCTGTCCCGCATGCATCCATCTTCGGCGGAATACACTGTTGCCTCCACTTATCTTGATTGGATTACAGCTCTGCCCTGGAATGAATCGACGCAAGACAACCTCGATATCAAGAAGGCCCGCAAGATTCTGGATGAGGATCACTATGGCTTAGCCAAAGCAAAGAAACGCATTCTTGAATACTTGGCTGTGCGCAAATTAAAACCGGATTCCAAAGGGCCAATACTGTGCTTTGTTGGCCCGCCGGGAACGGGCAAAACATCTCTTGGCCAATCCATTGCCCGGGCGCTGGAACGCAAGTTCGCGCGTATGTCTCTGGGCGGAGTGCGAGATGAAGCGGAAATTCGGGGTCACCGTCGCACATATATCGGAGCCCTCCCGGGACGCATTATTCAGGGGCTGAGGCGCGCAGAATCGAACAATCCTGTTTTCATGCTCGATGAAATTGATAAAGTGGGAAGTGATTTCCGGGGCGATCCATCTTCGGCTCTGCTGGAAGTATTAGACCCGCAGCAAAACAGTACTTTCGCCGATCATTATCTGGATGTGCCTTTTGATCTTTCAAAAGTTGTGTTTATCGCCACGGCTAATATTCTGGATCCGATACCTCCGGCGTTGCAAGACAGGCTGGAAGTAATTGAATTAACCGGTTACACTCAGGAGGAAAAAGTAAAAATTGCTGAGAAGTATTTAATCCCGCGCCAATTAACTGAAAACGGATTAACCGCCGATCAGTTCAAAATTACGACCAAAGCGCTCAACAGCATTATCTGTGGGTATACACGGGAAGCTGGAGTTAGAAATCTGGAGAGACAAATTGCCAATGCCTGCCGGGGAGTGGCAGCGCAGATCGCGGAGGGAATTATTCAATCCAAAAAAATAGCGGTTAATGATATTCCCAAATATCTGGGGCCGGTACGTGTCATGACGGATTTTGACGCGCGCATCGCCCAGCCCGGGATTGCCATAGGCCTTGCCTGGACACCGGTCGGCGGTGATCTGCTCTTTATCGAAGCAACGGCAATGAAGGGCAAAAAGGCAATGACTTTAACCGGCCAGCTAGGTGATGTCATGAAAGAATCGGCATCCGCCGCTTTGAGCTTCATCCGTACCAACGCTAAAGATTTGGGTATTAATCCGGACTTCTTTGAGAATGTCGATCTGCACATCCATGTACCGGCGGGAGGAATTCCCAAGGATGGCCCATCAGCAGGTGTGACAATTCTTACAGCCATGACCTCTTTACTAACCAACCGCAAGATCAAAAAAAATCTTGCCATGACCGGGGAAATAACTTTGCGCGGCGCAGTACTTCCTGTGGGAGGAGTTAAAGAAAAGGTGCTTGCCGCTTACAGAGCAGGGATTAAAACAATTATTCTGCCCGCGTGGAATAAAAAAGATCTGGAAGATATTCCGGCAAATGTGCAAAAAAGTATCAAGTTTCATTTTGTCAGCGATATGCTGGAAGTGGTAAAGCTGGCGCTGGAAAATGGCACACGGAAAAAGACGGAAAAGAAGAAAAAATCATAAGGGTTAATGCAGGCCGCGTGTGTCACGCGGCGTCGAAAGAAACTATGGAATTAATTCTGATCAGACACGGAGAAACACTTTGGAATAAAGAAGGTCGGATTCAGGGAACAAGCGATATTGAGCTAAGCGACGCGGGAATGCAGCAAGCTCGGCTTTTGGCCTTATCCCTGAAAGATCAGACTATTTGCGCAATCCATGCCAGCCCTCTCAAAAGAGCGCTGAAGACAGCTGAGATTATTAACGAGTTCCATCGCAAGGAAATTCAAATTCATTCAGACCTGATGGAAATGGACCAGGGAGATTTTGAAGGTTTCTCTTTTAAGGAATTGATGGCCTGCGAAAAGGAATTTCTCAACAAGTGGATTGCTGACCCGGCTTCTGTTAAGATGCCTCATGGGGAATCATTGAATCAACTGCAGGGTCGCGCCTGGAGAGCAGTCGAGACGATTCTGAACAAGGAAGAAAACGCGTTGGTCGTTGCCCACAACTTCACCATTGCTGCCATTCTTTGCCGAATAAGAAAGATCAGCCTCTCCGAATTCCGCAGTGCTTGCGTGGATACTGCTTCCAAAACGATCGTCCGCTTTCAAAATGGTGAAGCCGAGATAATCGCGCTCAATGACCGCAGTCACCTTCCGGAGGCGAGCAAAAAATGAACTATACTCTGGCAGAAATCAGCAATACTGTTTTCTATTACGTGGTGCTTTTTGCTATCTACTCCTTTATGGGGTGGATTTTAGAGGTCATTTATCGTTCAATAACTCAACGAAAGTTTGTCAACGCCGGCTTTTTGTTCGGGCCTTTTGTTCCTATCTATGGCTTTGGTGCACTTTTTGTCATACTGATTTCCCATTTTTCCCAGAGCTGGCATCTCCTGCCAAGGCTGATCATATTTGGCCTGGCCCTTACCGTTATTGAATATCTGGTTGGTTATTTTGCAGAAAAAATATTCAAGCTGACTCTATGGGATTATTCAGAATACAAATTTAATCTTCATGGAAAGGTTTGTCTCCTTTTTTCTGTAATCTGGGCTGCCCTTGCTTTTATTTTCATTACATTTATCAATCCGGTAATTTTGCAAAATGCCAAAATACTTACGGGAGCATATCTACAAACGGCGGCGATAGCATTAATAATCTATTATACGGTTGATTGTTCGTATTCTGTGGCATCTCTAACGGAATTCCGTCAGAAAATCTCCTATCTCTATACTGAATATTTAAACTTGAACAATATTGAAATAGAAAAGATTCTGGATTCATTAAAGCGGCTTCGCTACGCATTCCCTGATTTAAACGGATACATCAATAACAAAATTAGCAATAATATTAAAGGCAGGATTAAAACTGTCCTGAAATCAATTCAGGATAAGATTCTTATCGAGATTAAGGGGCGAAAACCATTTGAAGATGAATATTACGAAACAATTAAAGATATCTATGAACACGAAGAATTCCTCAAACTCAAAGACTTCTTTCATCACAATTCTTCGATTTATGAACATGTTCAGGATGTCGCTTATTTCTCTTATCGGATATGCAAGATCTTAAAGTTGGACTACCGTTCGGCCGCGCGTGGGGCGCTACTGCATGATTTTTTCCTTTATGACTGGCGCAATCATGATGTGCCAGATCTGCCCCGGAAAAAATTCCACGGAATTGAGCATCCCTCAATCGCGGTTGAGAATGCCAAGAAGCACTTTTCGATAAACGAAATTGAGGAAGACATTATCAAAAAGCACATGTGGCCGCTTACTTTAATCCCGCCAAAATATAAAGAATCTTTCATCGTTTCATTTGCCGATAAATATCTGTCTTCGAAAGAATTTGTCAGCGAATTCAAAAAAAGAAGAAGTCAAAAGCCGGATATGTCATAGCATACTATTTCCTTGCTCGAACGCGGGTGCCGTCACTTATTGAATCATCCGGGTGGGTAACCACTTTTTCTTTTTCCGTCAATCCGGAAATAATTTCTGCCGTCAAACCGTTGCGCTGTCCCGTTTTAACTATTCGCTGGCGAGCCTTTCCGTTTTCTTCCACAAATACCGCCCAATCATCCTTGCCGATGCGAAACAGGCAACTTGTGGGAACCTGAAGAACATCTTTGCCCTCCCAGACAACGAAATGCGCTTCCAGACGATAACCGTCACCCAAAGCGCGCCATTTTTCGGGCGCCGTTGTGATATCCGCAATAACCAGAACTCTTTGCTCCTCCACACCGAGGCTGGAGATTTTGGTGAATCCGGAAGGCTCGATTATCCGCACAACACCTTCGAGTGTTCCCTCGTCGCCCCAGCGTTTAATAAATACAGTGCTTCCTTTTTTAATTTTTACAGCATCAGAAGATAAAACTTCTACACGGATTTCCAGATTTTTTGAGTTACCGATTTCCATCAATGGTTCGCCAACATTGACCGCTCCTTCACTTTCCCGGTAGATGCGGAAGATATTACCACCAACAGGTGAAGAGACATAAGCCTTGTTGTGACTGGCTGTGCTTTTATCCGAGGAATAATTCTGCAATAGTGTTTTCGCTCGATCCAGATCGGAGCGTGAAACTTCCACCGCAGCTTTGGCGGAACGCTGGATTGCCCGAGACTTTTTGGTTTCTGCCTCTATCTGGTCATATTGATCTTTGGCAATAGAACCTTTGGCATAGAGATTTTTCAACCTCTCCAGCCTTTTTTCCATATAATCTGAATCAGCCGCGGCAGCACTCTCTCTTTCAATAGCGGCATTAAGTGCCGCTGCCGCTGCTGTATTAGTTGCTGTCGCTTCCGCCCGGCTGCGGGAATCGAGTACCGGAGAGCGCAGGGGTTCAAGAACCAGGACGACCTGTCCTTTTTTCACCGCGTCGCCAACTTTGACTTTGACACGTTCCAAATATCCGACTGTCGGGGCAGTGATAACAAAGCGGTCTTTCAGGCGGGTGCGGCCTTCTTCCTCAATTGTAACCTGAAGCGGCTCACGCGTGACGAAAACCAGATCAACATCCACCGCTTTCGGATAAAACCCGTAAGCAGTCGCCAGAACTACAAAAGCAATCATTATAATGACAAACAACTTTCTGCGTAATGCTACATTCATATCTCAGCTCCCTGACTTATTTCTATATCACTATTCTCTTGTTTTTAATACTTCTACCAGGTCAAGATGGTCAAGTTTGTGGCGCACAATCAGTCCTGATATCGAGGCCGAAGCAAGAACCACCGCTGCCGCGAGTGAAAATGTTTTTAGTTCAATAACCAGCGGCACGCGGAAAAGATCGGATTGCAATATCTCCGCTATGTAAGCACAGAGGGCATGGCCGATAAGAAAGCCAAGCGGAATGGCGGCAAGCGCGATAATCGCCAATTCTCCTAATAGAATATACGAAATTTCACCGCGCGTATAGCCTAAAACCCTCAGGCTGGATAGCTCCCGGCTTCGTTCAGAGAGAGCTATGCGGGCGTTATTATAGACTACACCGATGCAAATAGAACAGGCCATCAGTGTGGCAATAAAAGTGAAGAAAAGCATGCCTTTGGCCTGCACTTCATAGAAATTGCGAATTTCGTTTTTTCTCACTACAGTTCCGGAAACGCGTGGCATGTTCACAAAGCTCCGGTAAAGTTTTTCCTGATATTTAGCATCAGCAGTAATGTAAACTCCCGAGACAGCGTCACCTTCCTTCATCAGACGGTTGAGCGCTTTTATGTCCATATAGCCCATAACTCCCAAATACAACTTGATCAAGGCAACCACCTGCACCTGGCGGACAGACTTCGATCCTTCTAACGTTTCGATAGTCAGCATATCACCGGCTTTTACGCCGAGCATTTTGCCTAAGTAATCGTTCAAAATAATGCCTTCCGGTGGCAGGGTGACTGGTTTTAAATTCGTATCGAGCAACGGATGCAGACGGCTATCCGGCTCTATTCCGTTGATGACGGTTTTATAACTGGTACGTCCGAATCTAAATCTTACCGGTACAGTCCGAAAGGTTTCGGCGTGATGAACTCCTTCCATTGCCTGAAGCTCATATAGCGCTTTATATGATGTTGGCTCGACAAAACCCACCGCCATATCTTCCCTCTGGGAAAGAATAAATTGAACGTTCACCATATAATCAACCGAATCCTTGAAAAATCCACTGGAGATCATTGTGGCGCAGGCTACTGCAATTCCAATAATCGAAAGTAATGTTCGAATTGGTTTGCGTTCAATATTGCGAATGATAATCCTTGATGGTTGGGAAAGCGCGCGGCCAATACCCATTTTTTCCAGCAGCGTTATCTGATACTTTGCGGGGGGCTCGGGCCTCATGGCCTCAGCAGGCGGCTGCTTAGCCGCGCGCCAAAGGGAATGCAGTGTGCCCATGAGGGCCGAAACGATGCTGATCATAATTGCCGAAATAACAACCCATGGTTTTAATACAAAGACAAGAGATGGAAAGCGGTAGACTGCCATGTAAATGCCGCCTAATATTTTCCCCAACCAGATGCCGGCGATAATACCAAAAATCAGACCTGCCAATATAATCAGAATAACTAACTGCGCGTAATGAATGCCTATGGCAACATTATCATACCCGAACGCTTTCAGTGCGGCCAGTTGCTCGCGCTGCGTATTGATCGTTCTGCTCATCACTACATTTAATAAAAAGGCGGCAACACAGATAAATATTGTGGGAAATATTTTGGACATATTCCGGAGCATATTGAATTCTTCATTGAGCAGCCGGTGCGATATCTGGTCTGTGCGTGCATAGGCGCCATATCCGCCGTAACGCTCGACAATACTATCCAACTCACGCAGGACGTCACTTACTTTAGCCCCGGGATACAGAGTCAGCGCAATATCATTAAACGCGCCTTCCATATTATACGCTTTGCTGATCGCCTTGCGGCTCATCCAGAGAATGCCGTATCGTTTGAAATCGGGACTCATGGAAAAAGGACGCATGACCAGGACAAATTCCGGTGAAAGCGCAATTCCGGTGATAGTCAGTTTTTTCCATTTGCCGTTGATAATCGCGGCGAATTGATTCCCGAGATTAAAACCATGAGCATTGGCGAAGGTC
>SESG01017222.1_pt1 | contig 11713 bp, 8 predicted proteins | sample 3171421 | NCBI WGS metagenome assembly SESG01 (sample SAMN10866946, study PRJNA518727) | freshwater metagenome | biome: subpolar coniferous forest; feature: holomictic lake; material: water; isolation source: holomictic Lake 227, 6 m and 8 m depth | place: Canada: near Kenora, Ontario | collected... | reverse complement strand
TGACCAGCAGCGGGGCACTCAACGACGGTGTCTCCTTCTCCGAGTTCATCTACGCGTCTCCACCCCGTGGGGGTCAGTACACGATGCGCCCCGGTGCATGTAACACTCGCCCCGGAATCCATCTCGACTTCAAACATCTCCTCGTCGCCCTTACGGATAAGGGCTTCGACTTGTCTATAACGATTCTCATGCGTCCTAACCATGAGTCCTGGGGAGGGCACCAGGGTGTCGATGCGCCGCAGCCCCCCGTTCGTGTCGACAAGCGTACCGCCGTCCACGCAAGAGAGCCTTCCCGTGGACGTTCCCGTGAGATGGAACGTCGTATGGATATGCCCGTCCAGAGCCGAGTACTCCCGCAAGCTGCGCAGGAAGCTCTGCTTCATCTTCAGGCCCGCCCGGTACAGCAGCAGTGCCTCGATGAACATCAGACGTCGCTCACTGTGAGCTAGGTCCTCAGGGCTCAAATCAGGCTTGGACAGAGCGCGGACCATCTCGTCCTGGTAAATCACCAGGACGTCCTTGCTCGTCTTCATCTGACCGCCCTTGGTCTCGCCCTGGTTCTTGAAGCCCAGCGACACCAGCACCTCCGCAAGCTGCCGGGAGGCATTGATGTTGAAGTGCCGCATCGCCAGGGACTGCACGGACTCTTGCTGCGCCAGGATGACGTCGTTTAGCTCACGGTCGTACTTCTCCGCGAGATCCAGATCCACCTTGGCTCCCCGGAACTCGAGCGCGCCTAGCGCCCTAGACCCAGGGATGTACAGCTCGTCCATGACCTTCTTCGCCTGATCGACCATGTCGAACAGCCGGAGCCGGTACCACTGCTTCTTGAAGATGATGCGAGTAACGTCGGCGTCGGCCGCGGCGTAGGGCATCAGGGTGTCGAGCGATACGGCTTCCCACTCGCTCAGCTGGGCCTTGATGTCCTTCTGCGTTGCAGGGTCAGGCTTCGGCAGGCCAAGCTTCTTGGCTAGCTTCTTCCAGGCCCGCATAGCAATACCGCGGTTCTTACCGTCGTCAGCCCCGTCGGACGTGAACCAGTCGTCCCTGGCCTTCAGGTAGCCCTGCTTCTGCTCGTCGGTTGCGCTGTCGGGCCAGGCCGGCTCAACAAGCCACTGGTCGTTGCTGAGTGGCGCAGCTGCTGCCTCTTCCTCGGCCTCGATGTCCTCGAAGCCACCTTCGATCCAGCTGGTGTCCACGTCGTCGCCTGACGCTGCAGACAGCTCGCGGGCCTCTTGGAGTACGTCCTCTTCGGTAGGAGCTGCTTCCTCGCCCTGACGGAGAGCGTCGTGGAGCTTCTCCTCGTAGCCCTCGTACTGCGGAGCGTACGTCGGTGCCAGAGCCTTCAGGCCGTACACGCCCTTCTGGTCCTCGGAGATCCAGTGCTGCCCGCACATGGTGTCCCACATGACGTTGTTGACCTTGATTCCCTTGATGTTCTCCAGGAACGACCCGTCGAACTTGAAGTTATGGAAGACCTTGGGCTTCGGGCTTTCCAGAACCCGCTGGACTTCTTTCCAGGCCAGCGCGGGGTCGTACCAAGTGTTCAACGGGTGGTTAAGCAGGATGGCGGTAGCCTTCCCGTCGTCCCACCCGAAGGAGATCATCAGGATCTTGGCGTCTTTTCTAAACGCCTTGAGCGTGTTGGTCTCGAGGTCGACTGCAATGGGCCAGGCCCAGGGACTGCTCTGCTTCTCGGGGTCGTAGTACTCGATGATCTTGTCGCAGACGGCCCGGACCTCTTCTAGCGTCCTGGGCATGATGTAGTCCTTGGACGCCTCGGCGATGGACATCGGGGCGACGTACTCGTCCAGGTAGGCCGTTTTTACGGCGCGAAGTAGGTCCTGCTGAACGACTTCAGCCAGGCCCGGCTTCACATACAACGATGCTAGCGACAGCGTAGGAACGATATGAACGGCCCGCGTTCCAATCGTCCGCTGCTGGATACGCCCGCGGACATCCATGATCTTCTTGCCCGTAACGCCGGCCCCCTTGGAGGCAGGCAGCCCGAACGGGACAATCACGTGAGGCCCGATCTGTTGCCCGTAGTGGCCGCTCCACTGGTGCTTCCATAGCTGGGCACAAGAGTCGATGACTTCGGTAGAGGGCTTCCCCTCAGAGCCGCTGGCAAACACGGCGCTGAAGGGAAGTGACTTGCCCGTCTTCTGTTCGAGGGCCCGCATCAGGCTCGCCAAGAGTTTGTAGTTCTTGTCGGACTTGATGGAGGACATCGTCGCCCAGCTTGAGGGCGATTCAATGACGACGGTAATGCGGGCATTGGGAACCCAGTTCCCTTGCGTGATGCACGTCTTGTCCAGCGAAGGGCAACCCTCGCAGGACGAGGGCTTACTAGGCTTATCGCTCATCTAGAAGGAGTCCTTGATACCGCTAACCCTGTCCTGGCCAACCTCACTGAGTAGGCTGGCGGGGCCACGGTTGATTTGGTCTTCGTCGGTCAGCTCGATGGTCGGTGCCGCAGCGCCGGAGATGAGTTCCCGCACGGGAATGACCGTGCAGACGTTCTCCGGACGACGCAGTCCGATTAGTTGCTGGATACGGGACGCTGCCCCAGAGCTGACGATTTCGGCGGGCTTGAAGATCCGCTTGTCGTTCTGGAGCTGTGCCTTTGCCGCGCCGTGCTTCATCCCGGACAGCGGTGTACCCCTGACCAAGTTGCTCATCCCCACGGTCGCCCAGTTGACGACCAGCAGGTCCAGGCCCTCTAGGTAGAAGAGGCCCGTGTCCGTCTCGTTGATAAGGTGCCGCGTCTCGGGCCGCGTGAGCAGCTGGCTGACCGTGAAGGTACGGTCCCGGTACTCTTCGCCGGGAACCTTCACGCGGGCCGACTGAAGCAGAATCTCCCACACGTCGTCATGCGGTGCGGTCGAGTAGTTACGCTCTAGCTCCTCAGCCTTGTACGTGGAGTACGCGGTGACGAACTTATGGTAGTCGACGCCGGCCATCTTGAGGATGGTGATGACCGGCAAGAGGCCTTCCTTCAGGCGGCTCTCGGTACGGGGGTGGAAGTTCTGCGAGGCAGAAAACTCCTCTCGGACTTCCGCGTAAGCCTGCTTCACCCTGGCCGCGTTCTGCAACGCGAACATGGTGATGGACTTCCGCATCTCGTCGATCTCAGCCGGCGTGAACATCTTGGCGATGCGGACAGCCGGCGGAACCGCCGACGTCTTATCCACGGTCGCGTCCAGGTGGACGAAGTTGAAGCGTGAGATGTCAGTACGGGCTTCGAGGTGGTTGATCCCGGCGGCCGCGAACGCGAACCGCAGGTGATACTCGATTGGCTGCCCGTTGGCGGTACCGATGGTAACGGTAGCGCCCTGTCCCTGCTGAGCACCCTTCATGGCGTTCAGGATGTCGCGCGCTGCCTGACCCTTCTTGTCACGGCGATTCCCGGCATCCGGGGCACCGATCTCGAATTCATCAAGGATCAGCATGAGCGTGCTGCCGGCCATACGCTGGCGAACGCCTGCCTCTGAGAAGACGTCCGTGCCGAAGCTGGACTCGAGCAGGTGGATGCTAGACGTGTGGTTGGTGTTGGACAGCGTGTTCAGCATCAGGTTCGACTTGCCGGTCTGGTACGGGGCGTTGAGGAAGATCCAGGGCAAGGCGTCAAACGCATCGGACAGGGCCACGCTGAAAACCAGCCCCGCCAGGTACGTCGTCTCCTCGTCGTGCTGCTTGAACTGCCACCCGGTGGAGAAGAACTGCTTCACCTTGGTGAACACTGCCGGCAGGTCAACCGGAGTAGCTCCGTTCACGTCGTCTGCGTTGTTGAAGTAGCGGGACCATGCCCACCGCTTCTCTGCGCGTTCGACGAACAGGTTGCCTTCGATAGGGCCTTCAACCTGGGTCCAGAACATCCCGCCATCGTCGCGGACACTACCCTTGAGAAAGCAGGGGCCGTTGACGACGTAAAACTCCTTGGAACCGGAGTACTCCGTGGCTTCCTTGTAGTGGATGCCCTGGCCGATGACGGTCAAGTCGGTTCTCCGTGGCGCAGCACGAATCGCGTTCGGGATGGCGTGCTTGGTCAGCAGCTTCTCGTACTCCTCGTAGCGGTGGTCGAGGCCACTGCCCTCCCCCAGCCGCCCTGTCTCCTCGTCCAGCTGCGGCTTCAGGCGACCCAGGATTCCCAGGTTGCTCTCCACCCACTGCACTAGCGACCCGGAGTCGGCGTTGATGGCTGCGGTGATCGTCCCCTTTTTGGCGAGGTCAAACTCCACCGTACGGTTCTTGGCCCGTTGCCAGGCCTTGACGGTTACCCCACCACGAGTCGACTCCTTGTAGAGGAACAGGTACTCCTTCTTCAGACGTTCCTCCAAGAGCGTGATGAACCCCTCGTCGCTCTCTACGGAGGCCATATGCTTCCGTAACTCGGACTCAGGGCAGCCAAGAATCTTTGCAGCCGCCTTGATGAATTCGTCCTGCTCCACTCGGGAGTTGAGCAGGCCTCCGATCTGCATCGCCACCCGGTTGCGGGCAGACACGTCGTCGATATCCAGGGATGCAATTTCGGACGTCAGGGTCTGCTCTGCCCACTTGTGCGGGAAGAGGTAGTTGTCTGGGTTGAGGACTTCGCTCAGCAGCTTGTCGCCGCCAAACACCATCCAGACGTCGTGCAGGTCCTTTGAGGGGTGAATAGTCGCCGGCCACGCGAACACCTTGGACTTCATCTTGGTGTTGCGTAACCGGGTCCGGACGAACGTGTCCCCGCCCCCATCTCGGTCCCCGATAATGAGGACTTCCTCGAATCCGCAACCGGCCAGTACGTCCAGCTTGTGGTTGTTGTTACCACTGGTCGCAACGACCACGATGCGGGTGTCCCCGCGCTGCAGCTGCTCCTGCATGACTGCCAGGGCGTCGAACTCTCCCTCGCAGACCGCGACTACCTTGCTGGCAGCCACGTCCTGGTTGCCGATGACGGTTGCGTAGGCAGGAGCGCCCAGGCCGAAGAACCCCATCTGCGGGCTCTCGTTACCACTCTCGCGGACAGCTACGATGTCTTTCGTGGCGGGGTTACGGATGCGGAACAGGCCAATCTGCCCTGGCGCAACATGGTTGGCGAAGAGGATCCACCCGTCGTAGGCACCCTTGCCGGTCGCCGACACCGGCACGATTTCCTTGAGGTACTGCTGGATCACTTCGTGATGCTTCAGGCCCTTCAGGATTATCGTGAGGTCGTCCAGCCGCGCCCACAGGCGGGCGAGTGGCGGGACTACCCCGATGGGCAGCATGTGCAGCCCACCAAGGTCGATCTTACGAGACTCCAGCCAGGTTACGAGAGGCTGTGCATAAGCGAACTTCGGGTCCGTCCGCCCCGTGCTCGCGGCCTCGACTAGCTCCGCGTTGAGCATGCTCAAGATGTAGTTCTTGATTTCGATCTTGCGCGAGTAGTCCTGGGCCTCCTTGACGAGCGACGACGACAGCCCAGGGATTCCGTAGGTCGTGACCAGGTAGCTGAAGGCGTCGCCATACGACTTCGGCGCCATGACAGTAGCGGTCAGGCGGACGGGGTCGGCCTCGAACCAGTTACAACCGAAGCACTTCGCGTACCCCTTCTCGGGCAGCACATGGAAGCTCGGGGTGCTGTCTTCCCCGTGGTCCTTGTGCGGGCACCTACCCCAGATGTCGTTCTTTCCCTTGGTCTTCCATGCCCCGTCCGGCTTGCCCTTCTGGAGCAGGTCAACCCACGTATCGATAGTGAGAGCCGTCCAGATCTTCTGAACGGTATCGGAGTTTAAGATGAACTCGCCAGCAGTCTTCTTCTTCTTGGGTGCCATTTATTTGTTCCGCTCCTGATAAGCCGTGCACGTCCCGGCATAACCGCAATACCCACAGTACCAACCTGGGTTACCTACCCGCTCTAGCTTCTCCACGCTTCCGTTCAGGTAATCGACGAACCACTCTGTTAGCCCCTCATCGATCTCTCCCACGGTCGTGTACTCTCCCCAAATGAGCGAGCCATCACGCAAGTAATGGATTGCCGACTGCACACCCTTGAGCCGCGGGAATAGCTTCCGCCCCGCAAGTGCGTACGAGTTCAACTGATTTGTGTGTTTGCCCGCGTTCTCGGCTTCTGGCGAGGGCTGACCGGACTTGTGGTCGAAGATGACGAGGTCTTCGTTTTCGGTGTGGAGCGTGTAGTCCCACACACCTCTAAAGAAAACGTCGTCACCTTTGAAAGTAGTTGGTTTGAGGTTGATCGACAAGCCGAACTTGTGCTCGACGAACTCCTCCTTGACCGGGTTCTTTTCCTTAAACCTGGCTACCCGCTCGATAAATTGTCTGATGGTACCCTGAAAGGTCATCAGCGTTTCTGTCTCTTTTGTTGTTAGACGCCAGTCGACGGCGCTGGTGATGAACGCCCGCTTCTCGTCTTTTCCCTTTAGAATCAGCTCGATAGCCTTGTGGGCCGCAGACCCGATGCGCGACTCCGGCTTCGGCGTCTCCTTGGGTTCGCGAACGAACTCTATGTGCTTCAAGTAGAATCGCAGACCGCACTGCTTCGCGCAGTCTGCCTTGGAGATAGACCAGGGGGCGTACTTCAGTGTGTTTGGGGAGTAGTCCATAGTGATTTGAAAGTAAAGACGGGGGTGCTGGTTGTCAACCAACACCCCCGTCAGGTTTTACGGCGCCAAGAAGCTGAGGCTAGAACTCCGCCTGCACGCCCTTCTTCTTGGCTACGGCGATGACTTCGTCGTTGGTGAGCGAGTTGATCTCCACCGTGCTGCGGACGTCGTTGCTGCGGATCTGCACGTCGCTCTTCGACTTCTGCCGGTAGTCGGCGAAGTACTCCTTGACCGAGATCGCCATGGTCTTGAGCCAGTCAGCGACCGGAAGGCTAGTAGGGGTGACCTTGTACACGTAGTAAAGGCCGCCCTGCTCGCGCTTCTTCTGCTCGGTGTCGATGCTGAACACGCGCGCCCAGGGAACCCCGTGCGCTCTGACCATGTCCACGAGCTGGCGTCCGGCCTGCGACGACGCGCCCTTGAACTGGATGTTGTAGACACCGGATGCGTCGTCGGTCACGAAGATTACGTTCGTGACGTTCTGGCACAGCGGCTTGCGAACAGGCTTCCCCGTCTTTGCGTCCTTGGGGAGAGCTTCCCGCGGGTGAACATCGAGCGGGCACTTCTTGCACGCGTCACCGTAGCGAGACATCGACTTGTCGTCAGCCTTATTACGGCTCTGGGTGTCGACGTTGTCTGAACCGCAGGTCTCCTCTTCCGAGTAGAACGCGCGGCTGTACCAGACGTAGGCAACAACCCCGCGGAGCGGGCGAACAACAGCGCCCGTCTTAGCGAAGAAGTCGCCGTTCTTGGCGTCCTCAGGCTTCGAGGGGTCCTGCGTCACGGGCTGGACGATCTTGAGGGGCGGAGCCCTCCAGTCGCCGGGGGTGCCCTCGACGCCTTCGATGGTCCCAGACATCTGGGCAGCAAGCGACATGCAGTTCTTCAGGACTTCCGGCGGGGCCTCCAGGGTAGCGAGGTCAAGTACGTGACGAACAACGAGGGTGTCATCAGAGGCGGGGGGAGTGTTTGAGGGCATCTAGTGTTTTCTTTCTTGGGAAAAGGAGCCGGGCTTTGACGTTTGCTCCTAGAAATGGAGTTAAAAATTGCCGCTCAATCCGTCAAGGCTTATCTGATCTTTGTGGCTCGTTAGTTGTTTTCTTCAACCTCTTCAAGGAGGTGGATTGGTAACGGTACAAACACATGAAGCCCTCCAAAGGCAAAAGGCTGGAAGACCGTGCTGTGCAAGGCTATGCGCGGGACTTAGCAAGGGTAGTCATCTTAGACGCTCCGACTGAGCGCAAGGTGTTTGCCCGCTACAAGGCGACAGGTGACATAGACGCGCGAAACATGCTGGTCGAATCGGGCCTACGCTTCGTTATCAAGGTGGCCCAGGCGTTTGCCAGGGACCTAGAACACCACAAGCAGCTGATAAGCGCAGGCAACGAGGGGTTGCTTGTCGCGGTAGACAGGTTCGACGTTACGCGTGGTACGCGCTTCCTGTCTTACGCAACGTGGTGGGTGACGCTCTACATCCGGGAGGAGCTGCATCGCTCTCAGGTCGTGACTATCCCGATGTGGCGGAAGAAGTCGCTGCGGAAGGTAAGGGCAGCTCGAGAGGCTGTCCGGGACAACACTGGTCGCGAAGCCACGGAGAAGGAAATCCGTACTGCGACAGGGCTAAGCAAACAGCAGCTGGCTGGGCTAGCTCAGGAGACGTACGAGATCGTCAGTCTTGACGACGCCAATACGGCCTCCGCAGGGATAGACACGGAGGGGGAAGTGATCTCCGCGATGGGAGACCGCCTTCTGAGACTAGCCATCAGCCAGATGCCCATACGTGAGGCGTTTGTCTGTAGAGCCTACTTCGGGTTCTTAACCGACCCACCCATGAGTTTGAAGCAGGTAGCCAGCGTACTGGGTATTTCGTCAGAACGTGTTCGCCAGATCAAGATGGAGGCGCTCACGATTTTACGGCGTAACCTTGAGTCCCTGGACATCAACGCTGTTGACGACGTCTACGACACTTAGGGACCTCTCTACGGCGCCACGGAAGTACCCCCTGAAAGCTTCCAGGAGGGCCGCCAGGCGCTCCGGGCCGGCCTGGTGGACAGACACCTGCCGGAACAGGTCCATGCCCGACAGCTCGTACACGGGGCTGTAGCGGTCCTTAGACCAGGCCATGATGACCATGTCATTGGTGACCACGTCCACGTGGACAGCTACTTGGCTGCCCAGCTCGGTCTTCTCCCCTACTTCGAATACAACAGAGGAGTCCATGACCGTCTCCCGCGCGTGCACCCCTAGGGTGTTGCGGCTGGACCGGATGATACGGATAAAGAAAAACGGGTCGACCGGTGAGTGCCCGACGACTTCCCAGACCATTGACGGCGTCAAAAGCCCAAGCTCTTCGAGCACACGCAGGTTACGGACCGCGTGCTCCGGCGGAGCCGACAGGGTAACCCTGTCAGCCCCACCGTGCACCAGAGCGACTAACCCAGATTTGTCATCTCGTCGCCGAGAATCCACTGGAGTGCCTCGCTCTGCCCGATCAGCTTCTGCCTGACGGACGCGTTGGTAGCAGTCGCCATCTTCTTGCTCACGTTGTCGAGGGTCGTGATGACCTCGCCGCGCGTGCGCTTGATGGGGGTCTCGGCTGCCGCCTCCTTGGCGGCCTCCGTGGACATCGCCGCCGCCTCGGCCTTGGTGGCCTTGACCTTGGCTTCGCCCTTCTTGCGGGCGGGCTTACCGGCCGCGTGGAGCGCGAGCTTAGCGTCGAGCTTCTCCTTGAAGATGTTCTTCTCGTCCTCGTCCATCTTGGCGATGTCGTCCGCCACCTTGACGAGCCCGCCGTCGTCCAGCTTCTTCACGTAGGCGTGGAGGAAGCGGATCTGGCTGAGGTTCAGGTCCTCCTTCTTGCAACGGTCCTGGAGCGTCATCGGGAGATCGAAGAGGCCCAGGTGGTTGGAGATGAAGGCATCGCTCTTCCCGAGGTCGCGGGCGATTTCCGTCTGCGGCTTGCCGGTGTCGGCGATCTTCTTCATCCAGGAAGAAGCCTCGTAGGTGCTGAGGCTGGTGCGGATGATGTTCTCGGCGAGCTGGATCATAAGCTTGTCAGCGGCCTTGGTGGCCGGGCTCACGGTGACCATGATGGTCTCGTGCCCCAATTCCTGCATGGCCTTGGCACGGTGGAACCCAGCAAGCAGGCGGTACTTGGTCGGGTCCGTCACGTCGGGAACGACAACCGCAGGCTGAATCTGCCCGTTGGCCACGATGGAGGCCTTCAGGTCGTGCAGCTTGTACTTGATACGACTGTTCTCCGTGTCGTCGATGATGAGGTCGGTGAAGGGGATGTCCAGGAACTTCGGGGTCGTCTTTGCCATGTAGCTGTTTCTCCCACCGCGGTCGCGGCAGTTGTTGTTAGGTGCAGCTCTTCTAGGACGCGTCCCCCAATGTGGGGAATGCGTTACGCGTTACGAATTACGATGTCAATGGTGTTTGAACTACGGCGACACAATATGTGTTTCAAATGGTTCCGAACCGCAGTTCTCGCAGAGCATGATATTGCCGTGCTCCTCTATCTTTTCGCTGCTACAGCGTGGACATTTCAGCGGTTTTGTTTGACCGTCGGCCTGTGCTGTTTTGATTGGTAAGTCTTCATCGACACCAAACTTTTTCATGTGCGGTAATTGCCTTTCATGCCCTGCTAAACACCCAAGAGGTGCTTCCCGTCTTCCCGGTACATCTTGATGATGTGGCGGCCGAGCACGTAGGGCGCAGTCTTGAAGGTCAGTCGGTCGGCCAGGTACGTGAACCGCACCCACAGCTTGAAATCTTGGTCCAGGTAGTCTCGGCTTCTCGCGGACTCGAGTATGTCTGTCATGGAACGTCCGGGCCGTACCGACGACGGCTGGACATACACCCAGCTCCCGTCGTCTAACTCAGCGTAGTTCTCCCAGTTGTTTGCGCCACGGGCGCTCATCTCATTAACGATCCAGTAGGACGGCAGAAAGCAAAACTCGTTACTCCGGTTCCAGCGGACGTGAGCGCGTACCTTGCTGGCTGCCCGCATCCAAGCCCTCCGCGTCCACCTATTTACGTCGTGAAATACCTGACTCCTGGCCTGGGCCGATGCGTGCTTCATCCACCACTCGAGGTAAAAAGTGGTCATGTTCTTGTCAAGGAAGATCGGAGCCACTGGGTACGTGAGCGGCCGCGCGAAGACGTAGTAAGCCGAACAATGACGCGACTTTTCTTTGACCGTGAAGTCCTGCTTGGCGAGGTATGGGACGTTCACCGTCCGGGTTTCGTACTTGATGTTCATCAGGCGACTCGTAACTTGGACATGAAAGCCTCCCACGGGAACTTAGTCCCTGGGTCCTTGTGGTGGTTTACGCCGCCAATTCCCTTCCCGTTGGGGTCAGGGACTTCGCAGTGTCCGATGATATTGCTGCGTGTCTTGGGGATGCCGTATGCGTCGCACATGTAAGCGGCGAGCACTGCGAGCTGGTTGATCATGTCGTCGGGGAAGTAGCCTCGTTCCTCGAAGCCCTCCAGCTCGATGCCAATGGATCGCCGGTTGTAGGCGGTATTTCCGGCGTGCCAGGCGGTATCGTTATCTAGGACGTACTGTTCCACTTCGCCGCCGAAGCCGATGCCGTAGTGGGCAGACGACTTCGCAGCGGGATTAGCGAACCACTGCGCTGTGCCTTTTAAGGTCCCTTGCATCGTGTGTATGACTAGATACTGGATCTTGTTCCCCGCGCGGCCCCGGGTGAAGTTAGACGAGGCTGCGGGGATCATCTCGATGTCTATGTTGTCGGGCATAAAGTAAGACTAAGGAGTTGAGCCAAAACGGCAACGAGGTTGGCGACGATTTTACGCCGCCAACCTCGAGGTTAAATGCGATACGTCTTCTTGTACCAAAATCGCTAACGCATTTCGGAGGCCATCCGGTCTGCGTCGGCCAGCGTATCGACCAGGTCCAACGCCTCCGTGATGGAGTAGACGTGAACGACGCCCGCCAGGTCGTGGTAGATGTGCTCTTGCTGGGACCGGTCCACTACAATCACCGGGATGCCCTTGGCTAACGCGTACCCCTTCTCGACCAGTACCCCACGACCATTTGGGTGCGCGACCATCACGAACACCTCGGCAGCACCTACGCCGTCCAGGTCCAGCTGCCC
>SESG01010241.1_pt1 | contig 11713 bp, 9 predicted proteins | sample 3171421 | NCBI WGS metagenome assembly SESG01 (sample SAMN10866946, study PRJNA518727) | freshwater metagenome | biome: subpolar coniferous forest; feature: holomictic lake; material: water; isolation source: holomictic Lake 227, 6 m and 8 m depth | place: Canada: near Kenora, Ontario | collected... | reverse complement strand
TAAGATGTGTTCAAGGTGTGGCATCCTGGTTGAAAAAACTTTGGCTGACCGAGTCCATAATTGCTCCGAATGCGGGCTATCTCTGGATCGAGATTGGAATGCAGCCATAAACATTTTGAGATTGGGACTTCAATCTCTGCCAATCAACGGCTAGAAGCCCCGTCCTTCAGGGCGGGGAGAAGTCACATATATGCATCCTGAATTATCACCACCTCCGCTGAATTTTTGGCAGCGGCGTACTCCTGCAAAGGCGCGCGGTTCAGCTCTAAAAATACATGCCCCCAATTGAATTTGGAGAGGATCAATTCTGCCTGGCTCTTCTCACCCAAGATGATGAGGCCGGCTGCCAGTGCCTCAACCGTGGAGAGTTTGAAAGGCTTTCCATAGTTTACGGGATTGGCGGCCACCAGGAATGGCAGTGCCCTCTCCATTAGCCTAAAACGCGAGAATACCTCCTCGGCATGGGCCCAGCTGCAGTCCAGGGCAGCCAGTCCCCTTGCCCCTTTGTCCTCAGGGGAGAGTGCCTTTTGGGAAAATGGACTCAAAACCAGGAAAGGCAGGAGCTGGTTTATATGATGGGTCAGGCGAACCAGATCGAAGCGGGCCAGCTTTTTTCCCGTGCATTTCTTGGGGTTGCACTGATTTGCATGATAGATCACAAGTTCCATATTGCTATTGGTCTACCGATAATCCTATTAACATTGTGTTCAACTGCTCTAGCAGCCAAAGGGCGGGAGCATTCAGATGAGCGAGGTCTCCAAGGAGTACAACTTTAGTCAAGTGGAAGAGAAATGGGTGCAGAGTTGGGACAATTCTATCTATCACTTCGATTGGGAATCGAAAAAGCCGCAATATATCATTGACACTCCGCCCCCCTACCCTACGGGAGACTTCCATATAGGAAACGCTCTTAACTGGTGTTACATCGACTACGTGGCACGCTACAAGCGCATGCAAGGCTTCAATGTCATGTTCCCGCAGGGCTGGGACTGCCACGGGCTTCCCACCGAAGTAAAGGTAGAGCAGCTAAACCATATCACCAAGAACCAGGTTCCCAGGGAAGAGTTTCGGCGGCTGTGCGAGAAGCTGACTTTTGAAGCCATCGAGCGTTTTCATCTGTCCATGGGACGCCTCGGCCTATCCATAGACTGGTCCAACGAGTACGTGACCATGAAGCCGGAGTACTATGTCAAGACGCAAACCTCCTTCGTGCGCATGTACCAGAACGGCCAGATCTACCGGGCGAACCATCCCGTCAACTGGTGTCCCCGCTGCGGCACGGCCATTGCCTTTGCTGAAGTAGAATACGATTCACGAACTACAACTTTAAATTACATGCGTTTTTCTGCACAGGACGGCGAGATGCAGATCGCTACCTCCCGGCCCGAGCTTCTGCCTGCCTGCGTGGCCGTCGCAGTGAATCCCGATGATGAGCGCTACCGCCCATATATCGGCAAGACTGTTAAGGTTCCCATATTCGACTACGATGTTCCCGTGCTGGCTGATCCCGTGGTGGACACCAGCTTTGGCACGGGTATCGTCATGATCTGCACTTTCGGTGATCGGCAGGATGTGAGATGGTGGATGGAGCACCATCTGCCCTTGCGCCAGGCCATAGATCGCGAAGGATTGCTGACGGCCATCGCCGGGCCTTATGCGCGTCTGTCAGTGACAGATGCCAAGAATAAGATCACCCAGGATATGGTGGATAAGGGGATAATCTTCAAGCAGGAGCCTCTGGAGCAGAATGTGGGCCTCTGCTGGCGCTGCAAAACCCCCATCGAGATTTTATCGGAACGGCAGTGGTTTGTCAAAATCAATTCCGAGGAGATCAATAAAACGGCAGAAGAGATCGATTGGGTGCCGCCTCACATGCAGGTGCGGCTCAAGAACTGGGCCGACTCTGTGGAATGGGACTGGTGCATCTCCCGGCAGAGGATCTTTGCCACGCCCATACCCGTCTGGTACTGCCGACAATGCCTGAAGGCGAAAGTTGCCCGGGAAGAGTGGCTTCCGCTCGATCCCAATCAGACCCATCCGCCCGAGAAATGCAAGTGCGGCAGTGACGATTTCATCCCGGAGCAGGATGTCCTGGACACCTGGATGGACAGCTCCATCTCCGCCCTGGCGGTGGCCGGCTGGCCGGATAGAAAGGGAAAGGATCTGCGCATGCCCACGCAGCTACGGCCGCAGGGGCACGACATCATCCGCACCTGGGCATTTTACACCATTTTGCGCACGAAATCCCTGGTGGGCGTCAAGCCCTGGGATACCATTCTCGTCAACGGCATGGCTCTGGGTGAGGACGGGCACAAGATGTCCAAGTCCTTAAACAACTTCATACGTCCCGAGGAGGTCTTCCTGACCAATGGCGCCGATGCGCTCCGCCAGTGGGGGGCCATGGGCGGCTCCCCAGGCAACGACATCATGTTCCAGTGGAAGGAGATCACTGCCGCCAGCCGCTTCCAGCAGAAGCTCTGGTCGATCTATCGCTTCTCGCTGCCTCTTATTGCCAAAGTTGATGCCGTTCCCGGACAAGTGGATCGCTGGCTACTGGGGGAACTGGATTCGCTCATCATGAAGGCCACAGTTGCGATGGACGCTTACCAGTTTGATGAGACCATGAAGGCCATTCGCGGCTTTGCCTGGGAGGTGTTGGCCGACAACTACATCGAGCTGGTCAAGGCCCGGCTCTACGGTCCGGACGGGCCGGAGAAGAGAGCCGCCCAAAATACCCTTTACACGGCCCTGGAGACGCTCTCCAAGCTCATGGCGCCCTTTACTCCCTTCATCTCCGAGGAGATTCACCACACCCTTACTGGAAAGAGCGTGCATGTGCAGAGCTGGCCAGAGCCATCAGGCACGCCGGTCGATCCGGCTGGACTTGCCATAAAAGAAATTGCGGCAGCGCTACGCCGCTACAAGGCAGAGAAAGGCATGGCCCTCAATTCGCCTCTTTTGGGGATAGTAGTATACTCCGATCTGGCCCTGGAGACCATTGATCTCGTGGGCGTGGCCAACTCCCAGGTGGAGAGCAGGACCGGCAAGGCCGAGATCGAGATGAGACCTGTAGCCGTCAAGCCGCAGATGAAAATAATTGGCCCCAAGTTCAAGGACAAAAGCGGCAAGATCATAAATGCCCTGGGCGGCATGGATCCTGCCCTGGTTGCCGGCCAGAAAGCAAGCGGGTCGATTACCGTCCCGGTGGATGGTGAGATCATAGTAGTCCCTGCCGAGGCCGCCGAGATCGTCGTGGAGAATCTTTCCGCAGGCGAGGCCGTGGACATTCTGCGCCTGGAAAATGCCACGGTGCTGGTTCGAAGATGATCGAGGTCGAGGTCAAGGCCCGTGCCCCAGAGGACCTGGCGGAAAGGATCGCCGCGCTGGGGGCCACTCTTTTGACGGTGGAAAACCACCACGACCTTTATTTCAACTCCCCCCAGCGCGACCTCAAAGAGAGCGATGAGGCTCTTCGTATCCGCATCAAGGAAGAGGGAGCGCGTCTGACTTACAAGGGTCCCAAGCTTGATCAGACCACCAAATCGCGCCTGGAATGGACTGTGAGAATAGACGATCCTCTGCAGATGGAGCAGATCCTCTCATCCTTGGGGTTTGTGCTCTCCGCCCAGGTGAGAAAGCAGAGGCGCAAGTATTCCTACGAAGGAGCTGTGCTGGCTTTGGACGATGTGGAGGGGCTGGGCCGCTTTGTGGAAGTCGAGGCGAAGGGCGAAGGCGACTATGAGGAGCAGAAGCAGAAGGTCTTGTCCATATTGAGCCAGCTGGGCCTGCATGAGTCAATCAGAAGCTCCTACCTGGAGCTTCTGGAAGCGGAAAAAAATAATGAAGAGAAAAGACAGGGGCCTTGAGCGGAGGGAGAGAGATGTCCGAGAGTTCAAGAATTCCAGTTCTGATAATGCTGCTCTTCATAATGGTCGTGCAGCTTCTGGCTCTGGCCATCACCCCGGCCATCTCTGCCAGCGACTACAGGGTCTTTGCAGATCCCACATCGACCACTAATCCCGTTGTCTATATGCTCCTCATCCTGGCCTTCACAGCTCTTCTTCTCCTGGCCATAAAAAAGAAGAAGAGCTGGATTGTCAGCGGATTTATACAAATATCCATTGCCACGAGCATCTATTATCTGATGGTGGCCTTCATGCCGCCTCTGCTGGCGCTCCTGCCCACAGCCACCGTGCTTCTTCTGCTTCGCTACTATCCGGAGTGGTATGTCATCGATGCCTTCGGCATTGTCGTGTGCGCCGGCATCAGTTCCTTATTCGGAGTGAGCATGACCATTCTTCCCACGCTCTTGCTGTTAATAATCCTGGCAGTCTACGATGCCCTCTCTGTCTACAAGACCCGCCATATGGTATCTTTGGCGGAGGGCGTGATAAAGATAAAAGCCCCTCTGCTCTTTGTGGTGCCGAGGAGCCGCGGCTACAGCTTCCGGAAGGATAATGCCCCAGTCTCAACCCCTGCCAGCGGGGATGCTGGCGGAAGTGGGGCGAACGGCAGTGAGGCGAACCCGGCGGGCGGCAAGAGGGGCGCTTTCTTCCTGGGCCTGGGGGACGCCATCATTCCCACCATTCTGGTCATATCGGCTTACACCTCGCTTCCTGCCGGCGGATTTTTGGGCGTAAATTTTCCGGCAATAGGAGCCATGCTGGGCACCTATCTTGGCTTCCTGGCTCTAATGACCACCTCACGGGATCGACCCCAGGCGGGACTGCCCTTCCTCAATTCCGGAGTGATTTTTGGATTCCTGGTGGGCTGCGCTCTAGCGGGAATACGGCCTTTTTGAATGAGCAGAAGGACCTACCGTTGGACCAAACCAATAGTAAGTACTAACTCCACATTCCTGCCAAATCTTAATACCGACAGCTTTTTTGCCCGGCTCGGCTTCCTGAATTAGTGAGGAATAGAAAATGGCTGACGAGGACCTGGGAGCTTTAGAACACTACGTCCCCTTTTGTCCCAAATGCGGCAACGAGTGCGAGCAAAAGGATCTCCGGCGGGCACTGGATGCAGATAGCTGGAAGAAGATCGTAATTGAGACCATCTTCTACTGCAAGAGATGTGATAACTACTGGAGCGATGGCCTGGTGGAGAAGGGCTACAAATAAACAGTCCACAAACTCCGCCCCAGATTCGTATGATCTATCTTTATTACAGCGAAAAATTCCAGGCCTATAACTTCGGCCCGGAGCATCCCTTCAATCCAGCCCGCTTGATGCTGGCTTACAAGCTCATGGAGGAAGAGGGCCAAATCGACTACCTCACCTGCAAGGTCGAGCCCAAGCCCGCAGGGGAAGCGGATTTAGAGCGCGTGCATACTCCTGAGTACATAGCCTCAGTGAAGGCGGAAGTGCCGGATCTGGCCTTTGGCTTGGGCAGCGATGATACCCCGGTCTTTCCCGGCATTTACGCCGCTTCGCGGCTCTTGGCGGGCGGCAGCATCGATGCGGCGCGGCGCATTATTGCCGAGGACTGCAGCGCCTTTAACATCGGCGGAGGCCTGCATCATGCCATGCCCTCCCAGGCAGCGGGCTTTTGCGTCTTTGACGATCCGGCGCTGGCCATAAGCGTTCTGAAAGAGCGCTTCGAGCGAGTTATTTACATCGACATCGACGGCCACCATGGAGACGGGGTGCAGCAGATCTTTTATGAGGACCCCCGTGTGCTCACCGTCTCCCTGCACGAGTCGGGATTGTACCTCTTTCCCGGCACCGGCTTTATCGATGAGATCGGCTCAGGCCTGGGGTTGGGCTACAGCGTGAACATACCCATGCCCATGTATGCCGGAGACGAGGAATACCGGCGCGCCTTTGAGGAGATCGTGCCCCGGCTCTTTGAATGGTTTCGCCCCCAGGCGGTGGTGGCCCAATTAGGCGTGGACACCCACTACTCAGACCCGCTCACCACTCTGAATATGACCCTCGCCGGGTATACCTACCTCGTGCGCCGCATCATTGAGCTGACCCGTCTTCATGCCGGCGGCAGGCTGCTGGCTTTAGGCGGAGGCGGCTACAACATGGAGGTAGTGCCCGTGGCCTTTGCCAGCGTGCTTCATCTCATGAGGAACGAACCGCTGCCCGAGTATTTGCCGCCCTGCTGGGTGGAGTTTTTCATGAACCTGGTGGAAAGAGAGCCTCTGTCGCTGCCGGACATCGAGATCAAGGTGGGGACGGAGACGAAGAAGAGAATCACGGCGGAGCTGGAGCTGACACTGCAAGGGCTGAAGGAAAAGGTAAACGAGAATCATAAGGTTTTTTAGGCTACACGACTTCGAGAGCGTCTGTTCACAGGGGATCGACGAGATTTGCCCACTCCAGCGCCTCCTTTCGCCTCACCTTCTTGCCGCCCCCCAGGCACACGCTGCGCGCTCCGGCAAGGGCGTCCCGCGCGAGTACGGGCGTGCAGGCGCGCGTGACCGTCGCCCAGAATTGGCCTGGAAGATGCTCTCCTTCCTTCTTGCCGAAAGATATATTTCCTTTACAATCTTTACAAGATCTTCATGCTTGCAACAAAGCGCGTGGCTGTAACCGAGCCCGTTTGGGTTGAGCTATCTGATCTTCGGAGACCGGGAGAAACATTCAACCAGCTCCTGGCACAAATGGTTGAAAGAGAGAAGAAAGCTCGTTTGATTCAACACCTAAAGCAGATTGCCGATGAAGGTGATTTTGTGGAGCTGCCCCCTTGAGCTTCAATGTGGTGATCAACAGAAAAACTCTGGCGTATCTATCGGTGCTTCCAGAGAAAAGCCATCAGCTAATTAAGGCGAGGTGTCATGCCCTTGCAGAGGACCCTTTCCCCGGCCAGGGTGGCGATAAGGAGCTTCTACATATTGAGTTCAAGCTCTATCGAATGCATGTGGGGCGGTCCTTCACAGTGTTTTATCAAATCTGCGAAAGGGATATGCGGGTCAAGATCCTGGAGATAACGACCATCGACAAAGCGCACAAGCTCTACAAGCATTTTCAAGGATAAATAAAATCGATTCAGACAGAATTAACAACCATCGAGCAGATGTGAACACCACCCGCGCCCTAAAATACAGGGCTTCCCACGAGTACCATTCCCACTGCTAGGATCTATTATCCCGCAAAAACTTGATTTTTTTGTACCAAAAGTTTTTTCACACACCGTGTAGAGTTACCTTTTGAGGAATAATACTGAGACATACTAAATTGGCTATTTTTATTATATTAATATTATTGAATTTCGCTCCGGCTTTTGTCAACGCAGCAGACATCGTGGAAGTACGTGGTGTTGAGGCTGGCACAACAGGTGCTGTCGAGAAGGTAGAGGTACGCGGTCAAGTGGCTACCGGAGACACCACATGGAACTCTCAGAACTTCGCCGGATTCTACTATGATATTAAAGATGACATCGGAACCGAGACACTCAGCACCACTTTGACTGACAAGAAGCTGAGCGGCGACTCGCCCTATGGTGTCAAGTATGAGACCACTGCTCAGTCCAAGGAGTTCAAGTTCGAGGATTGGGGCGCATTTAATGTAATAGGCTTCCTGGCAGACAGATACTTCGCAGGCTATGTCTTTAGCGAGTACGCCGAGAAGAACATCCTGTCCAGGGAGTCCACTGATGAGAATTCCCTGTCCAGCGAGCAGCTCCAGAAGATCCTCATCGATGACGATACCGAGATAACTGTCACCTTCGGCACACCCATCAAGCTTGAGGAAGGCTATGAGCTGGTTATCAAGTCCGTTGATATAGACTATAGCAAGGTCTACATCGAGCTCTCCAAGGATGGCTCTGTAATCGACAGCAAGGTCGTATCCCCCTCCAAGTTTGGCGCGACCATGGCCGACAAAACCTACTACTACAAGAATCCCGCTGTAGGCGATCAGAAGAAGCTGGTAACAATCGCAGTTCACTTCAAGAACGTATTCCGTGGCGCTGATCAGAACATGGTTACTATCGACGGTCTCTGGCAGATCTCCGGTGAGGCAACTATGGTCAAGGCCGACGCCCAGTACGATAAGATGACCATCACCTCGGTGGATGCAAACGCCGGAACCATCACCATGGAGAACAAAGACAACGCCATAACTCTCAGCAAGAACAAGGATATCGTCCTGATGAATGGCATCAAGATCAAGACTGCCGACAACGACGCACTCAGGTACTACATTTACAAAGAAATAACTGGGTCAGGAACCATTCAGCTCCGCAGTCAAGTAGCTACGGCAGATTCCACATGGAACGCACAGAACTTCGCCGGATTCTACTACGATTTTAAAGATGACATCGGAACCGAGACGCTCAGCACCACTTTGACTGACAAGAAGCTGAGCGGCGACTCGCCCTACGGCGTAACCTACATGACTTCTGCCCAGAATAAGAAGTTCGAATACGAAGACTGGGGATACTATAACGTAATTGGATTCTTAGCCAACGAATACTTCGCAAGCTACAGTCAGAGTGGCACAGGTTCTGAAATGCTTGACAAAGCCAATAGTACGAATCTCCTCGAATCGGGTCAAGTGACAAAAGTGCTGATTGATGATGGTCAAGAGAAGGTAATAGATCTGGGTTCGACAATTACTTTGGCAGAAGGTTATGCGCTCAAAGCCACACTAGGAACCGATAAAAAGGGTGTTTTGGTCGAACTGCTTTACGATGGAAAAGTTGTCGATCGTGAAGCGTTGATACTACCTGGATCGTATGTCTATATTTCTAAAGCAGGTAACATTGCAGGAGTACCGGTTATCGCCGTCCATTTCCAAGAGCCGATTATCCTCGATGATAAGAGTTACTGCAAGGTTGATGGACTCTGGCAGATATCAGAGAAGACAACTGAGGTCAAGGCAGATACCCAGTACGATAAGATGACCATCACCTCAGTGGATGCTAATGCCGGAACCATCACCATGGAGAACAAAGATAACGCCATAACACTCAGCAAGAACATGGACACCGTCTTGATGAATGGCATAAACATCAAGACCGCAGACAACGACACCCTCAGATACTACTTGTATAGAACCGTCGAGATTGCACCAGCCGGGGTGAGCAAATGAGATCCAGAGTCCGTTTGCTCCTGCTCACTTTATTATCTATTTTTGCTTTCGCATCGGCTAATGCGATAGATGCCGTGGAGATACGTGGAGCAGTAGCCGGGACAGTAGGCGGCTCAAGCAACCTCATCGACAACTCCTTCACCTGGGACCAGCAGAACTTCGCAGGCTTCTATTTCGACCTTGACAAGGATCTGTCAACGGAGTCCCTTCAGGTCAATTTAAGCAACGAAAATGTCGATGCAGGAGCCGTTGAATACAAAACATATCCCAAGCCGACCGAGTTTGAGCATGACATCTGGGGCAATTACTTGGTGCTGTGCTTCTTGGGGCAGAAGTATTTTGCTGGATATCCCGATGATTGTCAGATTGCAGAGGCCTGGAATTCTTTAGAAGAAGGTAAGATTCTTAGCCAAGTGATTATTGATAGCTCTGAAACGAAGACAATAGCAGACGATGAGATATTACCTCTAAAAGAGGGATACAGTCTAAAACTATCCGATACAGATGAGGGAGTTAAAATACTTCTATATAAAGGCGGCAATGTTGTTGACTCGAAGGTCATCACACCACCTGCCGATTATGTCTATTCTGCATCATTAGGCAATAGGAACGTTACACTTCTGGCTGTGGGCATCAAGGCCAACGTGAAGGCAGAACCAAAAAGCTACTACTCAATAAAGGGACTATTCCAAATCTCAGAAAAACCAACCGTGTTCGACCAGGGGGCAGAATATGGTATAATGAAAGTCGCTTCAAGCGACAGCAACGGCTTGGTGTTGAAGAATATCGAGGGTTTTAACCTATCAAAGAAGCTTGATCTGGAGCTGATGGATGACTTCGGTCTGAAGTTGGTTAATTCAGAAGACTCTGTTTCCAACACCAGGTTATACCTCTATAAGAATGCCACTCAAAATGATACTGCTATCCGAGGTGCAGTCGCAACTGCAGACTTCCAATGGAACCCACACAACTTCGCAGGATTCTACTACGATATTAAGAATGACATCGGAACAGAGACACTCAGCACCACATTGTGGGATAATAAGCTGAGCGGCGACTCGCCCTATGGCCTCAAGTATGAGACCACTGCTCAGAAAAAGGAATTCGAGTACGAGGAATGGGGGAGTTATAATATTATTGGTTTTCTAGGTAGGAGCTTTCTTATGAGCTATCTGGAAGACAGTCCTCTACAGCACGCTTCAAAGGATTTCAATTTATTGGGCGATTCGCGGCTGGGGAGAATATTAATCGATAGCGTAGAACGACAGACAATCCAGAATGGTGGCACTTTGTCTTTGCAGGATGGATTTGAAGCTAAGTTCTATGTCGACAAATCTTGTAACAAGACTCTGGTCGAACTTTATAGGAATGGCACAATAGTGGATAGAAACTACCTTAGCGTGCCCGGTACATATATCTACAGAAAAAGCCTTGCAAATGTCGATGATATCGCAGTGCTGGCATTGCACGTGGCCGAAACAGACTGCACTCCGGGAAAATCTTGTGTTGTAGATGGCATTTTTCAGATCTCGGAAGATCTTATCGATGTAAATCCAGACACGACCTTTGGTAAGATGACCATCACCTCGGTAGATGCAAATTACGGGACCATCATCATGGAGAACAAGAACCAAGCCATAACCCTCAGCAAAAATATTGACCTGTCACTGATGAGCGACTTATGTATAAAAACCGCCAACAGCGATGAACTTAGGTACTATATTTACAGACCATTAGAATCTGTGTGAATCACATTCATTCCGATCCTCAGGCACACGCTGCGCGCCCCGGCCCTCTCTCGCGCGGAGGCTTGCGCTGCGGCAAGGGTGTCCCGCGCGAGTACGGGCGTGCAGGCTGCCTTAGGCGGCAGTAGGATAAGGTTGGCGTCGTGTGGGACAACTCGATGAGCTCTAAGCTCTAGGGAGGCGGAGGTGATCTGCATCTCTGGCCCTTCCAGCCGAGCTCTACCTTCCAGTTGTCGTATTTTAATGAAAATTTTATTTTTGCCCGGTATGAAGCTATTTTTCCATTATCGTCAAGGCTGACGTCTAACTCCGTGACTTCGCCAATTCTTAGGTTCCAAAGGGATTTAGACGCCTTGTCGATTGCATTTCTAGCAGCATCCTCCCAGCTGGTAGGAGACGATCCAACTAGCTCGATAACTGTATAAATGCTCTCTTGCCTCCGTTGCGATATAATTTTCTAAGTTTATGTACTTTGCGTGACTACTCCCACGACTGAAGTCGCGGGCATCTAGGCTTTCGCCACAGACTGTAGTCCCAGTCTGAGAATATTTTTTGAAGCATTAAGGTCTCTGTCCATTATCAAGCCACATATCAGGCAGTTATGGATTCTTTCCGAGAGACCCTTCTTTACGATTGAACCACAGCCTGAGCACATCTGAGATGTATAGGCAGGATTGACCAGGACCACTTTACGACCAGCACTTTCAGCCTTGTACGTAACGTAAGTCCGAAATCTATTCCAGCTTGCATCCAGCACGCTCTTAGCCATGTAAGGTTTCTTTTCAATGAGGTTCTTGATATCTATATCTTCCAGGCAGATTATACCATAATCGTTCACGATCTGATGGCTGAGTTGGTGAGCAAAATTATCTCGGAGATTACCAAGTCGTTCATAGATATGACTGACTTTCTTGGCAGCTTTCT
>SESG01005870.1_pt1 | contig 11713 bp, 10 predicted proteins | sample 3171421 | NCBI WGS metagenome assembly SESG01 (sample SAMN10866946, study PRJNA518727) | freshwater metagenome | biome: subpolar coniferous forest; feature: holomictic lake; material: water; isolation source: holomictic Lake 227, 6 m and 8 m depth | place: Canada: near Kenora, Ontario | collected... | reverse complement strand
AGATTCAATAGCAGGTGGTGGTGGATTAATAAGTCTGCCAGCATTATTAATATCAGGAATGCCCGCGCATATAGCATTAGGAACTAATAAACTACAATCTGCATGCGGCACAACTTTAGCGACTATAAATTATGGCAGAAAAGGAAAGATAATCTGGAGAATAGCACTTCTTGGAATACCATTTGCTTTGATCGGTGCAGCATTAGGAGCAAAACTTACTCTATATTTTTCTCCTCAAATATTGACAAAGATACTTGTTTTTTTACTTCCTCCAGCAACTATATTAATGTTTCTTTCAAACGTTTTACTCAAAAGAGGAAAACAGTTTGAACATAAAATAAAAAAAGAGATTATTGCAATACCGCTGGTCTGCTTAATGATAGGTCTATATGATGGTTTTTATGGACCAGGAACTGGAACTTTTTTAATAGTTTTTATGGTCCTATTCGCAAACATCAGCTTACTAAATTCAAGTGCAACATCCAAAACATTTAATTTAGCATCTAACATAGGTGCTTTGATTGCTTTTATGTTCGCTGGCAGTATTAATTATAAACTAGGGTTTTGTATGGCAGGAGCAAATATCGCTGGAAATTATTTAGGTAGTACACTTGCCATCAAAAAGGGAAATGCTATGGTGCAAAAATTTGTATACCTAGCAATATCATTATTGTTTATTTATTTGCTATTCAAAAACTAGGTTTTATCGCTATGAGTAAAAAAAATAAATTTATTTTTGATCCTGAAAAAGCAGCGCTTATTATAATAGATTTGCAAAATCATTTTTCTCACCCTGAAGGTAGAGCTTTTTTGTCTTCCAGTATAAAAATATTACCAAATATACTAATGTTATCAGAAATTTTCCATTCCAAAAAAATACCAGTAATAGCAACAAGACACAGCCATAAAGCAGAAGACGACCTAGGTATGATGGGAAAGTTCTATAACGACTATATAAGAAGCAATGAATGGGACTCATTGTTAGTAAAAGAAATTAACAAAAATGATAACATAAAGATAATAGACAAGAATACATATGATGCTTTTTGGAAAACTGATCTAGAGGAATATTTAACAGTAAAGGGAATTAAGCAACTTGTCATAACCGGATGCATGACTCACCTCTGCTGTGAAACAACCGCAAGAAGTGCCTTTATTAGAGGATTTGAAGTATATTTTATTAATGATGCTACTTTCACAAAGAATGATGCTTTACATTCAAACACACTACACAATATTGAGGATGGTTTTGGAGTAATAATGTCTACAGAGGAAATTATTAGAGCATGCCAGAAAACAATATAAAAAACATAGTAATTATAGGAGCTGGACCAGCTGGTGCAAGTGTTGCTATCCAACTTAAAAAAGCGGGAATTGAACCATTTTTAATTGATAGTAAAGGGTACGCAGGCGGTTTGATAGAAAACGCATATAAAGTTCAAAATTACATAGGATTAAAAGACATAAAAGGAAAAAGTTTCTCTGAAAAAATTAAAAATGATCTGGAATCTTTTAACATAAAGATAAAACATGCAAATATCTCTGAAATAAAAAAAAGCGACAAAGATCATTTTATTGTAACAACAAGCTCAGAAAATTTTAATTCTAAAATAATAGTACTAGCTGTTGGAACAAGCCCAAAAACTTATGAGCCAATAGACAACGACTTAAGGAACAAGATATTTTATGATCTAGTCACATTACAAAAACATGATTCATTTAACATTGTGAAACATATCATTATAATAGGCGGAGGAGAAAGTGCCTTTGATTACGCCTTGTCTTTATCTGATTTAGGCAAGAATGTTTTAGTATTGGTAAGAAACAATCTTTCTAAAGTCCGGGGCATTTTAAAAGATGAAGTAGAAAAGAATAACAAAATCAAAATCATATACAATGTAAAACAAGACCTGATTAATAAATATATCAGAGAGAATGATCTTACACTCTCTGCAATAGGAAGAAAAAGCGCTTTAGATAATATCAAACTAGGATTTGAACTTCCACATCCTAATGTCTATGTAATCGGAGACGCAGCACACGGAGCACTTGGACAAACAGCAATAGCATCTGGAGAAGGTATTGCCTGTGCCAATTCAATTATTAATCTATTCGGAGATAAAAATTAGTTGAAGATCATATACAACACTCCTGAACATGACGTGGCACGAGTATACGTTGCTGAATTAACTGATGGCTCCAGAATAGAATTTGTAGAATCTACCCAGCCACCCTATTCCAAAGAAGAAAAACTAATAATAATTGTATCTACGCTAAAAGGTTGTCCTATTAATTGCTCTTTTTGTGATGCTGGTGGTTACTACAACGGCCGTCTAACATATCAACAAATATTAGATCAGATATACTATGTAATAAATAATAATTATAAAGACAACGTACCTAAAACAAAAAAACTCAAAATACAATTTGCAAGGATGGGAGAGCCAGCCTTTAATCCAGATGTTTTAAGAGTTTTGGAAGAACTACCTAATATATATGACAGCGATATCCTTATGCCTTCTATCTCTACAATAGCTCCAAGGAGATGCGAAACTTTTTTTGATAGTTTAATACAGATAAAGAAAGGGAAATATCCAAATGGTAAATTTCAACTGCAGTTCTCTATTCACACCACTGATGAAATATTAAAAAGAAAACTAATACCAGCAGACACTTGGGATTTAGAAGAAATTGCCTCATATGGGGAAAGGTTTTGGACTACTGGAGACAGAAAAATAACATTGAATTTTGCCACACCTGTCGGATATCCAATAGAAGCTGAAAAACTACTAGAACATTTCAATCCTGAAAAATATCTAATAAAGCTAACACCTGTTAATCCAACAAAAAAAGTAGAAACTAACAAACTATGTTCAACAATAGACCCTGATAATCCACAAAGAAATAAAGCAATTTGTTATAGTTTAGAAAAGCATGGATATGACGTTATCTTAAGCATAGGAGAACTTGAAGAGAACAATATCGGTTCAAATTGCGGGATGTATATAGATAAGAGAACATCTAGCTCGATAATTCTACAGTAAAGGTACTTCCCTCTCCTACTACACTCTGCACAGTTACTTCTCCGCCGTAAAGTTTAGCCAATTTTTTAATTGTAGATAAACCAAGGCCACTGCCAAGTATACCTATTGTATGTTCATTCTTTATTCTTACAAATTCTTCAAATAATCTGGAGATATCTTCTTTTTCTAGACCTATACCTGTATCAGATACAGCTATTCTTATTTTGTTATCATTTTTTTCCAACACAATATCGACTCTTCCATTCTCTTTATTGTACTTAACAGCGTTAGTTATAAGATTGTTCAAGATTATCTCTATCTCACCTTTATCTGCATGCATCTTAACTGGAGTTTTAATGTTGAGTTCTATTTTTATATTTCTCTTAGCAGCTTCAAAGTTAGCCATTTCAACAGAAGATTTAGCCATATCTTCAATATTTATTTCTTCAAAATTACGTTTTTTGTCGCCTGATTCTATTCTTGTTACATCCAAAAGATCAAAGATGAGCTTCCTCATACCTTCAAGTCGAACCAAACTTCTTCCAAGCATCATGTCATAATCTTCTTTGCTTATAGTTTCATATCTCTTTTGAAGGATATTAAGATATCCCTCTATAGCAGCAAGTGGCGCCTTAAGTTCATGAGAAAGAATAGAGATAAATTGAAATCTTAATTTCCTTTTTTCTTCCTCTGATTTCCTTGCATGTCTTGCAAGAAGTAAATGTACCGTTGCCTTTCTTAAAGAGGATCTTAGTTCATCTGGAGTAAATGGTTTTGCTATAAAGTCATGAGCCCCAAGTTTTGTAGCTTGGACAGCAGCCTCAAAAGTAGCATAGGCTGTTATCATTATAGGGATCATGTCATATCCTTTTTTTGTTATCTTCTCCAGGATATCAAGGCCGCTACAATCAGGAAGCTTGTAATCAATAAGTGTTATATCAAATTTTTCTTTTTCCAGAAGATCAAGGTACTCTTTTCCTCTGGTGACATATTTAACATCAAAAGAGACTTTTATACCAAGATCATTAACCTCAACAACGAAGTCGCGTACTATACGCTTAGCACCTAAGCACATCCCTTCTTCATCATCAACTATTATAACTTTGAGTCTTTCTTCACTGGTTAATTTCACTTATTTCACCAACCTTTTTATTTCTTTAAGAAGCTGTTCTGTTCTTACTGGTTTAGTGAATATTGTGTCCGCTTTTATCCAGTGTTTTTCATCTTCAGTTATTGAACTGAATTCTATACCTGTTTTACTTGTAACAGCAGTTACCATTATTACTGGTGTATCTGGATACTGTTTTTTGATTTCATAAGAAAGAACAAAACCAGCGTCGGGAGACTCCATCATTAGGTCAACTATTGCTATATCAGGTTTTAATCCCTTAAGGACTTCCTTAGCTTTTTTCCTACCCTCAGCAATAACGACTTCATATCCTTCTGCTTCAAGTTCATATTTTTCCTGAAGAAGGAAATCTGCATCATCGTCTACTAAAAGCACTGTCGTTTTCTTGTTCATCTAGCCAATACTCCTGCAACTGTTTTAGCAAGCTTATCTGGATCTACAGGTTTATCTAGAAAACTTACTACTGGGCCCCAAGTATCATTTGGTTCGCCCATCCAATTAGCCTTATCTGTAGCTCCTGACATTATGATCAAAGGCATATTAGGGAATCTTTTACCAATTTCTCTAGCAAGAGCAAAACCTGCAGTTCTGTGTTCCATCATTACATCTACGATCATAAGATCTGGTGTCTCTGTTTTAAGTCTTTCTAGAGCCTCTTTTGCTGTGTGAGCTGTAATAACCTTGTGACCATTTTCTTCAAGAACCATCTTGTTCTGTTGAACTAGATCCACATCATCATCTACTAAAAAAATCTTTGCCATTGTTATGACCTCCTTTAACTAAATCTTAAATCCATTCTTAAGTTCATGCCTTGGCATACTAATAGTTATCTTAGTACCCGTCGGAGCTTTTTCAACATCATTATTAGATTCAACCCTAATATCTCCCGAATGCATCTTTATTATTCCATAACTAACCGGAAGTCCCAACCCTGTCCCCTTACCTATTTCCTTAGTGGTAAAGAATGGATCAAAAATTCTGTTAATATATTTTTCTGGTATGCCTGTGCCTGTATCTTCTACGACTACAATAAGATTATTATCATCACCATCTACAACTAATGTTAACTTATCTTCTTTATTAGTACCTGTCATAGAATCTATTGAGTTATTTATTAAATTTGTCAGAACTTGGGAGAACTGGTCCCTGTCTAATTCTGCTGTAGGAGGATCAAGTTTATTCACAAGCTCGATCTTTACATGTGAGGGACTAGATATTACGTCAAGGCATCTGTTGATAAGGTCCACAACATTAACAGGTGTTCTAACGATCCTGTTCTGTCTTGAGAAATTAAGAAGGCCTGAAACTATTTTTTTACATCTATCTGCCTGTTCAACTATTATTTTAACATCCTGACCCATTTCTGAATTATCCTTACTGCACTGCTCCAACAAAATATGTGCATACATAAGGACAACGCCTAACGGGTTATTTATCTCGTGAGCTATACCAGCAGCCAACTGCCCCATACTTGCCAGTTTATCTCTATGTGTAAGAGCTTCCTTAACACTTTTCATCTCGCCGTATGATTTTTCCAGATCAGAGACAGTATCCTTTAATTTTTCTATGGTGTAAGGCAAACACATTTCATTTTCTGCAAGCCCTTTTAATATAGCCATCGCATGGTCCCTGCAATTTTCGTAACCACAGGCTCCACAATTTAATTCATCCTGTTCCGTAAACTTACCCATTCTCTTAAGAACTTCATTTATTTTATCGTCAGAAGGAATGGGTATTCTTTGATCATTAACATGAAATTCACATTTAAGATCTATCTCAGCAAATTTTTCTATGTTGTTTTGCCATTCTTTTATATCTATTTTTTTCATCTTATCGTTAACATAAGAGCTTACTTTGCTTCTTCTCTTATATAACGGAAGTTTACTGTTTATCCCTGCGCCCATAACACAACCTTCACAACAAAGTGTCTCGAGCAAATTGGTCATTAAGCTTTCTTTCTCAAATTCTTTAATAGCTTCTACAAAGTTATTTCTTCCGTCAGCAACAACAACATTGCCTTCTACAAGGTCCTCTTTTATATTGGCTGCATGCAACATTCCTCTGCTTATGGCAAAAAGAGAACCATTAGAAGCAGATGGTCCATCAAATTCTAAAGGCTTTGCGTTTTCTCTATTAATACCCTGAAGGCCAAAAAGTTCTCTCAACTCAACAAAGGTCAGAACCTCGTCAATTTCTCCTTTATATCCCTGTTTATCTTTTTCTACTTTTTTAGCAACACAAGGACCTATAAAGACTATCTTAACATCATTACCATGTATTTTTTTTACGACTCTGGAGCTTGCTATCATAGGAGAAGCTATCGGTGCCAGATAATCAACCAGATTTGGATGATATTTCTCAACATAAGCAACTATCGCTGGGCATGTCGTTGCTATGTAAGAACCATCCTTGTTATTATCTACCAATTTTTTATATTCTTTAGCAACAAGGTCTGCACCAAAACCAACTTCATATACAAAATCAAAACCAAGCATCTTTAAAGCACCAACTACTATCTTGTAATCTACATCATGAAATTCTGCAGGAAAGCTTGGTGCAAGTATTGCTATCTTTGGTAATTTCCCAGCAAGTATTTTTTTTACGCCTTTTATGGACGATTGTACAACTTTGGCTTTTTGGCTACACACTCTTACGCAGTTACCACAGCCTATACATCTTTCTCCCATAACATCAGCCTGACCATCTATTATCCTGATTGCTTTGGCAGGGCACTCCCTTACACATGTAAAGCAGACTCTACATTTTTCTTTTATAGTTTTAACTATGGAAGATCCGTCAGAAAGCTGCATCTCTTTTAGCCTCAATAATTAGTCTTTCTCTTCATATATTTTGTATGAAGCAGTTTATGACTTTTATGACTTAGTGGTTTATCAAGAAAATCCTTATAAATGGATTTTATTAATTCGTTATTGTGTGAAGTCCTTATTTTGGAATCCTTATCTATCTTGTACAAAGATTTCATTCTGGCTTCTATTTTTTTCATTTCCATTCCGTATGGCTGTCCACCTCCGGCAATACAGCCTCCAGGACAAGACATTACTTCCATAAAATGAATATTCTTTCTACCAGCTTTTATTTCTTCCAACATTCTTCTAGCATTACCCAGACCACTTACAACTGCAACATTAAGATGCAGATTACCTATTTTATAAGTAGCTTCTTTTATTCCTTCAAGACTTCTTATTTCTTTTAACTCAGGATCTTTCATTTCTTTACCGGTTATAAGAAAATGAGCTGTCCTTATTGCCGCTTCCATAACACCGCCAGTAGCTCCAAACAATTTACCAGCAGAACTTCTTTCTCCAAAAGGATTATCTGCAACTTCTGCCTGAAGTGATCCAAAATCAATATTGAACATTTTTAATATTTTTGCCAGCTCTCTGGTAGTTATTGCCACGTCTATATCTGGATAATCACCAGACATCATTTCTTTCCTGTCAGCTTCAAATTTTTTTGCAGTACACGGCATTATACTAACACTGTATATTTTGGAAGGATCTATTCCCTCTTTTTGCGCATAATAGTTCTTTATTACTGAACCAAGCATCTGTTGTGGACTTTTACATGTAGAGATATTCTCTATGAACTCAGGATAGAATTGTTCTACAAATTTTACCCAGCCAGGAGAACAGCTTGTCATCATCGGTAGTGTTCCGCCAGTCTTTATCCTTTCAACAAGTTCGGAAGCTTCTTCCATTATTGTAAGATCGGCAGAAAATGCTGTATCAAAAACTCTTTTAAAACCTATTTTTCTTAATGCTGCTGTAAGTATTCCGCAGACATCTGTACCTTCTTTGAAATTAAAATATTCACCTATTGTAACTGAAACGCTAGGTGCATGTTGTGCTACAACAACTTTATCTGGATCCATTAAAGCATTTATAACTTCTTTGATATTATTTCTTTCAGACAAGGCTCCTGTAGGACAGATCCTTACGCATTGCCCACAGTTAATACAGCTAGATAAATTCAGTCCTTGTTTAAATGCAGGAGCGACCATTGAATCACTTCCTCTGCTTACAAAATCTATTGCAGAAACTCCCTGGATCTCTTCGCACATCCTTACGCATCTTCCACAAAGTATACATTTAGAAGAATCCTTTACTATGGATATACTTGAATTATCAATCTCATAATCTGTTTTAACGCCGCTGTATCTTCTTTCTCTTATTCCAAGTTCTTCAGAAAGGTCCTGTAATTCACAGGTACCATTCCTTTCACAGTAGAGACAATCATCAGGATGATTTACCAGCAAAAGTTCTATTATTGTTTTTCTGGCCTTTAGGACCCTTGGAGAATGTGTCTTTATTTTCATTCCATCACGGATCTCTAAAGCACAGCTTGGAACAAGATTATGCTCGCCTTCTACCTCTACGACACACATCCTGCATGCACCAGAAGGAAAAAGTTCATCCATATGACAAAGCGTTGGAACACTTATTCCATTCTCTCTGAGAACAGAAAGAATAGTCTCACCTTTTTTTGCTTGGATCTGCTTACCGTTAATTTCTATATTAAACATATAACCTACTCCCCAGAGAATTTGCCTTTTGTTATTGCATTAAACTTACATGATTCTATACAAACACCGCATCTTACACACTTATCATCAATAATATAATGAGGGCTCTTTACCGCTCCCTTTATCGCTGATACAGGACATTTTTTTGCGCAGATAGTACAGCCTATACATTTATCAGCATCAATATTGTAAGAAACAAGTTCTTCACACTGACCAGCCGGACAAGTTCTATCAAAGATATGAGCCTCGTATTCATCTTCAAACCAACGTAAAGTACTCAAGACAGGACTTGGAGCAGACTGTCCAAGACCGCAAAGACTTGTATCCTTAATTACTTCTGCAAGATTTTTAAGAAGAATAACACCTTTAAATCTTTCCAGAGCGTCGTATTCTTTTTCTGATTTATTACCCTTGGTTATTTTTTCAAGGATCTCGTACATCCTTTTTGTTCCTTCTCTACAAGGAATACATTTTCCACAACTTTCTCTTTGTATAAAGCTCATAAAGAATTTTGCTATATCAACCATACAGGTGTTCTCATCCATTACAACAAGACCACCAGAGCCCATCATAGCTCCTATAGTTTTTAAAGAAGCATAATCTATTTCTATGTCCAGATGTGATTCTGGTACACAGCCTCCAGATGGACCGCCTATCTGAACAGCCTTGAACTTCTTACCGTTTGGTATACCGCCGCCTATCTCATAAACGATATCACGAATGGTTGTTCCCATAGCTACTTCGACCAATCCAGTCCTTAGAACTTTTCCAGAGAGAGCAAAAACTTTTGTTCCCTTGCTGGTCTTTGTACCAACATTTGAGAACCATTCATTACCTCTAGAGATTATTGGAGGAATATTGGCAAGGGTCTCAACGTTATTTATTACTGTAGGTTTTCCCCATAAGCCGCTGACTGCAGGAAAAGGAGGTCTTGGTCTTGGCATGCCTCTTTTACCTTCTATACTGTTTATTAATGCAGTTTCTTCTCCACAAACAAACGCTCCTGCACCCTTCTTTATTACTATCTCAAGATTAAATCCGCTGTCTAAGATGTTATATCCCAAAAGGCCAGCTTCTTTTGCTTCCTCTATTGCCTTGTTTAGTCTCTGTATTGCCAATGGATACTCTGCTCTTATATATATGTATGCTTTACTTGCACCAATAGAATAAGAGGCAATAGTTAAACCCTCAAGAAGTCTATGAGGATCTCCCTCTATAACAGCCCTATCCATGAACGCACCTGGATCACCTTCATCGGCATTACATATAAAATATTTTTGATGAGACTGTGTATTAAGTGCAAATTTCCATTTTCTTCCAGTAGGAAAACCGCCACCGCCTCTACCCCTAAGACCACTTTTTTCTACAACATCGCAAAGCTGCTCAGAAGTATAAGAACTTAACGCTTTAGATAGAGCTTTATATCCTCCATGTGCAAGATATTCATCTATATTACCAGGATCTATTACACCGCATTTTTCTAGGACCCATCTTGTTTGACGTCTAAAGAATGGATGTTCATTCATCTTTATTACGTTATTCCAAGACATCGTGTTTTTATTATCAAATTGAAAAAACACATTAGAAGGGACTGTTTCCTTTAAAATACTTGTTAACGTCTCTACAACTTTGTCTTCTGTAACTTTAGAAAAAGATATTCTGTTCCTTCCTGGCAACTGAACATCCATTACCGGTTCTTCTGAACAAAGACCTATACATCCAACCTCTATCACATCTGCATCAATATTATTTTCCTTTATATATTTTTGAATTGCAGAAAGAGTCTTACCTGCTCCAGCACCTAAACCGCAAGTACCAGTACCGATAAAGATCACAGGTCTTTCAACATCATCTCTTTTAAGTTTATCTATTCTGTTTTTAAGTTCTTTAGAACATGAGTCCTTGTCGTGACAAAGAGGACCAGTTTGCCTACATTCTACAAAATCTTTACATGGTGTATTAAGGCTGTTCTTACAAAACTCACAGCAGGCATCTTTTATTTTTTTCTTCATCATTAAGCATTACCTTCTTTACTTTGATATTCTTTTAAAATATTTTCTATTTTCTCTGGTGTTACACCGGCGTAATATTCTCCATTGATACAGACAACTGGAGCCAGACTGCAAACACCAACACAAGCAACAACATCAATACTGAATAATTTATCTTTTGTAGTCTGCCCTGCATCTATTTTTAGATATCTCTTGATAGCCTCTAGAACACCTGCAGATCCCTTAACGTGACAGGCTGTTCCTCTACACACCTGTATCTGATATTTTCCTGGTGCCTGAAACTTGAACTGATTATAAAAACTTGCCACACCGTATATCTTAGAAAGAGGAAGATTTAAAAATCTACTTACCGCAAGCAAAGCATCAAAAGACAAATAACCTTCTGATTCTTGTATCTCCTGTAGAATAGGAATAAGCGAATCTCTTTTGGCACCTTTATGTTTTTCGAGCATCTTATCTATAACGGAACTAGACATTTTTTCCTCCGATCTTTTTTTGTTTTCCAGAAGAGAAATAAGCAACCTTTTCCAAATGCATGGTTATATCTACATCCTCGATGAAAATATCAGAGGATAGTTTTAATCTTGTTGGAGCAAAATTAAGAAGACCTTTGATTCCACTTTCTACCATTATATTAGCGATATTCTGAGCTTCTGTAGCTGGAACAGTGAGTATCCCAGTCTTGATATTATTCTGTTTAACTATTTCAGGAAGTTGTTCTAGGTGATAACAAGGGCAATTATTTATTACTCTATCAACTTTGTTAGGATCTGTATCAAATCCAGCTATAACATTGATATGTGATTTTCCATTTCTAAAATATGACAGCATTGCTCTACCAACATTACCTATTCCAACGACTACAACGTTAACGCTTTCACTTACATTAAAAAAATCATCTATGTGCTTTATAAGAAGATTCACATCGTATCCTTTTTGAGGATTCCCGCTGTAACCAATCACCATAAGATCTCGTCGAACCTGTGCAGGAGTTATCCTGACCATA
>SESG01034859.1_pt1 | contig 11714 bp, 8 predicted proteins | sample 3171421 | NCBI WGS metagenome assembly SESG01 (sample SAMN10866946, study PRJNA518727) | freshwater metagenome | biome: subpolar coniferous forest; feature: holomictic lake; material: water; isolation source: holomictic Lake 227, 6 m and 8 m depth | place: Canada: near Kenora, Ontario | collected... | reverse complement strand
ACGACGCAAATCAACCCCGCTCCAACCCTTGTATTTCTCTTCAACGAGTGATAGCTCGTAGACCGACTGCGCGTTATCAGTTACTGGGCCATAGGAATCAACCGCAATAGTAACTGGTCCCATGCTGAGGAAGCCAAAAGCTACAAGTCCGAAAGCAAAAATAGTCGGATAAAGCATGATCGCGCCTAAGCTCGATCCCCACCAGAAAGCGCAGAACATGAGAATGAGAAAAACCAATCCTTTCCAGAAAGCGGAAAAATTTCCTGCGACTAAGCCTGACAAAATATTTAATGAAGCCCCGCCTTCACGTGAAGATTTTACAATTTCTTCAACGTGTTTGCTTTTGGTGCTCGTAAATATTTTTGTGAACTCAGGGATAAGAGCCGCGCCCAAGGTACCAAGACTGATAATAGAAGCAAGGCTAATCCAGACCTGATCATTAAACATTGGTCTAAGTTGCCAAGCACTAACCGCAAAGGTGGCGATGATGGAAAGAATTGAACTTATCCAGACTAAACTGGTCAGAGGTTTCTCAAAATCAAGGTCATCCTTTTTGCCGTAAAGCAGCTTGTTTAAAATACCATTAAGGTAGTAGGCAAGAATGGAAGTGCCGACCATCGCAATTCTCATGGAAAAAATCCAGGTCAAAAGATACATTTGGAATATAATGCCCTGAGTTTTATCCATGCCCGGAACAAAACCAACAGCGAGAACGATAAAACTTATAAGAGCCACTCCGGTTACGCCGTAGGTTTCAAAACCATCGGCGGTCGGACCAACACTATCGCCAGCATTGTCTCCGGTACAGTCGGCAATTACCCCTGGATTTCTTGGGTCGTCCTCTTTTATTTTAAAGATTACCTTCATGAGGTCTGAACCAATATCCGCGATCTTGGTGAAGATGCCACCCGCGATGCGCAATATAAACGCGCCGAGGGATTCGCCAATCGCGAAACCGATAAAGCAGGCACCCGCGAATTCTCGGGGAATGAATAAAAGAATAATAAGCATCATGATAAGCTCGACGCAAATAAGCATGACGCCAATACTCATACCAGAGTTAAGCGGGATGTTGAGCAGTTTTAGGGGATTACGTCTTAAAGACGCAAAAGACATGCGTGAATTAGCGAGCGTATTCATTCGTATCCCGAACCAAGCGACTCCATATGATCCTAAAATCCCAATGGCAGTCCAGGTGAGAATAAGCATAAGGCCGCTTGCCGGGTAGGATTGAAGATAGCCGAAATAGAAGAGAATACAGGCACCGATGATTGCAAACAGAATGAGTAAAAACTTTCCTTGTTGTATGAGGTAAGTTTTACAGGTTTCGAAAATTGTTTGCGCGACACTTAACATGTCAGGATGTGCCGGAAGCTTTTTTATTGTCCGGTACTGATAGAAGGCAAAACCGAGACCGAGCAAACAGACGCCGATTCCAACTAAAAGTAGATTAAATTGGAAGTCGAAGAGCATGGGGATTTTTAAATCCGCTTCCGAAGCGATCGAGAATAGCGGCAGCAAGAATAACAAGCTAGCCAAGAGCAACCTTTTCATTTTTTTCATTTTTCTTTGATTTTGGTGAAACATTAACGGATTAAGGAAATATATTTGGGTTTTTATTGACAAAGAACCAGGGAAGAGTAAATTTTAGGCCAAAATTAAATTTTTGTCAAAAATAAGCCTTTTTAAGGCTTGATATCAAGCCGTAAATAGCCTTATATTTTTTATAATTTATGGTATAATAAAAACATATGTTAAGAATTAATCGAAAACCCTTTATTTTCGGACTTGGGGCAATTTTTTGCCTATGTTTTTTGCTATTCTCGAATAAACCAGCTCAAGCCTTAAGTACGAAGATAAAACAAGTGCGAACCAAGGATAATCCCGCGGTTTATTTTCTTTATCATGCCGGTCATCGCAAGAAAGCTTATTTTAATGCGGATACTTATTTAAGTTATGGTAATAAATGGTCAGATGTAAAAGTTGTGAGCGCAAACGAATTAAATTCTTGGCCGGATGCGAAATTAATTAAGAAAACTGATTCACCGGCAATTTATTATATTAAAGGGAACCAGAAAGCCTTAATTGTTAGCTGGACCGACTTGCAGGATTTTGCGCTAGATCATGAGCCGATTGTGACCGTTAACCAAACCGACCTAGATCAGTACGCCGATGCTAATTATGAAACGATTGGTTTAAAAAGAAGTGGTAATATTTTGGTGTTTAATGATTTAGTAACGGGTGCGAATGCAAATACAATTTTAACTAATACCGACGGTAATTTAATGAGCGTTTTTCGTTTTCGTTCTCCGGCCTCAGTCGCGACTATTACGTCTGTAACTTTAAATTTCGGTGGCGTTTCTAGCAGCCAGATTTTAAAATCAGTGTTTGTGCTTGATGAAAATAGTGCGAGCTATAACGCGAATGTAAATTTAAGTGCAAATAAACGCCAGGTCGTAATTAATTTCCGTGACCCGATTGTACTTAATCCCGGTGATGAGAAAACTGTCAAAGTATTTTTGAATCTTGATGCTTGCGCTTGCAATAATCAAACACTTTCCGTCGAATTCCGCCAAGCCGCGGACATTTCTTCAACGCTAACTCCGGTCGCGACTTTTCCTTTGCGCGGTACGCAGTTTAAAATTTTAGATGGAACAACTATTTTGGGCCAAGTTAAAAGTCAGGAAACAACTATTAGTTCTGGCGGTCAAACTGTTGGCAGTGGCAGTCGCTTAATTGGCAAGTTTACCTTAACTGAAGAAAGCGGTCGCGAAGATGCTTTGATTAAAGATTTAGTTTTTAGAAATGGTGGTTCTGCTAGTGTTAATGATTGGGAAGATTTTCGTTTGTTTAATAATGATCAGATTATTTCTCGCACGAGCGTAGTTAATACAAATGGCAATATTGATTTTAGTATTAATTATTTGCGGATTGCTAAAGGTAGTCCGGCTAATTTAACCGTCGTTGCTTCTCTGAAAACCGATTATAATCCTCAAGCCACAGTTAATTTAAATTTAAGTAGTATTTGGGCGGTAGGGAAGACTTATAATTCTTCTTTGTCCCCGCAAATTAATAATATTGACGAAAGCTTCACCTTGAATTAAAAATTATTTTTATTATATGTCTAAAGCTTTAAAATTTTTATTTATTCCCGGATTCTTTTTTCTCGCTCTCTTTTTCGCCTCGTCTTCGGCTCTTGCCGCCTGTAGTACTAATACCAATATTGACTTCGTCGCTCGCGATCCTGGTGGCGCGTTTATCCCTAATGTGCGCGTCGATGTCTATAAGCAAGAGATAGACGCTAATGGACATGCCAAACCAACTACGCGCTTTACTTCCGCGACGACCGACTCGAATTTAGGGGTGGCGCATCTGAGTTTTCGAAATAGTTTAGAGAGCGATACTTATGTCTTTAAGGTTCAGGCGATTAGTAAAGATAACGCGAGCTTTTGGTACTATAACAATGTTTTAACTTGCGGCCAGAGCGTAACAATAGAAAAAACTTTAAGCGGAATTTCTTTTTCGCTTCATGACGCTGATGGTAATCCGTTAACAAACACAAGTTTTAATGTTTATTCTCAGCTTTATGATTCTAGCGGCAATCCACTTAAAGAACGTCGCGAAATGCTCACGACGCTTAATACCGGTTACTCTGGCCAAGCTAAAGTTTATTTGCCGCAGGGAAGTATTCGCAGTATTGATAATTCTTTAAGCGATCATTATGCCTTAGAGTTATCGCGCCCGAGCGCAAAATTTTATTTTTATAATATTTCTGTAAAGGATGGCCGCTTAACTAATCTTGATTATTACTTAAGCTCTTTGAGTATTCATTTACAGGATGTAAGCGGGGCGAATTTTCCGGCCGGTACTTCGGTTGAAGTCTATAAGCAAGATATAGATGTGAATAACCAGCCGATTAAAGGCGTTAAAATTGGATCTTTTACGATTGGCGAAAATGGCCTTGGTAATTTTGAAGTTCCGGCCGGTATTTATGCACTCGCAGTTAAAGGCAAGACTGGTCAGTATCAATATTTTTATAATATCGAAGCCGAAGATGGTCGCGCGACCGAATATACTTTAACGCCGGATAGAACTTGGACGCCGTCTGATGGGAGCTGCCAAACTAATTTGAATTTAACACTTAATATTCGCAGTTATAGTAAAAATGCGGTTGCCGGCTTAAAGTTTGAAGTCTATGAACAAAATACAGACGCTAATGGTTTACCAGTTCCCGGAACTAGAGTCGGCGGCGGTACTTTTGATAATTCCGGTACTTATGTTTTAACCTTTCGTCCGGATCCCCGAAAAACTTATGCTTTAAAGATTTGGGATAAACGCGCGGACGTAGGCGAGTTTTGGTACTTTGATGCGACGCGTTTTGTTTGCGGTTATGATCGGGTCGTTACGAAAACTTTGCCGGCTTTAAGAATAGTAATGCGTGACGCGAAAGGGGTGTTAAAAAAGAATTTTAGTTTTTCGCTTTACATGCAGGACTATGATGCGGATAATAATCCGGTAATTGAAGACGGAAATTTAATTGCGAATTTAAAAACGGATAATACTGGTAGTGCTCGAGTTTATGTAGCACCTTATAATACCTATCGTTATCAAACTGGTGTTTACGCGATTACTTCAAAAGACGCAAATAATAATAATGCGACTTCTTATAACATTAGAATGTATCCAGAAAGAGACACGGTTTTTAATTATGCCTTTACTGGTTTAGCTGGCGAATTACGTAATGCCAGTCGTGTTTTATTACCGAATAAAGAAGTACGTTTTTATGAAGTTGTTGGGACAGGGAGCGATCGCGCCCTGGGCAATTTACTTACGAAAACCACGACGGATAAAACCGGAAGATTTCGTTTTGAGTACCCAGCCGGAACTTACGCGATTGCGGTTTTAGACGACTTTAATCATGAAAGTATAACTTGGAATGTTGTGCTAAAGGCGGGGAAGACTAATAGTATTAAAATTGTTAATAGTTTAAATAAAGTTAGTGTGGCTGATGCGCAGGGTGAAGTAATTCCTAAAGACGCGAGTATAAAAATATTTTCGCTTACTAGTGATGACGGTTTTAATTATTATAAAGCCGGCGAAGTTGCGAACGTAAAGTTGTCCGCGAGTAAATCAGCGGCGATTTCTTTAGCCCCGGGCTATTATTTAGCATCTTACTTCGATAAATCCGGTCGAGAGTTTGGACGTTACTTTAAGTCCGCTAATGGCGTCGTCACAACCACGAAAGTAACAACTAGCGTTACTAATCGTATAACCGCTAACCGAGTTTTTAAGATAAAATAAATTTTCCCTAATTTAAATTTCATGGCGCAAGATCCCCAGAAAAATTTTAACTGGCCCGCAATCGGTAATGAAAAAGCGATTGAGTTTCTTAATCGTAGTTTAACAAGTGGTAAACTCGCGCAAACTTATATTTTTATCGGTCCAGAAGAATTAGGGAAGTCGACGATTGCGCTCGCTTTTGCCAGAAATTTGCAAGGAGATTATGACGGTTTTAATAGTGATCTTTATATTCTAAATCCTGATGCGGGCAAAAAAACAATTGGTATTGAGCAAGTTCGGGAGTTTATTAAGATGTTAAATCTTAGTTCATTTTTAAATTCTTATAAGATTGGTTTAATTAAAGAAGCCGATCTTTTAAGCGAAGAAGCGAAAAGCGCCTTACTTAAAACGCTCGAAGAACCAAAAGATAAAGTAATTATTATTTTGCTTGTGCGTAGCGAAGAGGCGCTTCCGGCAACAATCTTATCTCGCGCGCAAAAACTTTATTTTTATCCCGTGCCCGCCGCTACTATTTATGATTATTTAATTGCTAATTACGGCGCTAACCGCTCGCTTGCTAAAGACTTAGCGAATCTCGCGCTTGGTCGGCCGCTTAAAGCGATTCATTATTTAGAAAATCCGGAAGTTTATAAGTCGTATCTTGAATCGGCGGAAAAGTTTTTAAGTATATTTAATTTAGATTTGAACGGACGTTTAAAAATTCTTGATTCTTTATTTAGTGACCGGACATATAGCAAGCAGGCAACCGAAAGCGCTTTGAATTTACTTTTGATGGTTGAAGGCTTATTGCGCGATCTATTACTTTTAAACCTTGAACAAAAGGATCGTCTTGAACATTTAGTTTTACTTAAGTCTTTAGAAAAAAGCCTAGCGAGTTTATCGGGCGAAAGTGAAGACCGCTCGCGCGCCCTTCTTAGCCGCTTAAAACTAATTGCTCAGGCTAAGGAATATTTAGAAGCGAATGTTAATCCGCGCTTGGTTCTGGAGCAATTAATCGTCAATTTATAATTAATAAAAATATGAATAAAAAAACTTTCAAATTGATCTTGGCGCTCATCGGTATAACCCTCGTGAGCTCCGCTTGTTCAATCTCGACGACATCAACTAGCAGCACCCAAAGCGTTGATAGTAGTCTTTTTGTGACTGGTGATCGGGGAGATATTTGGCGCTCAATGACCTCGGTGCCCTCAACGACTGGTCGCGCCGGAAGTATATCTGATCTAAGTGTTAACGTCATGACAATGGATCCCGAAGATAGTCAGGCGATTTATTTAGCGAGTTATGATAACGGTTTATATTATACCTACAAAGTGACTGAGGGTTGGAATGCTGTTAAAACCTTACCGACCGCGACCATAAACGACATTAAAATTGACCCGAAAAATAAATGTATTCTTTATGCTGCCCTCACCAATCGCGTTTATCGCTCAAGCGATTGTACCCGAACCTGGACTCAGATTTATTTTGATAATAATCCAGGCGTGAGTGTTAATACGGTGGCGATTGATCAATATAATTCTAGTAATATTTATATTGGCACAAGTCGCGGAGAAATTATTAAAAGTATTGATAGCGGTAACTCTTGGCGAACAATTCAACGGCTCGAAGAGGGAATTACCCGTTTAATAATTTCGCCGCTTGATAGCCGTTTGATTTTTGTCGCGACGAGCAAAAATAATATTTTTAGCTTTAATTCTAATACTAATACTAACCCCGCGAACTCAGCTGATATCGAAGCTAATTTTATCGTGGAAAATTGGACAGATTTAAATGAAGTTTTACGCGATTATAATTTAGGTTCAAGCTTTAAGGATATTGTCGTTAATCCGAAAGACGGAAAAATGTTTATCGCGACCGAAAAAGTAATTTTACGTTCAGCTGATAACGGGATTACTTGGGAAAATATAAAATTAATTCAGCCAGAAAAGGATGCGATTATTAATGCGATTGCTGTTAATCCGAAAGATTCTAACGAAATTTATTATGTAACGAATACGACCTTCTTCCGTTCAAGCGACGCCGGCACAACCTGGACTACGAAAAAATTACCGACGAAACGCTCGGGCCGCGTTCTCCTAATTGATTTCAATAATCCAAATGTGATATATTTAGGGACTAAGAAAGTTCAATAATTATTAATTAAACATATGAATCAATTTCTCCAAAGTAAACAAACTGATTTTGCTCATGCGCTTGATTTCTTTAAGAAGGAAATCGGGACTCTTCGTACGGGTCGAGCTAATCCGGCGGTTTTAGATAATGTTCAAGTCGAAGCCTACGGCATTATGAATCCGGTAAACGCCGTTGGTAATATTGCTGTTTCCGACGCGCGCAGTATCGTTATTGTGCCCTGGGACAAAACTGTGTCGAAAGCAATTGAAAAAGCGATTGTTGACGCTGGACTCGGCATGGGCGTAACTAATGAAGGCGACAAAATTCGTTTAACTGTTCCGGCTTTAACCGAAGAAAATCGTAAAGGGCTAGTAAAAACCTTAAACGAAAAGATGGAAAAAACTCGTATTATCTTACGTCAGGCAAGAGATGGTGTGAAGACTCTAATTGAAAAAGCTTATACCGATAAAGAATTCAGTGAAGATGATAAATTTAGATTCATGAAAGAGCTCGATGAATTTTCCGCGAAGAAAAATGAAGAATTAAAAACTATTCGCGACCATAAAGAAGCGGATATCATGGAAATTTAATAATAATTTATGTTGCTTACGATTGTTGTTTTCGTATTAGTTTTGTCAGTTTTAGTTTTTGCTCATGAACTTGGCCATTTTTTCACGGCTCGGCGTTTTGGCGTTAAGGCTGAAGAATTTGGTTTTGGTTTTCCGCCGCGCGGAATTGGTGTCTATAAAAATAAGCACGGTAAGTGGCGCCTAGTTTATGGCAATAAGTCAGTTGAAAGTTTAGAAACAAGTGAAGACACAAATCTTCAGCCCGCGGAAAAATCTACGGTTTATTCTTTAAATTGGTTGCCTTTGGGCGGATTCGTAAAAATTAAGGGTGAAAACGGGGAAGGTGAAAATGATAAAGATAGTTTTGCTTATCAAAAAATTTGGAAACGCATTATTATTTTAGCGGCCGGCGTCGTTATGAATGTAATTCTCGCTTGGGCGCTTTTTTCTCTTGGCTATATGATTGGTTTGCCCCAATCAACCGATACGCTTGGCAAAAATGCCATTGTCTCTACGCCAGAAGTTATGGTCGCGCAAGTTTTACCAAAGTCCCCGGCTTTAGTCGCGGGTCTTAAAGAAGGTGATGCAATTTTACGTATAAATAATGAAGTCGTTGCAACCGAAAAAGAACTGCAAGACGCAATTGCGAAAAACAATGGTCAAGTAACTAATGTTCTTATTAAACGTGGTAGTGCTGAGCAAACGTTGACTGTTACGCCGCTCGCCATTGACGGCGGTCGGGCGACGATTGGAGTTGCAATTTTTTCTGCCGGCTTAGTTCGTTATCCTTTTTTCTCAGCTATCTGGGAAGGCGCGAAAACAACTGGCTGGATGATTAGAGAAATATTTTCTGCTTTTGGTGGTTTGTTAGCTAATCTGTTTCAAGGCCATAAAGTCGGTGATCAGTTCGCTGGTCCGGTCGGAATTGCTAATATCACCGGCCAAGCCGCTCGTCTCGGTTTTTCCTATTTACTCCAATTTGTTGCTTTGCTTTCTTTGAATCTAGCAATTATTAATATTCTGCCTTTGCCCGCGCTTGATGGCGGCCGTATCCTATTTCTTTTAATTGAAAAGGTTAAAGGGAAGCCCGTTAAAAAAGAAATTGAAGCCGCTATTCATAACATTGGTTTCTTACTCCTAATTGCCTTGATAATTTTCATTACCTATCGCGATATCATTAAGTTGTTTTAAATTATTATTATGGTCGCCGGAAATATTTTCTGCGCTTAGATAATTTCTGGGGCAAAAACTCATTAGCATTCGTTTTTGCTCTACGAAATTATATGCGCTCCGAAAACATTTCCACCGACCATAAACAAAATTATATGATCATAAAGATTAAATCGACACGTTTAGAATTAACTCCAGCCATTCGTGATTACTTTCAAAACAAAATGGATATGGTCGAGAAATATTTGGGCGAAATTAAAGTAACTAATTGCGATGTCGAAATTGAAAAGGCAGTTGGTGGGCAGCATAAAGGAGAAATATTTAGAGCGGAAGTTAACTTGGAAGTACCGCACCAGCTTTTGCGAGTCGAAAAGACGGAAACCGATCTATATAAAGCGATTGATAAAGTGAAGGATCATCTCGAGTTAGTTATTAAGAAGTATAAAGAGAAAATGATTGATAAGAAACGAGGAAAATAAAATAAATAATTTAGAAAATAAAAAACCTCCTGTTTGGGAGGTTTTTGGTTTTAGAGCGGGTGCTACTGAGCGTTTTCCGTCTTTGTTGGCCAGCCAGCAGTTATCAAGCGAGTGAGCTGATAGGATATGTAGAGAGTAATAATGAGCAGATCAGCATTCTCGTAGCCAAGACGACGATAAATAGAGATCGTTCCAAAAACCAAAAAGGCAAGAATAATAAGGCTGGCAATAACACTGGTTATAACGTTTTTTCTTTCATGTCGCCCGTTCGCGTAGCCTACTAATCCCGCAGCGGCCATTAGCAGATAGGAGAGCCAGAGATTGAAAGGTGCGGTTAAAAGCGCCACCCCATTTTTAGGATGTTGGTACAACTCGGTTATGATGATAAAAAAGAGAAGTACAATGGTTACTATTATCAATGAGCCAAATATCTTCTTTTTTGCGGAAGCCGCTTTGTAAACGTTTTTCAGGAATTTAAAAATCTTATCCATGACTATCGGTTTTAGTTATTACTTTTGTTAATTTACGATTATGTGTTAATAAATATATTCATCATTTTTTACAAATTAAGTCAATATTTATTTAATTAAGAAAGCGTATTATACTAATGTTAGACCTAAAAACCGTTTAATCTCGGTTTCTTTTTGACTATTATTAAATAAAATTATGAATATCCTTAATCTTTTCGGTGATGCTAACGAGAAAATCGTTAAAGCTATGCAGCCGACGATTGATAAAATCACTAGTTTTGAGCCGGAATTGCAGAAACTAAACAATGAAGATCTAAAAAATAAGACAAATTTTTATAAAGATCGCCTAGCTAAGGGCGAGACTTTAGACGAATTGCTTCCCGAAGCTTTTGCGACAATGCGTGAAGCCGCTCGTCGAGTTTTGGGTCAGCGTCATTTTGATGTTCAGCTCGTCGGCGGTATTGTTTTGCATCGTGGTCAGATTGCGGAAATGAAAACTGGAGAAGGAAAAACGTTGGTTGCAACTTTGCCATTATATTTAAATGCGCTTGGAGGCAAAGGTGTCCATTTGATTACCGTTAATGATTATTTGGCGCGCTTAGGCGCTGGTTGGATGGCGCCAGTTTTTTATTCTTTAGGTTTAACTACTGGTGTAATTATTCATGACAATGCTTTTGTTTATGATCCCGAGTATACTGACGATTCTCAGTATGATGAACGTCTAAAACATTTTAAACGTATCCCACGTCGCGAAGCTTATCAATGTGATATTACCTATGGTACGAATAATGAGTTTGGTTTTGATTATTTGCGCGATAACATGGTTTATACTTTGGATCAGGCCGTACAGCGTCCGCTTAACTATGCGATCGTAGATGAAATCGATTCTATTTTAATCGATGAAGCGCGCACGCCTTTAATTATTTCTGCTCCAGCTGAAGAATCAACCGATAAATATTTTAAATTCGCTCAACTCGTTGAACGCTTAGATGAAAAAGATGATTATAATGTTGATGAAAAAATGCGGGCTGCGACTCTAACTGAAGGTGGTATCGCGAAAGTCGAAAAAATGTTAGGACTCGGCAATATTTATGTTGAAGGCGGCGTTAAAGAAGTCCATCATTTAGAGCAAGCTCTAAAAGCTCGAGTTCTCTTTAAAAAAGATAAAGATTACGTTATTAAAGACGGTGAAATTATTATTGTTGATGAATTTACTGGTCGTTTAATGCCGGGTCGTCGCTATAGCGAAGGCTTACATCAAGCGATTGAAGCGAAAGAAGGCGTGAAGGTGCAAAAAGAATCGCAGACCATGGCAACGATTACTTTTCAAAATTTATTCCGTCTCTATAAGAAATTGTCAGGTATGACTGGAACCGCCGCGACCGAGGCGGAAGAGTTTCATAAAATTTATAATTTAGAAACAATTGTTATTCCGACTAATAAAGCCAATGTCCGTAAAGATTTAAATGATTTAATTTATCGTACGGAAATGGATAAGTTTAACGCTGTTATTCGTGATGTTAAAGAACGTAACGCCAAGGGGCAGCCGGTTTTAATCGGTACTATCTCTATCGAGAAAAATGAAATTTTTACTGAACTCATGGAGCGCGAAG
>SESG01017144.1_pt1 | contig 11720 bp, 10 predicted proteins | sample 3171421 | NCBI WGS metagenome assembly SESG01 (sample SAMN10866946, study PRJNA518727) | freshwater metagenome | biome: subpolar coniferous forest; feature: holomictic lake; material: water; isolation source: holomictic Lake 227, 6 m and 8 m depth | place: Canada: near Kenora, Ontario | collected... | reverse complement strand
AATCCAGGGCCCTGTTAGCCAGGAAATCATAAAGGGTAGGGCGGAAAATGATTGCTTTTTCAAGATCGGTCTTGTTCGTTTTGCGGTTATATCCCGATGGAGGGATCTCGATAACAGCTTTGTAATCGAGAACCGGGATTGATTTCAGCAGCTGTTCATTCTGCAGCGACAAGAGGTAATTGCTGTACACGGACTTCATCAGGGTATTCAGGTCCCAGGTCTGGATGCTGTCGGGTTTCACATTCACCACCCGGCTTCGGTCGTTGAAGCGGTACTGGTTGTTTTCGTAATATTTTGAGATCACCTCGGCCAGGATCGACTGCAGTATCTGTTTAGAAGGATCCTGGGCCTGTTTCACTTCCTGTTCGAGGTCGCGGATGGTTCCGATGAGGAAATCTTCCCTGAAGTAGGAATTCAGCTTGATTTTGTAAATAACCGCTTTAATGAACTGCGGAAGGTCTTTTCCCGATTTCGATGCCAGGTATATCCTGTCGACGATCTCCATAGCCGATTTCGGAAGGCCGGTATCAGAAAGCGAATCCACCTGTTTCCATTCCTTTTCCCAACCCGGGCTAGCGGCAGCAGGTTTTACAATCTTTTGCCCCATCGCAAGCGATGACATCAGCCCCAGGCATAAAGCTATTCCAAATACAAAAACGCGAATATTCATAATCCAGATTTTATCCAATAATACAAAAACGGAGAGAAGGTACAAAGATTATGCCGGATTTTCATCCTTCACCAAAAATCCCCGGCAGGATTCAACGGCTTCCTGCCGTCTCTTTACCGTTTGAAACCGCGTCAAAAAAATTGGCCCGAAGGGTATCACTTTTTACATCAAGGCGGATTAAGTAAACTGATAGTTGATGAGCTAAACAAGTTCACATTATGTGAACTTCGGATAAATTGTGTTACATTTGTATGCGTATTCACTTAATTAAAGAGCTTTCAATAAACAATTTTTGTGAAGAACATCAGGATCGTGGTGTTTCTTTCGGAAAATGGCTGACAAAAATTAAGTATGTTGATTGGGAAAGACCTTCAGATATCAAGCTTACATTCAACACGGCTTATATTTTAGGTAGAGGAAGCTCCCGGGTGGTCTTTAATATTGGGGGAGGGAACTACAGAATGATTTGTAAATATTATTTCGGATTAAAAAACATCCACTTGTATGTATGCTGGATTGGAACTCATGCAGAATACTCTGTCGTTTGCAACAAGGGACTTCAATTCACAATTAATATCTATTAAACGGAATTATGCATTCACTTCAATTCAAGATTATAAAGTCCATGGATCAATATAATTCATACTGTTCCATCCTGGAAAATTTATTGGAATTAAACTCAGCGGATGAGGCAGTAATTGACGAAATTGAACTCCTTGACATGTTGATTTCTAAATATGATGACGAACATCGTACTCTTATGTTCGCCAATCCAGTCGAACTACTGAAATCTCTGATGAATGATCATAAAATGAAGTCAAAAGATCTTGTGAACATTCTGGGAGTTAGCAAAGGACTCGTTTCAGATATTCTGAATTATAATAAAGGATTTTCAAAAGAGATAGTTAGAAAACTATCGGCATACTTTAAAGTATCGCAGGAAGCGTTTAATCGACCATATAAACTAAATCTCAGACCGGCTCACTGAAGATTTTAAATTCCGGCTGAAAGGAATAGCAGCAGGAGGTAGGTAACAGAATATATTTTCACGGGGGCGTGATATTATCTGGCAAAGATAATGATTTATTGTATATGGCAGATTCAGCCAGGATAAGTTGATCGAATGATCGTGAAGGAGACCATTAATAGATAAACCACTAAAATTCAAGCTAATGCAAAATTGAAATATTTTTCACATCAATTTCCCTGAGAGTTAATTGCGAGAAATATTCTGGTAAAGTACTTTAACATACTGTTTTTATTTTTATATTTGATTCACATACCAACTTCGAAAAGCACAACAATGATTCTTTTTGCTCACAATATGACAACACGACACAAATAACCTCAGGCATTGCAGATGATTAAAATCAAAATTCTTTTCATATTGATTGTTCTCAACTGCACTTCCTGCCTAATCTACGGACAGACTTTACTCGGGATCAAAGGTGGACTGAATTTTTCAACTATTTTTCAGCCATTCAACGCAAATTCCAGTAATAATCATCGGTTTACAAGTTATCCTTCATTTTGTTTTGAATTTAATTTAAAAGGCAGAAAACCAACTCATTTTCATGCCGGTCTTGCGATTTCATATTCACAGGATTCTTTTAAAGATCAGTTTGAAAGTGAAGGCCACTTCCCTATCGGGAAAAATATCACGTATAATGTACAATGTGTTCGGATCACGATATTTCCGGAATTAACCGTCGGAAAACGATGTCAGTTCTTTTTCAATTTAAGTCCGTATCTGAACATAGTCATCAATTCTTCGAAAAGCGGATCCACCTGGAGTTATGAATACATCGGTAGTTATTACGAATTGGTTTACAAAAACGTAAATGGGTCTGCAAATGATGATTTTTGTAAAACAGTGATAGGATTTCAGGAAAGTGTCGGCTTTTGCTACCAGATCAATTCATGGTTTGGAATAACATTTGAAGAGAACGGGAGTATCTCCTGCATTAATCTGGACCCAAAGACAAAATCTTCCCTTGGGAACACTATCGGATTGAAATTGTTATTGGGCGTGGCGTTCACAATACCTTCGAAAACAAAAGACAAAATTTTGTTATAAAAATGTTTACTCATGAAAAACTACTTGCTGATCTCTACCCTGCTGTGCTTTATTGTAATTAAGCTGGACGCACAGGAGAATTTCATTAAAGGGGGCATCCTCACGCTCCATAACGACAGTATGTCTGGAATGATCGACTATCGCGACCGCGAATTGAACCCTTCAACAATTACCTTTCAGAATGCCTCGGGGGAAAGAAAAACCTATAAAGCCGACGAGATAAACGCTTTCTGGGCAGGTAAGGATGCGGTGTTTCTTTCAAAGCACCTCTCGATGGATATTTCGAATTTCCGTCTGCAGGATCTGCTGGTCAATGACTCTGCCATGATTGTTAAGGACACAGCGGTTTTCGTGCGACTGCTTGTAGGGGGGCCTCTGAACCTTTACTATCTCAAGGATGAAAATGAGAAAGAGCATTTCTGGTTCCAGAAAGGGAATGATTCAATTTTCGAAATGAGGATAGTCAGGAAAATGGTCAAAACCCAGGGAGCATCACTCAGCAGTGAACGCTCACTTGCAACTCTCAATCTTTACCAGCTGATCTTACCGGGAATTGTAGAAGGATGTCCTGATCTGCAAACCCAGGCTAAAACCATCAGCTTCTCAAAACCTGCATTCACAAAGTTCGCAATCCAGTATCATGATTGCATCGGGAAGGACAAACCTGTGTTTGTTGCTAAACAGAAACAGGTAAAGGTGACTTTCGGACTGGTGGCTGGCGCTTCAGTGATCAGCCTGAAATTTCACACCTATGATGACATGCCTATTACAAAAGCCAGCTTCCCCTCTGTTTGGACCTATACCGGCGGCGTGGCTTTAAAGATCATCCTCCCTTACCTTAACGGCTCATGGATCATTTATAATGACCTGGTTTTCCGTCCGTACCATGTGACCGGTAGCTACGACGAATCCGACCCGACTTTCCCGGCCATTTCCAATCATTATACCTATGATTTCAACATGGCTTATATCAAGCTGAATACCATGCTGAGGTACCAGTTCCCGAAATGGCAGGTCAAGCCATTTGTAAACATCGGGATGTCAAATTCGTTTGCAGTGCAGAATACCAATTCCTATACGTTTTCTTCCAATACCAAGCCAAAACCCACTTACGAAGAAGGCGCAGCTGTACCCGAAACCAAAACCTACGAAGCAGGATTCATAGGCGGTATCGGCGTAGTGTTTAAAGGCCTGGGCCTTGAAGCCAGGTATGAATGGGCAAATGGTATGAGTTCGTACATGACATTGACCTGTTCCGAAACCTCGGTCACTTTTCTTCTCTCCTATACTTTCGGACAGAAATAGAAGACTGCATCACAAATCATCTTTTTGGGCTTCAGAATAATTTGTAAATTTATATTTCTGAATTACAATCAGGTGATTATGAAAGCACTCCTGTTTTTCATCCTGGCAGGCTTTGCTGTCTGTCCAGCTTCAGCCCAGGATTACCGCAACATTTGCTCCCCGGGAACCACGTTTTTCAAAGACAGCCAGGGGCATCTTAAGGCGTTCAGAAGGGATTCGGTATATCCCCAGCCAATACAGGATACCCTGTTTATTTCGTACAGGGCCATCCGTCCGCAGTATTATATTAACTATTGCTTTGATACTTCCGGCGGCTCGGTTCTGGGACGCAGGATTTATGAAAAATCTGACGGCAGCTTTTGTTTCTTCAATTTTAACCAGGATTCGGTGATGATCAAAAGCCAGGCTTCCCTGAACCAGTCGTGGAAGTTCCTGAGCCTTCCGGGTAACCGCAGGATTGAGGCTACTGTGATTTCCCTGGGCGCGGATAGCATTTTCGGGACTACCGATCCGGTGAAGGTGATTTCTCTTCAGGCAAAGAATTCAGCAGGTGTGAATATTCCTTATTACCTTAACCAGGTGACCATAAGGCTGAGCCAGCATTACGGACTGCTGAAGATGATCGATGTTTGCAGCGTCGGCGATACCTTGAGCAATGATACAACTTCCTTGTATCTTGCCGGGAAATCATCGCCTGCACTGGGGATACAGCCTTTCGGCTGGGCTGACGTATACAATTTCGATGTGGGGGATATCTTCCATTACCAGGGGTATCAGCGATATAACAACATGGGCCCTCAATGGAACGAGATCAAAAGGATTATCGGGAAAACCATATCCGCGAACAATGATACTTTAAAATACCAGGTTGAATATTGCAGGATCAAATGGTTTCCGAACCCTCCTCCGAATACCGAAACCTTGTTCGATACGATCATCGAAACCTATGTGCTTTCAGTGCTGAATCTTGATGATACCAGCCTGAGCAGGCTGCCTTCTGAATTCCACAGTTCTGATCTCTGGGGTATGAAACGGGCTTCGTCATACCAAAGGGCGTTGAACTATAATGGCCGCCCTGAGCAGGAGATCTGCAATACTGAATTCGTGAATTACGATACCTGCTGGGCATACCAGTTCGAGGGTTCGTATCCTTATGTGTATTTTGCGCCCGGACTCGGGCAGTCGAATTTTTTATATTACGGGTATGATATTGGTGTTTATTCCAATGCAGAAACCCTGGTGTATTTCAAAAAAGGCAATGAAACCTGGGGGACTCCGGTTTCGACCGACTGCCATACCCTGGTCGGAGTGGAACCCGCTCCCTCATCCGCAGAAAGGAAAATAAGGATCGTTCCCAATCCGTTCAGCAACAGAACAGAAATTGAGATTCCCTGGCTGCAAGGCGGCGAAGATGCTGATCTGACTGTATATAATGATATGGGGCGGAAGATTTTTCATCAGAAAATCACTTCATCGCCCTATGTCTTTATGAGAACCAATCTGCCTTCGGGAGTTTACCTGCTTGTTGTTTCCTCACAAAACGGACGTATAATTCAAACTGTGAAACTCCTGGCGGAGTAATTACTCTATAGCGACTTTGCCGGGTTTTCTCACATAAGTACTTTCTTGCTCCCTGAGTTGCCAGTCTTCCTGAAGCTGCACTGCCTTTTGTTTCTGAAATAGTTTCAGCCAGGTCACAGCAGGAATAATGTTTCCTGAATGAAGTTCCAGTCTTACGAATATCTTTTCGCTGGGATCTTCACGGTTATTAAGCAAGCGGCTAAGTTTAGTCACATGCAACCCAATCTCACTCGAAAAATCAACCTGCCTGAGATTGAGATCCCTGATATATTCTTCCAGAAAATCGCCAAACGTCAGTTTTACATTACCGGAATCATCGCTGATGCAATCTTCCATCCTGAACCGAAGCTGCAACAACCGGGCCTGAATCCTATCCTTTTCGCTGATCAAAGAAAGTTGTTTCCGGCGGAAATCTGAAAATTCAAGGTCTGATTTTTTCCTCTCTTCCTTATTGATTTCGGCAGGAATCACATGGGCTTCAGCAATCTCGCGTGCGGTATATGTTTTTAATTTTTTCATTCCAGGTAGGCATTTATAAGTTTGAGAGAATTCTGAACATCCGAATACAGGTATAAGCCTGCTGGCTTAAATCCGTACTTTTCATGGTAATAAATCTTCAATACGGTTTTAGGCCTTAGTGCGACAAATCCGTTATATCCCCTTGAAAAGGCCAGCCTGCATGCATGAGCGATAAGACATCCGCCTATATTCTGGAATTCTTTTCGCGAGCCAACATTCTCATCCGATGATTCGAGGAGATCAATTTCGAGCCATAATTCCTCAGGATGATCCGTAACAGACATTAAACCAATGATCATACCTGAAGAACGAAGCTGAAGCTTATACACTTCCTTATGACCCTCCTTCTTCCAATCAAACAAGGAAAACCGCTTGTCCTTTGAAATTTCTGCTAATTCCTGCCGGGAAATCAATGCAATGGATGCAGAAACTAAATTTCCGGTTTTTCGTTCAAACAGATTCACACACAAAGATAACTAAATTTATGCTTCGTGTCAATTTAATTTATGAAAACCGTAAATTATTTATTCGAAATGCAACTTGGTCAACGGGCAATAAAATCCTGAAAACTTTATTTTTTAAGGAATTTCCCCGACATGACCTGGTCCTGGTTAAGCACGCGCAAATAATACATTCCGGCTTGTAGTGAACCGACATTGAGTTCGATATCGCCTGCTGAAAATTGCTTTTCGAGAAGGCATTTACCCGAAATATCAAAAACGGTAAGTGTTCCGCTGCGAAATTCACGACCGGGACTAATTGTGATTTTATCAGTTGCAGGGTTCGGACTGATCTTAAGACTGGAGGTTTTTGTGTGGTTTTCAACACCCACTCCACCTCCATCGGTAGTCTTCAGGATGGTTCCGAAAAGCCCGCCGGTAAAACCATAATTGGCATCAAGGAAACTGAGGCTGCGCAGGTCGTAATATGTGTTTGATCGCTCTTCGGTCCAGTTATAACCGCCATCCAAAGTCTTCAAAATGTGACCTGATGCACATGCAATATACCCGTTCATTTGGTCGGGAAACGTAACTGTATACATTGGATAATACGTTTCAAAAACCTTCACCCAGTCAACCCCTCCGTTCCTGGTTACAAACAATGCCCCACCTGAACTGAAAAAACGTCCGCCCGTTATATACCCGGTATGTTCATCGGTAAAGGTAACCGACATCAGCTCATAGACTTCCGGAAAAGCCTGGATCGTCCAGGTGTTTCCTCCATCGGTTGTTTTCAACACCATCCCGTTCGATCCCGTGGCCCATCCTGTTGAATAATTCAGGAAATAAAGGGAGTAAAGCAGTTCGTTTGTTCCTGTAACCTCTGTTGTCCAGTTAGCCCCACCATCAATGGTCTTTATTATTTTACCCATATCCCCCGAAGCCCAGCCTGTATTCTGGTCGAGGAAAAAAATGGAATACAGTGATGGGATGAAACCTGCACCGATACTGATCCAATTCGCCCCGGCATCACCTGATTTGATCACAGTTCCGTTGGCCCCTGCTGCATAGAGAGTACTGCTGCCTATATGGGTGATCGCGTTCATTTCTTTGGTCGTCCCTGTTGAAAGTGGAACCCAGTTTGTTCCTGCGTTGCCCGTCTTCATGATCATCCCTCCATACCCTGCAGCATACCCTGTGTTCATATCGGTGAAACACATGGCATAAACATCCTGGCTGAAGCCTGAGTTGAGGGGAGTCCATGATGATCCGGAAGTCGTGGTTTTCAGAATAGTCCCGTTTCCGCCAACGACAAAGCCTGTTCCATTCCCTCCCGGACCCATGCTGATCGAATTAAAGAACTGGTTGATCCCGGGGCTGATGGTCGTCCAGGTTAATCCGCCATTACTGGTGGTAAGTATTTTTGAAGATTGAGTGATCAGGCTGCCGTTGTTCACACTGGAAAAAGACAAATCACTGAAGTTGTCATTCGCACCAGACAACAGCACCGACCAGCTTGAACCTCCGTCAACAGTCTTTAATACAGTGCTGTAAGCCCCGCAGGCATAACCGGTGAGAGCTGAAGGGAAGCAGACTTTGTTAAGATCATTTGTGGTATTGGATGCCTGCTGGACCCAGGTAATCCCGGCATCCAAAGTTTTATAGATCAAACCTCCGGAACCCACTGCAATGCCATGGTTTGCATCAGTGAAGCAGATTCCGTTCAAAGGATTGGGATTCCCGGTACTGTATTCGGTCCAGGTGGTACCACCGTCGGTGGTTTTATAAATGACGCCAACACTGAAAAAGCCGTTATACCCGGCAATATACCCGTTGTTCATATCGATGAAAAACATGGAATTTACGTTATCAGGGGTATTTTCCCAGGAAACAGCAACCCCATCGGTTATCCTGAACATAAAACTGTTGCTGCAGATATAACCATTCCCGGCATCGAGGAAAAACGAATTGGTCAGGGTAAGGCTGTTATAATCCCAGGGAAGATCAACACAGGACCAGCTGCTGCCACCATCATTCGTTCTGAGAACGGTAGAGATTTCCCCTGCCGCATACCCGTTTAGCGCGTCGGTGAAAAAAACGGTATTCAAGGTGTTTCCGGTTGGAACAGGATTCATCCATTTCCAGGACTGGGCAACTGCCAGGTTACATGCAAGGGCAGCAAAGATGAGAGCAATGAACTTTTTCATGGTAAAAGCTTATTACAATCAAAATTAAAATAAATAGATAATGCTTAGTGGCGAAGCTTAATCTTTCTTAATGAATTTCCTGCAGAAACTCTGTCCGGATGCCTGGACCTGCATGCAGTAAATGCCCGAAGGAAGGTCACTTACATTAAGATGGCACTCATTTTCATTGACGATTAGACTGCGGATGATTTTTCCCCCGGAATCAAGGATTTGAAGGTTTGCACTCTGTATCCCGGCTCTGCTGAAACGTACATCCAGGATGTTAGTAACAGGGTTTGGATAAAGCGATAAAGATGTTCCGGAAGTCTCAGCAATACCTACATATCCTGCAAATTCCATGACTGTTGTCCTGTTGCCGTTAGCTGCATCGGAAAATGCAATATAAAGCTTGCCGTTTGGTGCTGAAACAAGACTTACCCAGGTTACCTCACCTGAAGAAAATCCTGCCATGCCAACATTGACCCATTGTGCGCCTTCAAATGCCATCACCGTGGCTTTGTTCCCGTTCCCGGCATCCTGGTAGCCCACAACAGGGTTCCCCTGGGAGTTGAACACAATGCTGGTCCAGCCTGCTGCTCCGGCCGAAAACCCTGCCTGGCCAACGTTCACCCACTGGTTTCCGTCGAGTTTCATCACTGTGGCTTTCCATGAATTTGCCCCGTCGGAAAAAGCAACATAGGGTGTACCTGAGGCGTCAAATGCAAGGCTTATAGAATCCATTATGCCGGCTGAAAATCCTGCATTTCCGGCATACGCCCAGCTCAGTCCCTCATATTTCATGACCGAGGCTTTCATTGAATTTGCCCCGTCGCCAAAAGCAACATATGCTACACCTGAAGGGCTGAATGCAATCACGGGGTTTCTGCTGAAACCGGGGGAAAATGCCGCAGTTCCAACATATTGCCAGGAATTTGGATTATAGGTCATCACACTCAGTTTATTCTGGTTTGCCGCATCCTGGTAAGCTACATAGGGCTGGTGATCGTTCCCGATGGCTATCGATGTATGATAGGTGTCGCCTGCCGAAAAATACTGATTACCCGTGTACACGAAATCAACCCCGTTGTATGCAAGGGCTGAGGCTTGATTGACCATGGGCAGATGGTACTGGGTCATTGCAACCTGTGGATTCCCGAGAAGATCAACAGCCATTGTTACATCAAGTCCGACTGCAAATCCGGCCTGCCCGACCTGGATCCAGCTAGCATTTGTGTAAGTAAGCACATTGACTGCAGCTGGCCAGGGGGTGTCGGCGTAACAAATGTAAGGCTGACTCTGGCCGTCGGTGGCTACAGTTATAAAGAATGCAGAGTTTGCAGAAAAACCGGGAGATCCTGTCGGCTGCCAGGAAAAAGAAGACGCGGGAAGAGATGAATTCTTACCTTGCTGAGCGTCAGCAGGGATCATACTTACCAGGCTTGCAAACCCGGTTAAAACCATGGAAAGGAAAAACTTTTTCATATATTTGAATTTTGGGATCTTTCAAGGGGGAGAAATATTTCGAACCGGATATACTATCCGGAGGGTTTTTCCTTTATTATATAAGAGACAATTCGATATGCAAGGGGTTGCCCGTAACTCACTGATAAAACCTCTGCTCCACCTGGTCCTGGTTTTTCTTCTTACCGGCTGCCAGGCCCTGAAGATTGACAAGCCAGCCGAAAAGTATGATGCGCTTACCTACCAGCCTCAGTATTCTTCTCTGAACATTCCCATTGAGGTGAATGCACAACACCTGAAAAAACTTGTAAATAAAAAGCTGAACGGACAACTTTACGCTGACACCAGCTTCGACGACAATGGGAAAGATGACCTCACACTGTATGCTTCGAAACGCGACAGCATCGATATAGGGTTCGATAACAATTTTTTAACCTACCGTGTTCCCTTGAAAATATTCATCCGGAAACGTATATCGATCGGTGCTTTCGGATTTCACCTCAACGATATCAAATCTGCCGAATGCGAAGTTGCCCTGAAATTTAAAACCAAACTGAGCCTGAACAAAGACTGGAGCCTGTCAACCCTCACTCTCCCCGATGGGTATGAATGGATAAGAAACCCGAGTGTGTCTTTTGCAGGACTGAACCTCCCTCTCCCTGTTCTGTCTGATATCCTGCTGAAATCCAAACTCAGCGACATTGCAAAGGAAATTGATAAGGCCATCAAGGCTTCAGTCAATCTTCACCGCATCATCAGCGATGCCTGGACTATAATGCAAAAACCCATGCTAGTCTCCCCCGAATACTCTTTGTGGCTGAAGCTTAATCCGGCCGAAATCAGTTCAGTCCCGATCAGGGGAGGGAACGGGATCTTCAATCATGCCATAGGCTTGAAAGCCCTGGTGGAACTGTATTTCGGACAAAAGCCCGACTCATCGGTGAAGCCGGACCTGCCTCCGCTAAAAATAACCAGCGCCATCCCCGATAATTTTAATGTCAACTTTTCCCTGGATATTCCGTTCTCTTATATCAACGACCTGGCAAAGAAAGCAATGCTGGGTTATACCATGCAGTATAAGAAATACCATATCACCGTAAAGGATATTTCGGTGTACGGACAAGGTCAGTTTCTGATTGTTTCCATGCTTGTGGATGGCAGTGTGAAAGGAACCATCTACCTGGCTGGTATTCCTTCATTCAACAAGGATTCCCTGACCATAGGCATGGAAAACCTGGACTTTTCGATTTCCACAAAAAATGTTGTAGTCAAAACGGCTTCCTGGCTCTTCCATTCGGGATTCATCCAGAAGATGAAGTCGAGCCTCGTTTTCCCCGCAGGTGAACAATTGCGTTCAGCTAAGGAGGAAGTCTCGGCCTATATCCGCGACAACCGCTCCCTGGGGTATTTCAGGATCAGCGGGAAAGTAGACCACCTCGATCCCGACAAGATCCTGATCACACAGCAATCGGTAAAAGCAT
>SESG01013121.1_pt1 | contig 11724 bp, 13 predicted proteins | sample 3171421 | NCBI WGS metagenome assembly SESG01 (sample SAMN10866946, study PRJNA518727) | freshwater metagenome | biome: subpolar coniferous forest; feature: holomictic lake; material: water; isolation source: holomictic Lake 227, 6 m and 8 m depth | place: Canada: near Kenora, Ontario | collected... | reverse complement strand
CGTAATCGAGAAACCAATGCTTGTACTCGAATGAGCAATGTGAGGAGATTGTTAGAAATTTAGGGTGCTGAATGCAATACCTTTTAGCAATGAATTTTTCGGAATCCTTTGGAGAGAGGGTTTATAAATGGCACATGCAGCGTTAGCGCCGGAAAAAACTGATTTTAAGATAGTTCCGACTGGGGCCTTACCAATCATTGCAGTTGTATATATTGCTTTGATTGTTTCAGTAGGGTCGAACAAATTATGGGCTTTGGACTTCTTTCACGTCGTTGGTGGCGGGCTCTGGACTGGTATCGACCTCTTTTTAGGATTTGTAATTGGTCCAATTCTTGGAAGGCTAAGCATCCCAGCGCGGATGGAGTTCTCGAAGAAGTTTATGCCGATGATGTTGGTGATAATGCCGACGTTGGTAATTATGACTTTGGCTGGCGGTTGGCAGTTGGCCCGCCATCAAGATTTCATCTTGTCCTCAGATAAACACCACCCATGGGTGGTTGCCTCAATGATTGTTGTTGGGATTATGGCCACGGTGGCATTGGGAGTATTAGAGCCGGCAAATATCGCCGTCTTGTTCGAGCTGAAGAAAGAGCGACCAAATGGCGAAATTATTGGTCGGTTGATGAAGCGATTCCTCTACACCGCTGGGTTGACGGGCGCCATGCAAGTTGCGACCTTAATAATTATGACAAGGATTGCCACGCTATGAACACAAATAATGATTTCACCTCAAGAAAATTTCCACCGATCGCTGAGATTGCAGTTTCGACTCTTGCTTTAGTCATAATCGGGGGCGTCTATCTCGCCTCTCATCTACCAAACCACATTTCACTTGCTCCAACGACAGCACTTGTATCAATCGCCGCCGCTTTGGTATTAGTTAATGTGAGCTTGTTATTGCGCCTGAAGAATTTCAATTGGAAAACTTTTGCTTTGGTGGCTAAATGGACGCTCTTGGTCTATTTAATTATCAGCGGGACATTGGAATACGTCTTCATTTACGATGGGATGCGCGGTTCGTTATTGGCGCTGATGAGTTCGGCTCTGTTTATCTTTGCCATTAACTTGCCGATTCTCTTTGGATTCACGGTTGCCCGATATGCCGAGAGCCCTGCCTAATTGAGCCAAGGCGGGCAGGTTTTAGGTTTTGGGTTTAGAAAGTTGATCTAATTGGCAGAGAATATGTTCATATTTCTGCTTGGTGGCGCGAGACATCGCGACTTCACAAGTTAAATTGGTAGACAGGTAAGCGTCAAATTGTTGATCGTTTAAGGCAGTGGCTTCTGCGGCAGTGGCGCTAGCAGTTAGTTCTGGATGGAGCATCCCGCGATCACCTGCAAAGGCACAGCAGCCCCAGTCAAAAGGAGTAGTGACCTTCACTGAAATTGCGTTAGCCAAATGTTCCAGATTCCTATTTGATCCGAGCAAGGTGCTTGAACATGTTGGATGAAGTGCGACGGAGTTTAGCTTCGTGGCTATTGTCAATTTTGGAAGCAAGTATTTCGCCGCGAAATCCACGGAATCTATGATTCGAAGCGGCGTATTGGGCATCTCCGAAATTGCTTTGATTAGCCCTTCGCTGCAGGAGGAGTTTTCGCAAACTATTGGGATTCGACCATTATCGCTGGCCGTCATGAGTGAGAGATAAGTTTTGTTAATCATGCTTTGATATCCGATCTTCATCCCCTTGGACTTCCATGGGGTTGCGCAGCATAGATCGTTGATATTCGCAGGAATTGTGTAGGCAAGTCCAGCTTTGTCGGCCAGCGATTTCAGCGAGTCCGAAGAGTCAGAAGAGAACATTGTTGCAATGCAGGATGTAAAGAAGACGAAACTGGCGCTCTCATTTGGGTGCGGAGTGCGAGCTTTGCCGCCCTTTGGAAGATCGCTTGACCAAAGTGGGATCTTTTCCGTTCCGAGCAAAGTTCGAGCCAATCGATTTATAAGTTCGATGAAAACGTTGGGAATTTTCGCGGAGATATTAAGTAACCCGGCAACAGTACGAACTTGCTTTCCCCAGCGGTTCGCCGATTGGTTCCAAAAGCCGCTGTAGATAGCGCCAAGTCGATCAAAACGAAGCTCCCTGACCAGAGTTCCGGTATTGATTCCGACCGGACAGGCACTTTCGCATAAACCGTCAACGGCGCAAGTCTCTACTACCTCGTATTGGGAATCCTTAACAAGTTCGTTGTATAGCTCGCTATTTCCGCCCTCATAAGCACTTGAGATAGCTCGGCGAATAACGATTCGTTGTCTTGGAGTAGTTGTTAAGTCCTTGCTTGGGCAGATTGGTTCGCAGTAGCCGCATTCGACACAGTTATTTGCTATTGCCTCAATTTCTGGAGTGGATTTGATATTTCGCATATGACTTAGCGCATCAGATGAGATTAATACGCCGGGATTTAAGACATTTGATGGGTCGAAGACTGACTTGATTTTTACCATAATGGCGTAGAGCTCTGGTCCAAATTGGCGCTCCACAAATGGCGCCATCATTCGGCCAGTCCCATGCTCAGCCTTGAGTGAGCCATTCTTGGAGAGCACTAGTTCGACCATATCTTCGGTGAAAAGTCGGTAGCGCTCAGCTTTTATTGGGTTGGCAAAATCTTCGCAAACTAGAAAATGAAGATTGCCATCTTTGGCATGGCCGAAAATTACGGCATCCGAATAACCGTGTGTTAAGAAAAGTCTTTGCAGACCGCTGCAAGTAACTTCTAGTTGATCGACCGGGACCGCAATATCTTCAAGCAAAGCGGTTGTGCCTGGGCTTCGCGCGCCTGCCACAGCGGCATATAAACCTTTGCGAATATGCCAAAGCGATTCTCGAACCTGCTGATCGGTGCTCAGAATTGGAGTATTTACCGTTGGAAGCTTGGCGAAGACCGAGTTTGCCACGGTAATCATTATCTCCAATTGCTGATCATCCACGGCCTGATACTCAACGAGCAGCGCTACATGATCCGTTGGAATCACACCGTCTAAGTCCACTTTTCCAGCACGTAGCGAAGCGCCGTCCATTAATTCAATGGTGGCCGGGTTGCTCGTTATGAGCTCGGCAAGCGCTTGCGTCGCAGATCCAATGTTCTCGAAGATTAAAAGACAGGTGGCGGATTTCTTTAGCAATGGGACGGTCCTAAAAATAGCTTCCGATACGAATCCCAAAGTGCCTTCACTGCCGATCATTAAGTGCAGCAAAATTTCAGTAATGGATTCGAAGTCCGCGAAAGAATTGAGTCCATACCCCATGGTGTTCTTTATTTGATATTGCCTTCTAATTTCACCCAAAAGATTAGGATTGTTTTTCAAGTCAGCTTTGATCATTGTCAAAGTTTCGTAGATCTCTGGCACCGCGGACATTAATTGCGAGTCACAGTCGGGATCCGCGGTATTGATGATGGTTCCGTTGTACAAAACGACGGTTGCACTTTGTAGCGTTTGATAAGTGTTATCAATAATGCCGCAAGCCATACCGCTCGAATTATTTGCGATAACGCCACCAATTGTTGCGGCAATCTCGCTTGCGGGGTCTGGCCCGAGCTTTCGCCCAAACCTGGCTAGTCTGGCATTGACGGCGCGGACTGTAGCACCGGGTTGAACTTTGACCCGGGCCCCATCGTCAAGCACTTCAATTTTTCGGAAATGTCTTCGAGAATCAACCAGAATTGCATCGCTTACACCTTGACCGGAAAGACTGGTTCCCCCGCTTCGGAAGGTAACACTGGTCCTATTTGCTGTTGCATAGGAAAACAGCTCTGCTACATCCGCTAGGTCTTTTGGAATTGCAAACGCCGAAGGAATTAATTGGAAATGAGAAGCGTCCGATGAAGTTCGATAACGATCGATACTTCGGGTAGATAACAGGTCCTCATTCATCGATGCTCATTGGCCGTTCCATTAGTACGTACTTCATACTAATATTCGGAAGACTATAACACGGTGGATATTCAATTTTTAGAGAACCAAACTCACTAGTCGGTTTCAATTAGGGGAGAGTCGTGAAGGCACTACGAATAATCGCTCCTCGGGTTGCAGTGGTCCAAGAAGTGCCAGATTTACAGGCGGGTACCGGCCAGCTGTTACTTAATGTTGAACGCGTTGGAATTTGCGGCACCGATGTTGAGCTTTTTACGGGTGAAATGGCGTACTACCGAACCGGACGTACTTCTTATCCAGTTCAAATTGGCCACGAGTGGGTCGGAACTGTAGTTGACGTTGGCGCTGGAGTTTCATCCTCGTGGATCGGCAAGCGAGTCACTGGTGACACGATGCTTGGCTGCGGATTTTGCGCCAGATGCAATTCTGGCAAGACCTATTTGTGTGATGATCGAATTGAATTAGGGATCACGGATGGCTGGGGTGGTGCCCTCGCAGAACAAATGTTGATACCAGAACGGTTTGCATTTGAAATTCCGGATTCAATCTCGATTGCCACGGCGGCAATGATCGAGCCAGCTGGTAATTCACTTCGTAGTGTTGAAGCTGCCGGCTTGAAAGAGAATCAGAAGTTGCTGATCTTAGGTGCCGGAACAATTGGGTTATTAGCGGCGCAATTTGCTTTAGTGAAGAATATTGAAGTTCATGTCGCTGGAAACCGTGAATCTTCCTTAGAACTCGCTCGAGATCTGGGAGTAACTCGCACTTATCACTTTGATGAGATAACCAATGATTCTAAACGCGAATTCGACGCCGTGATAGATGCATCTAGCATTGAATCGATGCCAAAATTGGCTTTGCAAAAAGTGCTCCCCGGCGGCAAGGTAGTGCTCATTGGTTTATCCGCGTCTTCAAGTTTGATCGATACCCGCGAACAAGTGCTGCAAGATGTGACGATGGTTGGAATTCTTTCGGCATCTCCCGGATTGCAGGGAGCCATAAATTACTTTGCATCCGGAGAAGTAAATCCCGAAAGGCTGATTAGCGAAGTAATTGGATTGAACCAGGTAGCAGACCGACTGCAAGGAAATCGCGGCAAAGATGCAAAGTCTGGTCCCAAAATTCATGTCGATCCAAGGAACCAGGAATGACCATCAGTTATTTTAAGGTACTGGCTTTAATAGGTGGCACCAAATGAAACCTACAGTTTGGGATACTCGCAAGTGTCACGTGGGCGAAGGACCGGTAGCGACCGGATTCGAGCAAAATAAGATTTACTGGGTAGATATTCTAAATAATCGAATTCTCTTTAAAGATTTGATTTCAGGCAATGCTGGACAGATCGGCACTTCGGAGAATGTAAGTTTTGTATTGCCGCGCAGCAATGGTGGTCTAATAATCGGGACCGCTCATGGACCCTATTCCTTGGATGCAGCTGGTGGTACTGAGTCGCTACCAACTCGCGCAGATGCCGATGGCTCACCAGATCCAGTTCCAATGCGTTGGAATGATGCCAAAGTAGGTCCTACTGGTGAAATTTGGTTAACGACTAGTTCTAACGGTGTTGCCACTGATCGAATCGGTTTGCACCGATTGAGTGCAGATGGGCTCAGAATTGAAAGAATTCTCTCTGGTATGGAGCTAAGCAATGGCTTGGATTGGAGCCCGGATACTAAAACCTTCTATTTGATCGAAACTGGCGCTCTCAAGCTTCATGCATTTGATTATGAAAACGGTGCAATCTCAAATCAACGGACAGTTATCGATTTCGATCCAAAAATCGAGCAGTACCCAGACGGAATGACGGTTGATGCCGAAGGTGCTCTTTGGATTGCGTTTTGGAATGGCGCCTGTATTAGGAAATATTCACCTAGTTTTGAGCTCATGCAAACCATCGAATTCCCAGTTCGTTTCGTCTCCAGCTGTGCTTTTGCTGGAGCGGATTTATCGACCCTGGTGGTCACCACTGCAACGGGCGACAATGGTTGGCACGACGAGCATGATCTTGCCGGGATGACTTTTACGCTATCTACTGATGTCAAAGGAAAGGCCTCCTATGTCGCTGATTTCTAATAACAACAGGGAACAACAAGGGCGCGTCGCGATCGTCACGGGTGGATCAAGCGGCATCGGTCGCGGGGCCGCTCGTGAGCTTGCGGCGCAAGGAGCTTCGGTCGTCGTACACGGATTAAATTTGGATGAAGCCGACCAAGTTGTAGCTGAGATTTGCAGCGCTGGGGGAGTGGCGGTTGCCATTGCCGGAGCGATCGATGACCCACGTACATCTTTTAATGCTGTTGCTCTCGCGCTAGCCCAATACGGGCATCTCGACGTTCTCGTAACTTCTGCTGGAATTCAACGGTATGGAACCACAACAGAGACCTCCATTGAAGTATGGGATGAAGTCTTTAATGTAAATGTAAAAGGCGTTTTTCTGGCGTGCCAGGCTGCTCTTCCCGAGATTCGCAAGAGTCCTTCTGGAAGTATTGCAATAATCGCCTCTGTCCAAGCATCTGCCACGCAGGCGAATGTCGCTGCCTACACTTCAAGCAAAGGCGCACTTTTATCTTTTGCTCGCGCAATGGCGGTCGATGAAGGTCGTTATGGGGTTCGAGTAAATTCAATTAGTCCAGGAACTATCGACACTCCGATGTTGCGCAACACCGCCAAAATATTGAGCGACGGAACTCCAGCTCAAATGCAGGCTTTGGTTGACGAGTGGGGATCTGCTCATGCCCTTGGAAGAACCGGGACGAGCGCCGAATTAGGTGCGGTAATTTCTTTTGTAACCAGTCCCCGCGCAAGTTTCATGACCGGAGATGACATTCGAGTCGATGGTGGCCTGCTTGCGCGCCTGGCGGCTGCCGCACCAAAACCGCATTAGCTAGGGCGCCGAATTCGTTACAATAGTTAAATGCCCGGCGAAATTATGAAAAATGAGATCTTTGAAGTTCCACATGTCTTCTCGCGTTTAATTTCAGCGACGGATGTGTTTACTGAAGCTGGTTCGTTACTAAGGGAAAAAAATTATCGTTCAGCGCTAATTTTGGCGCGAGGCACTTCGGACAATGCGGCCCACTTTCTCAAGTATCTAATAGAGACGCAATTGGGTATGCCCGTAGGTTTAGCATCTGCTTCCTCCGTGACTGTCTACAACACGAATCTTCGCTTTGAAGATGTTTTGGTAATCGCCATCAGCCAGAGTGGGCAATCCCCTGATTTGGTTGCATACGCGAAGTCAGCAAAAAGTGCCGGGGCAACGCTAATTTCAATGACAAATGATCCGGATTCCCCGTTGGCACTAATCGCAAGAATTCATATTGATTTAATGGCCGGCCCAGAATTGGCAGTTGCGGCCACAAAAAGTTATGCCGCGCAACTCTTGGCCTCTTACTTATTGGTTTGCGCCTGGTCCGGAAAACCAGCGGAAGTGGCTGATTTAGTTTCTGCAACCAACCTACTTTTAACAAAGGATTTAGCTCATGGCGTCAAGCAATGCGAATCTTTCATCCACTTGCTCGGTTCGCAATGACTCGAGTTCCTCGTCGAACGACATGCGTGAACAATATGGCGGAAATCTATTCTTGACCAGCGCGCACAATATCTGCTCGGGTTTGTCGCGAGTTTTTCGCAGGTATACCTCTCTTATACAAATTAAGAAAGTGACTTATTTATCACCGCAAAAAACAACGCCCTCGACCGAAGTTCGAAGGCGTTGCTTATTGTGCTTAAGCTGTTGTCACTTCGAAGTGGTTGCCTTTGCAACTACTGCAGGTTTTACGGGAGCAACAGGCTTAACTGGAGGCGTTGGCTTGGTAGGCAGTGCAAGCTTTACTGGATCCGCTGGTTTTACCGGACGAACAGGCTCAGTACCTAGTGCTGCAACAGCGGCCTTGAAAGTAGCCAGCGCTGCGGTTGTTGCTGTGGTGTGAGCTTTCAATGCAGCTTCAATGCCGGCACTTGAACTATCAGCGGCAATGGCTGCCAAGAAGGCGGTGTCAGCGGCGGTGTGTGCAGCATCTTTTACTGCATTTAAAGGCTTGTATTTTGCTTGATAAGCATCGTTCGCCGTTTTAAAGGTAGCCCAAGTTGCCTGCCATGAGGCGTTGAATGCTTGATTCGTAGCGGTCCATCCGGCCCAATATGCTTTCAATGCTGGACGGTACGCAATTTCGTTCTTTACTAAAGCGACTCGATATTGCTGCAATGCAATTTTATACGCGGCCAGGTCAGCCTGGTATTGAACTGTAGCTGGATTTACAGTCTTAACAACTGTGGGTTTTGGGGTTGTTGTGACGGCGGCAGAAACTGCGCCGATCGAAGTTCCGACAAGTCCCAGTGTCAGGATTGCGACACTGACATATTTGGATCTCTTCATTTTGACTCCTTGGTCGAGTGGGCCTGATTGCCCCTATAAGGAATAGTTCTCGTGCATCTTGTGTAACCTCTGTGGTTTTCCTATGCCAATCTTGCGGGAATTTTAAGCACGCAAATAGGGCGGTACCCCTCCAAAATAAATCACGTGAACGAAATGTGGTGCACGCCACTTGATAATTAATTGAAAAAGAGATGCGGTTATTTCACATCAAGAAGTAATAAATCCTGCTCTGGATCATCAAGAATTTTTCGAACTTCTTGCGCGCAGCGACAGGCAACGGCAATTTTTCGAGCCCATTCAAAGGCTTCGTCATCCGAATCAACGTTCACAATTGCAAAACCACCGATATGAACTGGACTTTGTTGAAGCGGACCTTCCTTGATTTCGCCATTTTCGAAAACAACAACTGGGGAGTATCCCCTGAAACCGCCACCATGAATCCAAACGCCGGTATTAATCGCATCTGCCATAACGGCATGAGCTGCATCGCCTACCGCTTCAAAATCCTCTTCCGGGAATGTCATGTCTCCATCGTTAAAAGATATGAAGTAGTTGGTCACTTGCGCTCCTTTGTCATTAACAAAATGATTTTGATTTTGAGGACGTTGCTTCCACCACTCGGGCTTTTCACCAATGAAACCTAGCCCTGACAACTTCAGCCCACGAAAGTTGTCTTTCATCTAGCAGGCCTAACATAATTACAAAATCCATGAGTGCCCGCGCCCCCGCCTCGACTGGCATTTCTGAAATTTCATTCAAAAGCTTCGCTTCTTCTGGATATTGCACTTCTACTCGGCGAAAACGATCAAGGTTGTCCTCGTAACGAGCCGTATCAGCAGCTGGTTCGCGTGCCGCACGAAGCATTCCGATGGCGCCGTTCATTGCTCGCGTCCGAATCCCTTGTCCCGCGATTAACAGTTCCCCACGTCGGGCACGGCCGATGGCAATAAGAATTGTGGAAAGAAAGAGTGACCATTCTTCCTCTAAAGTGAAGATCCTCGGGTTGGTGCGAGCTTGGATTTTCTTGACGCGGTCTACGATATTTGTCTTATCTACTGGGACAGCCCAGGAGTTGACTGAAGCCAGTTCCAGTTCTGTATCTTCGAAGACCGCAAATTCAAGAATTCGACCATTCGTATATACGACTTTCAAGCCGTGGTCAGTTTCTCGAGGTGAAAATGCGATCGCCTTGAATTCAGGCAACCACGACAGGTCTTTGCGGAATTGTTCGCCATGACCGAGCTTTACGATCAGAAAGAAGTCATGATCCGACCACTGATCGGCTCTAAATGTTTCTGCTGTCGAGCCCACTAATACCAAGCCAAGTACGTCGTTATTCTCTTGCGCGCTGAGGGTTAGGGCATTAGAAAAAGCCAAGAATTCAGAGATCTCATTTTGGGATGGATTCATGTCGAAATAATAGATCGGACTGGATTATTTAGGCTATTTCCAAACTTCGATAAACGGGACTATCGCTCCGATTTATGCTCATCAGCTAATTTGTCCATGAGAGCAAACAACACTCCTGAGATTATGAAGGTTACGTGAATGCCAATTCGCCAGCCTTCGCGCTGTGGGTCGAATGGTCCCTCTTGCATGAAGTCTTTCAATAATTCGATGACAGAAATCGCAACTAGCGAACCAATTAGCTTAATTTTTAGACCACTGTAATCAACGTGGCCCATCCAATGTGGACGGTCCGCTGCGCCTGTAGCGATATTTATTTTTGACACGAAGTTTTCGTAACCGGCGAACAAGACAATTATGATCAGATTTCCAAGGAGAACGGTATCTAAAAGTTCTAAGACCTGAAGAGTAATTTCATTGGACGAGGAGGACGTAATATGAGAAATCATGATCCAAAAGGAATGGAAGAAGCGGTACAGAATAGGTAGCAACGCCGCCAGTAAACCTAAATAAAGAGGGGCTAATAACCAGCGCCCGGCAAAGATTAATCTCTCGAGAAGATCTTCAAGTTTATTCATCATTTCTCTTTTCGTTCTTACTTTTGTACCCCTAGGTTACCCACATAAGTAAATGTCGTTTAACGAACAAAAATCCCAGATCAGCCCGCTTTCGGTGGCATTAATCTATTCGCGACGCACTCAATCGAGTTCCCAGAGTGTCTTAATATGGTGCGTTGTGAGGGACTCGAACCCCCGACCCGGTGATTAAGAGTCACCTGCTCTACCAACTGAGCTAACAACGCGGGAAAAACTGTTTTTACGTGCGGAGCAGACCCTATCAGCGCTACTCGGCGTGGGCAAAAAGGCTAGAGGGCGTCGCTGCCGCGTTCATTTGTGCGGACGCGAACGACGGTTTCTACCGCAGTAACCCAGACTTTGCCATCTCCAATAGCGCCGTGATTGGCGGTAGCGACCACTAAATCGACGATCCGATTGAGATCTAAGTCATCGACCAAGATTTCGAGACGGACTTTTGGGATCAAATCCACGGTGTATTCGGCGCCGCGGTAGACCTCTTTGTGGCCCTTTTGACGACCAAATCCACTAGCTTCCGAGACCGTCATACCGGCGATTCCGTTGGCTTGCAGAGCAGTTTTAATGTCATCAACTCTGGCTGGTTTAACGATGGCGGTAATCAGTTTCATGGGTCCTCTTCTCTGACTAAATCTTATCGAGTTGTGTACGAAGTAATGTCGTAAGCGGATTCGGCGTGGATAGTTGTGTCTAAACCTTCAAGTTCGATATCGCGACGGACGCGGAATCCGATCGTTTTTTCAATGGTCTTGGCGATTGCAAAGGTAGCAGTAAATGAGAAGGCCGCCGTGGCGACGATCGCAATTAATTCCTTAACAAGCAAGCTGGCATTTCCGTGTATGAATAGACCGTTGCCCCCAAGTTTGTTTACGGCAGTCGTGGCTATTAATCCGACTCCGATCATGCCAACAATTCCGCCGATGCCATGGACACCGACAACGTCAAGGGAATCGTCGTAATTAAATTTATATTTTCGCGAAACGGCATAGGCCGAAATTAATCCAGCTAGCGCGCCAATAACGAGAGCGCCGAGCGGCGTAACAAAACCGCAGGCAGGTGTGATTGCGACTGCCCCTGCGATAGCGCCGGAAGCAGAACCTAACGTTGTGGATTTGCCTTCTCTAATTTTTTCGTAAGTTAACCAGGACATCGCAGCGGCTGCGGTTGCAATCTGAGTGTTGATCATCGCTGTTGCAGCGAGCTGTCCGGCAGACATTGCCGATCCAGCGTTAAAACCAAACCAGCCAAACCAGAGCATTCCGGCGCCCAAAAGAACGAGCGGCATATTGTGCGGTCGCATAGGGTCGCGTTTAAAGCCCTCTCGCCGTCCTAAGACGATCGCGAGTGCGAGCGCCGCTGCTCCGGAATTAATTTCAACCACGGTGCCACCAGCAAAATCCAAAGCGTGAAGTCGATCTACGATCCAACCGCCATGTCCATGTTGCGAAGCGAACGCCCAATGCGCAACAGGGG
>SESG01024634.1_pt1 | contig 11726 bp, 13 predicted proteins | sample 3171421 | NCBI WGS metagenome assembly SESG01 (sample SAMN10866946, study PRJNA518727) | freshwater metagenome | biome: subpolar coniferous forest; feature: holomictic lake; material: water; isolation source: holomictic Lake 227, 6 m and 8 m depth | place: Canada: near Kenora, Ontario | collected... | reverse complement strand
CCACTGTTACGCCTGTATTTGACATATTTGCCTCCTACACTTTACAATGCATACCGCAGGCGGCATGCCTTTCTACAGACGGTTTAGTGCTTGCAACGCAAATGAACATACTTCACCCAGGTCCAAATCAGTGTTGGACTACTTCAGCATTGTTTTTGGAGCCGTTTAGAACCTTGTTTGATGCTGCTCGATCGGCAGACCCCATCCATCACCTAGTGGGCTTATGTATAGCGCCGGCGGAAAATATGTGCTGTGACCACGGACACACGGCGAATATTTTTCTGGAATATCAAGGCACTAGACAAATCATGGCGGAGAATCAATGTGTTAGGCGCTGGCCGGGGCTACGAGAATAGAGCATTCGTAGCGGTGATTGTGATGGCCGTCACAAGTCCTGCGTGCGACAAAATGGACCTGCTTAGTGTGCCAGTGCATGTCCGATGTGAGGCTATGGTACGCGCGATATTATGCTAGCGCGGCCCTTACGATGGCAAAAAACCCTTCGTCTTCGAACGATCCGATAGTTCGATAAACGAAGTACTTTGCAGTGTTTTTACTTAATAAGGCTATCGCTTGATATTGCTTAGCGCTTGGTTAACATCATCAAAGTTTTTGTATACATTTTTAAACTCTACGCCTTCAATGCGTCCTTGCATTAGTTCCTGCGTTAAATATAGCATCGGTTTTCCAGTGACAATCTGGAGTAAAAATAGCGTTGCAACAAACCCAGTTGCTCCGATAGCAGTTTTTGCAGCAAACCACTTTAAAAATGCATCAGCACGCTTTTTTTGAAGTTTTGCGCTTTCGCTTAGTTCAGGTTTTTCGTGTGCATCCACTTCACATGAAGGTTTGTTTCTGAAGTACCCTATTGCTCTTGAAAAGTGCTCAATCCAATATGAAAGGCCGAGAAAACACAATATCCAGAAAAAATACCTCAAAACGACTTCAGGGCTACCTGATATAAAACCCAATGAAAAACCTATAAAGATAACTATCCAAGCGATGACGGCAGCAAAGGAAATAAGGATAACTTTTAACAAGTTATCACCCTGCTCTCCGCATATAGCATTTAGATTATGGCCCTTTGACGCGACATAACCTGGCGATTGTGGAACCTTGGGAATCCTCTTTCCGAATGACATTATAGCCCCCAATATATATATATTTTTAGCCACTCGATTTTTTAACGGCGCCTAGCCCCGTGCTTTACGAGTTATGTATAGCGTGGGTGAACATGATGCTCAGTGCCCACGGACACACAGTGCGCTTTTTTCCAATGGCGCACGGAGTTGCGCGGGGATGGCGTAAAATCAATGCACTAGCAGATTCTTTCTGTGCTAATGCCCGGTTTGATCGAACATTTTTGTGATGGCGGTCACACTTTACGGGTGCGGCATAATGGCCTGCGGGACGCTGCCTACAGCAATGCGCTGCTAAGGTTTGCGGGGTAACCTGGTAGAGAGTTCGACAAACGAACTTTCCTAGACATTGATATCAAACGCTATTTTGAAATCTGCCCTCATTGCACAGCAAGGTTTGCGGCCAAATGTGGTCTTTATTTCGACCAAGATGCAGCCCATGTAGATCATATGTTATTAGTAAAATGCTAATCAAATCACTGTTAGATGCAACGACATATAACTTTTGGCGATGTTAAGGCAAATGAGAGTTGCAAAAAAAGGTGGTCAGTGAGTGCAATCTAACATTGACCTTTGGTGGCATTTTAGTATCATTTTTTTGTTGGTTGGCTAACGAAGTCCTGGCGTAAAAATATTGGAGACCCTGGTAATGTCGGCTAATGACCACAGCATCGCTCCTAAAGAATACGCTGGTATCGGCAAGCCGAACTCAGGTGAACCCGCAGCAGATATAACTGTTGTTCCAAAACGCGCAGGTTCAGGCGCGCATGCAGGACAGCACGCGCCGTGTGATAAGGGCGCCGTGTTTAAGGTAAATGAAGTTAATAGTGGCTGGTTCAGAACTGACGCACCGCTTTGCATGGTTACATTAACGCATGCCGGCGGCTGCGTAAGGTGGTCTCCTTCGTCTGGCAAAGATCGCATTATCATTGGCCGGTCCGCTACATCAAACATCGTAATCAAGCATGACGATGTTTCTCGTATACATGGATTTATCACAATAGTTGATAAGGGCTGCGTCTATGTGGATAATAGCCGAAACGGGTCTGCAGTGCTGGCCGGCGGTTCTCTTATGAGACTGAGCCATGCAGGCACAGTTATTACGGGCAGTGGGACCATATATGTTGGTTTTGATCCTTCAGACGGCATCTACAACGAAGAATGCGTTATTAAATATGATGTCTCATTTGATTGAGTGTTAAACGGGGTTTTTGGGTTGGCCAATACCGGCGACCAAGGATTGTCCGCAAAATGGATACCGAACTCAACATCTTAATCCCAACGCCCCTGTTTGAGAAATGCGCAGCAGCCCCTGCAACCTGTGATCCCACCTCTTGCCCAGGGCCTAGCACCTTAGCAGTTCGGACCATTATAGGTGGGCGCTACACTGTAAGTGGAGTCCTCGGCCAAGGGGGCTTTGGCGTCACATACCGCGCATATGATAGGCGGCTATCGTCTGTGGTGGCGGTGAAGGAGTATGCGCCCTATGGCGTTGCAAGGCGGGACAGCGACGGCATTTCGCTCTCACCGTGTGTGGGCAATGCCGATATTTTTGAGTTTGGCCGCTCAAAGTTTTTGGAAGAGGCACAGGTTCTGGCAAAACTTCGTCAAATATCGAGGGTTGTCTCTGTTTATGACTTTATTGCAGAAAACAATACCGCTTATCTGATAATGGATTATCTAGCCGGTATGACGCTACGTCAACTTCAAAAGCGTCAAGTTGATGAGCGGTTTGAGTATGAACGCGCTTTGCCGATATTTATTAGCGTCCTTAACTCGCTGTCTGAAATTCATCATGAGAATGTTATCCATGCTGATGTAACACCTCAAAACATATTTTTTTGTGGAAATGGATCAATCAAGTTAATCGATTTTGGATCAGCCAAGCACGCAACTGCTTACGGTCCGCATAGCCCTATAAGGCAAGTCACGAGCGGATATACGCCTTGCGAGCAGTATGGCCGAGATGTGGCGTTGGTTGGGCCTTGGTCGGACATCTATTCAGCAGCGGCTTCCTTTTACCACCTGCTTACAGGTGTCCAGCCTGTAGAAAGCATGCTGCGGTTATCCAACGACACTTTAAAGCGACCATCTGAGTGCGGAGTTGACTTGCCTGTAGAGGCGGAGGCCGTCCTTATGAAGGCGCTAAGCGTCAATCCACAGGACCGTTGGGCTAGTGCTGCGGACTTTGCCGACAATCTGCGGACCGCTAGCGTTGCATCAGGTAAGAAGGGGCTCCCACTATCTGGTAATATCGTAACGCGATCAGGCCGGCGGAAACGCAAGCCTCTTGTGCCTCTTGCTCAACTGCGTAACCTAGTTGATGCCCACAACCGCTTTCTACAAAAAAAGACTAACGGTAAGCGGCTAAGTGCGCGCAATAAGGATTTTAGTTGCCTTAAAATCGGGCCAGTTAGGTTAATGGAGGCTGATTTAACCGGTGCTGTATTCGCTTGCTCTGATCTTTCTGGTGCTGATTTTTCAAACGCTGATCTATCTTGTGCTGACTTTACTGGCGCCAACTTACGGCATACAAAGTTTGCTAATGCCGACTTGCGTGGCGCTTGTTTTGATCACGCGGACCTTACAGGATCAACGCTTGGCTGGGCAGATTGCCGAGAAGCCGTGATGCTGGTGTACGAGGAGGTTCGACAGTTCTCTGCGGCTAGAGTTAACTTTGATCAGGGCGGCACGACTTCGTTTAGGTCTGGAAATCTCAGTCACGCCGACATGAAGGGCGCCAATCTCCAGGCTGCACAGTTTACAGACGCCCAACTCGACAATGTAGATTTGTCATCGGCCAATCTTAAGGATGCCTCGCTTGTTCGCACCCGTCTGGCCCACGCCAAGTTTGATGGGGCAATCCTACTTGACTGCGATTTTGCTGGCGCTGATTTAAAGGGCGTGGACACAACTGCGGCAAACTTTGAGACGGCTAAGGCTGTGCGGCAGATGGGGCCCATGGCACCCACTTTACATCAGAAGTTTGAGGCGCATCGGCTTTGGATTGAAACTTCATCCGCTGCAGGGCAACCCCTTGTGCTCAAAGATACAGACCTTAGCGGGCTAAGGTTGGAAGGGGTAAACTGGTCAGCAGCGCATTTTGTGTCTGTAGACCTTACAGATGCCAATCTAACAAAGGCTACGCTGTCTGGCGCTAGTTTTACCGGGTGCAAACTTATACGGGCTAATATGTCTGGTTCGGCAGGGCGCGGTGTTAAGTTCGTGTCTTGCAATCTTTCCAAAGCAGACTTTTGCCATAGCAAGTTGTCACCCCTTAATGTTACCGGCAGGCGGAAAATGATCTCTGTGTTTGATGGGAGTATTCTTAAGGAGGCACGGCTTAATGACTGTGCTTGTGAGCAGGCTAGTTTTCGGAATGCCGACCTTACTAAAGCATCCTTCGAAAATGCCATATTAATAGGCGGTAACTTTGATGGTGCCAACCTAAAGGATACTATTTTCAAGGGCGCAGTGACTGACGAAGCCACGGGTATCCCTGGTTAGTTGAGGAGTTCGATAAACGAACTCCTCAAGCACATGATTATGCTCACTTTTTAGAAATGTCCCATATGCCTAGAGGACGAAGGCAAGGTTTGCCCCAAAGCCCTTGCCCTCAACTCCTTAATCCTCCGCTCCATATCACGCAATCTAGCCTCGGCTTTTCTCTTTTTCGCTTCCTCAATAGCCTTGTCGGCTGCGGCTATTTGTCGATCTTTCGGGAGGCCGCCGGGTACAGGCGGAATGCTGATTTCCTCCATTAAATCCCCATACCAAATGTTAATAAGTGCGGAATGTATCTTGTTCAGCACTTTGTGGCACTCTCTTAATACGATCCGCCTTTTTGCAATGTCGTTCATAATGTCCTCCAAATGTTAGTGTTATTGCCTATTGTATTTATTCACCTTGATATTACCATCTTCAAAAAGTACCTACACATATGTAGCAGTAGTTTATTGTGCCTACACTAACTGGAATATAAATAGTTTTGTTATTTCAATAGTTTGTGCCGGCAAATAGCGGGACATGTATGAATGTAGGCAAGTCTAGCATTTTACAGATAGGCCAGTAACTCAAATAGAGTTTATATCTCAGGATAGTTTAACAATATAAAAAATACCTACACTACCTACACTAAGTATAACAACAAAAGCATAAGCCCTTGAACGCAGCGGCCTATTAGCGATTGAGTTAGTGTAGGGTAGGCTCAAAATACCTACACTAATCCTACATTATATTCAAAAACCTACACTCACTCAAAAATATGGGGCTGTAGCGGGGCAAAATGCCCCGCGATATATTTATATATCGCTGATTAAATAGTTTTTCTGAAAAGCGCCATTTGCAGCATTGCTAGATATTGCGAGCATAAATAACTATGCAACGGATTTAGACTAGGCAGTTTTGCCGTATGCAGCATTGATAAGGCGGTGATATAAATGTGGATAAATAACTTTATAGAATACCAGGCTGAACTTGGGCAAGTCAGTCTTTTTAATCCCCCAGCCCAACACCGACATAATGCAATGCCAGACAAACAATCGCTTTCCGGACCAAAACTGCCAAATCCAGGTCCGGAAAGCATTTACTTTGAAAGGACATATTATGTCGACATTAACTCTATTAATCGCCGAGAAGCACCTTCTTTGTAAGGTGTTTACAAAAAAACCGAACAAACCGATAACTGAAAAGTCTTATGGAAAGGCTTTGTTATTCAGAAATGAAACTCTAGAACTGCATGACTTGAAAGATGCGTATTTAGTGCTCAAAGAAATATCTTCTGTTTCTAACATTTGCTTTATACGTGGCAACATTAGAGAGGGGTTTATCGGAAAGACGACAAGAAGACTTTTATCCCACAGAACCGCTTTTGGTATTCAAGAGCCAACCATTGAAACTGATCCGAATGGCAAAAACCTTTTGATGCTTGACTTTGATGATGTGTCAAACCCAACAGGCAAAAAGCCTGGGGTTGCCGATATTGAGCGGCTTATTATCAAACAGTTGCCTCCAGAGTTTTCGTATGCGTCATTTTTCTATCAGTTTAGTTCGAGCGCAGGCATCTACGGCTGGAGCAAAATCAAAATACATTTGTTCTTCTGGTTAGAAAAGCCACTTATGGACGATTACCTCAAAATATGGGCGAAGGACGTTAACAAGCAAATGGGCAGGCATTTCATAGATGACTGCGTTTTCGGTTCTGCTCAAATCAACTATATCGCTAACCCAATAGTAATCGGAATGGTTGACCCACTCGGAGACGAGCGCTGGGGCTTTGTGCAAAAGACCACAGACAACTTAGTGCTTAACTATACACCTATAAAACCCAAACCTATTCCCGATTATATACCAACGGGGAATACCACCAACTTTTTTCTTAATCGGCACGTTACATTAGATGCAAAACTTCGTGAGGTTGGCGGCTCTGGTGGGTTTAGAATGCCATTGCGAAATGCAATATTCCACTACATAGCATCGTGCCAACTGAAAGGCATTTCACCAAACTATGACGATTTCCTTATTTGCGCTTACAGCATTTGCTATGGCGTTCTTTGTGAGAATGGCAGAGGGCGATATTTGAATGATTATCACCTAAGGCCAATGTTTGATTGGGTGGAGGTGAGGTGTGTTGCGCACAGAATAAGCCCTAATAAGGGTTATTCAAAGTTGGCATCAAAAAGCAATGCTGTTGTCAAGGGCTTGTTGAGAGATATTGGCAGCATTAATGCTGAGATAGGGGGATGTGATGGAAAATAATGGTTATGATATTAGCGTTTATGAAGCGGGTGTGGATGCGATAAGGAAGGACATTATAATAGTTGATGCCGAGATTGATCGCATTGAGCGTAACATGCTGGATAATGACACAGGGATAGCGCTAGCGTTAAGGGAACAAAACAAACGCCTGCACGAGAATGCGCTCAAGAAAGCACATGGCGTGCTCAGAGAGTTAAATGTGAACCTGAAAAAAGCCTTGTTGGAAATCGAGGTTATTAAGGTGGTTGGCACAATCCCAAAAACGCCGACAGAGTTTGTTTACTCATATATTAAGCACATTAAAGCCGAAATAACACTTAATAACTGCATTACAAAGTGCTCTGATAAGTTGCTTGGTGCCGTTGATGCATTGGGGGATATGTTGCATATTGTAAATGACAACATGAAACTAGGTTTCCGTGAAAATATTATAAACTATGCATTTGATCAATACCTCAGGGAGAACAGTTTTATAAGAAAAAGCGCTCTTGTTGATTTGGTCGGATTTGATGGAAACATTCGAGTACAGGAATGGATTGCGCTTGCAGTTGCCTGCTTCACAGGAGATCCGCCAGAATATACAGTTGCAGTTTTGCGCAAGTTTATTTGGCAGGTCAAACGCAAGATGGTTGGGCTTGATATTTACAATCATATTATGCCGGTTATTTATGGGTCCCAAGGGACGGGAAAAACAGTTTTTCTTGGTCAGTTTGTGGGTCCTATTGCAGAGAATGTTACTTATCCAAACCTGAAGGAAATAACTGATACGAGGCATAGGCAGTTGTGGTCGAGATGGGTTTTGGTCGTGGACGAGATGGAAGGCTACGATAAAACAGATGTTGATGCGTTAAAAAATGTGATCACGAAGCAATATGTAAGTGGCCGCGTTATGCACTCACAAAAAGACTTTAATGATATTAACTCGGCTAGTCTTATTGGCGCATCAAATCGCACGCTTGATGAGTTGGTTAAAGATAGCACGGGAATGAGGCGCTTTATCCAACTATACTGGGGTGATGTTGATGATGCCGGCTGGGCAGTTGTTAACAAAACGGACTTTCTTGGCTTATGGAAGAGTGTTGATTTAAATGAACCCGATCCTATGGAACCTTTTAGGGAATACACAAAAGCAAGGCAAGAGGAACTAAGACAAAAAACTTATGTCGAGCAGTGGTTAATCGATGAAGAGCGAGACTACGGTTTTGATTGCGAGAAGCGGTGGATAGGCTGGAAAGGTAGCGCTTTGCTACATATTGAAAACTTCAGTGTCTGGTTAAGAAGCAGGTTTAATGTCAGCGCCTTTACATTTAATAGGTTTGGTAAGGAAATGAAAAGGCTTGAAGGAAAGTTGATAGAGTGCAGGCGATCTAGTGCGGGCATTCAATATCGACTGATCGATCAACCACAACCAGATACTGAACATGAGCGAGATGTTGACGCTAGTTCGAGTGCATTTATGCCGAAGGGTGTAAATAGTAGGCTTCGGACCATAATGGGCAAGACTGAAAAGTCTTCTTAAGGGCTGAAACAGAGGTATGCCAGGGGAGTTCGACAAACGAACTCCCCATCTTATTGATTTTTCGGCATTTTCGGTAAATCGCGCTGTAAGGCACCGCCTGTGCGTCGATTTCTTCCAGCAACGCGCATCAAGCCTCATCCCTCCGAACGCATCCCAGCCCCCTTAAAGCCCCGCCAGCGCGCATTTCTCCCAAACCCTTCCTGTTGTCCCGCAAAATGTTGGACGACTCGGGCTCATGCCGAGTCGCAGCCCTGATCTACGGCCAGAGTGACGCTCGTTGCCCATATTGGCGGATCACTCCTTGAGCGGCTTATCCATGGCAGTAGCATACAAGGACCAGAACATTGGGAGAACCATAATGTCGATCCTTGATACGCTTACCCTGTCCAACGCTAGCCGCCAGCCGGCTACCGCTGGCGTCCACGGCTACCGCAACAAGTTCATTGCCGCCCTCGATATGCAGATCGAGGCGGTTACCGCGGCGGTTAAGGGCCAGCCCTTTGTCCGTACAGACAAGCGCACCCTTGTAAACGCTGAAACTGGCAGCAAAGAGAAGGCAGATGTCCAGGTGCGCTTCCGGCCCTGGTGGTGGAAGACCGCTAGCGGCGCTGTGCTTGTTGAACTGCGCTATGCCAACAAGCCGGTAGAGATCAAGCCGGGCAAGTCGGCCTTCTCCGTCGCCACTCTCGACAAGGTCGCTCCTACTCTTGAGAACATCAAGAAGGCGGTGGTCGCTGGTGAGTTGGACAAGCCGCTGCTGGCGATCATCGACACCAGGAAGAAGGAACTGAAGCGGGACGAGGCAAAGCCGGCCAAGTAAGTGCCCTCAACGCACACTGGGGAGGCTCTGCAATGCCTAAATACGATGTTTCCCACATTGACCTATCCCGCTATCAGGAACTACGACGCCAGGTAAAACAGGGCAGGGCAGTTGCTATCATCGTTGTTCAGTATCTCAGCGCAGATGCTTCCCCAGCAGCGCATCCGCCCATATTAAATCGGGCTGCTGCGAATAAGGTTTCAGACTAATGGGCACTATGAGACTGTCTTTTGAACAGGGAAGTTACATTGAACTTGCCGACCTTGAAAAACTCGTGATGCCCTTTGTTTGTAACAATCAAAAATGTATAGCGGCCATATATAGCCTTTGCCCATCGGGGCGCCGTATATGTTGCAACAATCTCGCACGCGTCCGGCTGCTCAAGCATGCTTCTTAACTCATCAAGTGACCTTGTCTTTTTTGCAAGTTCAATAGCGCGCTTTTTGACGTAACATGATTTGCATTGATGTTGACACTGGTATTTAAACTGGTTTGTCCAGAAGCGGTTAGTCATTTCCTCTCTTGTTTGCGCTGTTTCGATGTTTGAGATCGAAGGCATAGGCGTTTCCTCCGCTTATGTGTTTTCCAAACACTTACACCAAGCACGGAAAATAGCCGTTTGTTCCTTTCTTGTTGTTCTGTTCGCTCAACATTTGCGCTAAGCAGGTTGGCCCTTGGGAGTTTGTGGCCTGCGTGCCTTGCGCTTTTGCGTAACGAGTTTTGCGCACCCGTATACGGCAGCAGCACCCGCCACCAGAAAGATAACTGGGGCAAGTTCGCCAATGGCAAGGCCCAGCCCTATTCCACCAAGCCCAACCCCTTTCCATAGCGAGCCGATGCCGAAAGACAGCGCGTTTGCGCCGGCTATACCACCATCGCAGTGGGAGATGGCCGCTTTGGAAAATAGCCCTGAACTGGGGCCATGGCCTGCCAGCAGGAGTTTCGCTTTGCCGCCGACAGCGCCCTTTGACAGGCTCGCCGTTTTAACGAGGTTCACGAAGCCTGTGGCCGAGGGTGTCATTTGCAGTCTCCGCTCACCGAGGAGGACTGTGCGTCCTCAGCGGCAATGAGTTGGCAACACCACGCAAACTTGTTTACGGATGGTGATGCTCAGTGAGCGGCTTGTCAATCAATATTCTTTGAGAGCAAAAAAATTTCTAACACGCGCGTTAACCATGGTTCTATAGATAGTGATTAACGTGCCGAGTTCATACATTTGGCAACTAATATATCTGATCTTCTCGCTTTTTCCCAAAGATCTTTTCAAACAACTGCTCATCAAGGTAATGGCCGTAGTTTTTCTCGATGTGCTTGACGCTCGTTCCGCACTGCTTTGCAACATCATAAACACTAACACCCTCCACAAGTCTTCTCGAAATGAAAGTGTGGCGCAGGCTGTAAAGTGTCCGCTCTTCTCCCTGAAACATCTTCGGAACACCCGCAGCCTCTCGAAGTTGCGAAAACTCCTGATCGAGGTTTTTGAATACACCGTCCTTATTTGCAAAGACTAGATCAGTATCTTTTGTGTGCAGATTCATTGATGACTTTCGCCAGCCGTCCAACTCTACTTTTATCTGATTCTCGAACATAACCTTTCTAGACTTCCTGCTTTTACTGGGTTTGCCTCTCAGAATGGCGACATAATGTTGTTTTTGTGGGTTATCCTCAGCAGTAAACGTAATGTCACCCCATGTTAGATATATAAGATCATTTGTACGACATCCTGTCGCGAGCATAAAATGAATAGCAATCTCGAGAACATTTTTTATGTACTTCGTTTTTGGATAACTTTCATCGATATATTCCGGCGCTTTCTCAAGTATTTTATCGATCTCTTCATCTAAAAACACACCGCGACGCTGCTCTTGTTTAATCCCTTTTGGTATTTCTATTGCCGGAATATCGAATGCCTTATACCACCCATTTTCCCTTGCAAACTTCAGAATGAGGTTCATTGTATTTTTCTCGACCGTCATTAACTGACTGCTAGGATCAGCACCCATCCGCATTTGCACATACTTTTCTAACAGGCTCCTCGTTATCGCTGACATTTTATATTTTGCGAAGAATGGGAGTATATTATTTTTTAGTGCAGACTTGTAAACAGTCATCATGTGGCCGGTTTCTTGTTTCGCCTTTTGTCTGCGCTCCATATGCTCAATCCACTTTTTAACAACGCTATCAAATGACAGCGAGAATATCGCGTGCCCGTATTTTTGCATTGCCCCTATTTCGCCGTGTAACTCCAGTGCCTTCGCCACAGATATCGTTAGATCGTCCGTTCCCGTCGTGATTGCTTTGTATCTTTTATCTACAGGGACATATATCTTTGCGGAGTAGTTTTTTGTTCCAGGTCGCCGAACTATATGGATAATCTCACCTTTGTAGACAAACCTGAACCCCTGCCGGATTACCTCAAGTTCGTGCCCAAGGACCTTGATCATTCGGGACCTCCCCTGCTAGGGTTGCTGCCCAAATGTAACATCTGGCA
>SESG01008663.1_pt1 | contig 11727 bp, 12 predicted proteins | sample 3171421 | NCBI WGS metagenome assembly SESG01 (sample SAMN10866946, study PRJNA518727) | freshwater metagenome | biome: subpolar coniferous forest; feature: holomictic lake; material: water; isolation source: holomictic Lake 227, 6 m and 8 m depth | place: Canada: near Kenora, Ontario | collected... | reverse complement strand
AAACTCATGTTGCTATTCTCTTTCAAGCGCCAATCAGCTCGGCCTAAATAATCCTCCATTAATTTTTCATCAGCCGTCGCAGTATTAATATCACGAAGTTGACGGTGTTGATCACGATAAATAATATAAGCCTTCGCAATCTTAATTAATTTATTCTCAATTAAAACTTCCTCAACAATATCCTGAATCTCTTCTACGGCTGGTATACTATTCTTATGAAATTTTTTATTTATTTTAATAACTACTTGATCACCAAGTTTTTTTGCTAAATGACGATCGTCAATTTCGACGGCCATCGCTGCTTTATAAATCGCTCGCGCAATTTTATCCTGATCAAAATCAACGATTTCCCCGGATCTTTTGATTAATTTGCTGATGGTTTCAGACATAGAGATTTGTCTTAATATCTTTAAATTATTTTTTTTCCTTTAGTAGTTTATTTAACTCTTTTTGAAATTCGTGAGCGTCTTTAAATGATTCATAGACCGAGGCGTAACGAATATAGGCAACTTGATCAACTTTTTTCAAATTTTTCATGACAACCTGACCAATTTGGCGAGAAGTAATCTCTGTGTCTTTCAAACGTTGGAGATCACGTTCAATGGAATGGATTAATTTTTTAAAGCGATCGTCAGTAATTGGCCTTTTCTCGCAAGATTTTTTTAAACCATTAACCATTTTCTCCCGACTATAAGCTTCTCGACGGCCGTCACGTTTTACAATCGCCAAATCAAGTAATTCTATTTCTTCATAAGTTGAAAAACGAAAACTGCACTTTAAACATTCACGACGGCGACGAATCGAGAGCCCATCGGGCGCTACTCGAGAATCAACCACTTTTGTATCCGGGTAATAACAGATTGGACACTTCATATTTTCTTAGAAAACCTATATTTTGTGGCCTTTTAAGACATTGACCACTAAATGTTGTATTCTACATCAATTTTAGCAAAATAATGGGGTCGGGTCAATTTAGCTAATTTTAATAAAAATATTATTATTTTCTTAAGTTATCCACAGAAAAATTAAAAAGTTATTTTAGAGCAATAAAAAAAATTTAAAAAAATTAACAAATTTTGACCATTAAAAACAAATAAAGGCAAACCAACCAAAAAAGCCACCTTTACAGCGACTTTTGATATTTTACTAATGAATTTTATCAACAATTACCCCATCTTCTTCCTAATAAACGCCGGGTGTAATGATGTGTAAATCTTTTATCAAACTAATTTCAGTATAACACTTCTGCTTTTAGTTTGAAACTCACTTGTTTTTTAACTATGTAAAGGTTCCCTAATATATAAATTAATTAGCTTTCTTTTTAGCGGCTTTGGCCTTATTACCTTTGGCACCAATTTTCTTATAGTAGTCCGGTCCGTATTTGGCCTTCACTGCCGCCCCGCCTTTTTTTCCTAACTGACTTAGGTATGTTCTAACTTGGTCTTCCATATTTTCTTAATTATATTTAAATGATACACCCAGTCCGCCTGCGTGTCAAGAAAATAGACAATACAAAAAACCCCTATTTTACTGGGGTTTTTTAGATAACAAAAAGACTTATGCACATCCAAAAAAGACAATTAATTAAAATTCATTATTTGATTATGAATTCCTTTTAATTCCGGGCTGACGTAATGTGTATATATTTGTGTTGACTTTAGATCAGAATGTCCCAAGAACATTTGGACCGCCCTAAGGTCCGCACCGTTCTTTAATAAATTAGTCGCGAAAGAATGTCTAAAAGTGTGCGTGCTAATGTCGCTGCGCATGCCGGCGGCTTTAACATAGCGCTTAACTACTTCCTGGACGCTGCGCTTTCCTATTCTTCCTTCGTTAATTAAAGTCCAGTCGTTTCGCTTCCTGGCGTAAGTAAATAACGCTGGGTATTCGTCGTGCCTGGTCCCCAGGTATTGTTTAACCCAATGTTTTGCCCGTTCGTTTAAATAAACCGTTCGGACTTTTTGGAATTTACCTTTAACAGAAAATTCCTGCCCTTCTATGTCTATGTCCCGGTTTAAGTTAACTAATTCTTCCAGGCGCATACCAGTAGAAAATAATAATTCTAAAATTGCCCGGTTTCTTTTTCCTTCGTTGTCGCAGGTGTCCACCGTGTCTATTATTTTTTTAAAGTCTTCAACTGTAAAAAATATAAGTCGTTCACCGGGGCGGCCGCCGGTGGGCATTTCTTCCGGGTTAAGTGACTTATAACCTTTTAGCCTTAAAAACTGCAAGAAGTGACGAATGACTTTAAATTTTTCCCCGACAGTAGACTCCCTAATTGCCCGTTCTTTATGGTAGACATTTGGCTTGGTTAATAAGAATTCTTTGTACTGTAAAATTAATTCAAGATCTATTTTCTTAACTTCAATGTCACCGGTCCATTCATAAAAATGCCTAAAGTGATGTTCAAAGTTCGTCATAGTCTTCCGGCTTAAATTCTTTTCCAGTTCGCAATAACGCAAAAACTTTAAGCCTAATTCGCTTAATACCATATAATTAGAATAAGGCTAAAAATTTTGTAAAAGCTGGTCGGTTTGGCTTCACGTAGCTTTTTTCAACCAGTGTTTTTAATTGCTCGACGCCAATTAAAATGTCATGTCCGCAGTCGCATTGCCCGGCATAAATTTTGCCACCATAGCAGTATCTGCCAATGGATTTGTGATTAAAGTTGTTCATAGCACCTAACAGCCGACTAATTAATCAAAATAATTAATCGTGCTATAATTAAATTAACCAATTAAAAGCGCGCAAACACTTTTATTGGCCAGAGTTGGCGGTCTAACAGCCGCCTTTCTCGTTATTAAAGATAAACATCTTAATAAAGCACCACGTCACTAAAATGTCAACCCCCTGGTTGGCGTTTTTCTTTTACCTTAGAGAGGGATTGCTTTTTTAAGCAAAGCATTTTATCATTTAGTCAAGTGCTATTTTTATAATTAATTTTAAAACTATGGCTTTGACAGACGAACAAAAGCAAAAAATTGAAGAAGACGAGTACCGCAAGTCTATTCAAGACAAAAACGTGCAAAGTTCTTCACGCCCAAGCGGGCAAGTGGTAAACATTTCCAATGCAAGAGTTGGCAAAAATAAAATTCTTATTGGTTTAGGAATTATGTTTGCTGGTATTTTTATAATGGCGGTTGCCGGTGGCAATGGATCTTCTAGCGCCGGTCCGGTAGTATTAGGAGTTTTATGTTTTATTGGCGGCCTAGGCTACATGATCGTCGGTAAATTTCAAAATTGGTACCATTGGAGGTAAAAAACTAGTTTAAACTTTAATGAAATTAAATAAATTAATTGTTTTAATAATAATTTCTTCCTTCTTATTTTTTCAACCTATTGCTTTTGCTAAAACTATTGCACCAGTTCCAGTTAAAAAAAGCATTACTGGAATATGCCATAAATTAGGATCTACTTATTATAATAGGACTAAAATTTTTAAGGCCTATAAAACAATGGCCGACTGCTTAAAAAGCGGCGGCCGACTTCCAAAATAATTTATATAGCACAAAACACCGACCGTTGAAGGCCGGTGTTTTTTATTGTGTTATTGCTGGTCTATATAAGTTGTGCTTTGGGCAAACTTACGAAGTGCATTAACCAGGGCGCCGTTTAGGGCGGTAGTCACGGTTAACGCAATGGTCGCCCACTGTCCGAACGAATTAAAGTCAATTAACTTTAAAAAGTCGGTTTCTAGCCAAGTCGCCAACGCACCAGCAAGCGCAATTAATAGTCCAGTACCTACTTTCTTCCAGTCAATACCTAGCATGTTTCCGCTAGCGGAAAAAACTGTTTTCTTTGTTGAATTCATATTTTTATTTTTTAACTACCTGGGAATTTGCCACTGTTAGTTTAGCAAATTCGGCAGGCGGTAAAATTAATAATTTAGCGTCCGCAAAGTTATCTTTGTAGGAGTCCCAATTTGCAAACGGTATTAGAACTTCACCTGCGAGAGTATATATAGCTGCTTCGCCCAGCTTTTGAAACATAACCATAGGTTTTTTTCTTGGGTTGGTGTTGGGTTTGTCCAACAAGGTCCAAGGATTAATAATGAATTTATTAGCGTCCTTAAAATAATCTTCCCTTAATTTCTGCCAGTCATCCGGGTGGAGTTCGTCGCCTTCGTTTCGGGTTCCCCAGCTGTTAGGCGTAGCAATATATTTACCCTTTTCGTCTATGCCAAATTTTCCGAAGTAAAGGCAGTGGTACCAACTAATGTCGCTAGCATTTTTTGGTGGTTTAGGTTCATTAGTTCCCCAGGTGCCATTATTTGTCCCGGCAACGCCGCCTACACAGCCCAAATTATCTTTTATGGCTCTAGCGAAGTAATCAATGCCTAGACCATTCATGGTACGGTATTCCTTGGCTTGTAATACTTTGGCAAGCTGGACTAATTCAGGAGTAACCCAAGTTAGATCTTCCATGAATTTTTCATCGGTTGTTCCGTCAGCTTTATAAGATTTTAATTGAGTCTCTAAAAGAGCGCCCCAATTAACTAAAAGCTTAGCGGCGTCACGAAGTTGAGCTCCACCACCTGGTAAAAAGATTTGGCTATAAATTGCCTTAGCTGAAACTTCATCATAATGACCGACTTCTTTCGCGTTAATAACTCCACCTTGGTAACCGAAGCCATTACCAACGCAAGAAGAACTAGAGCCTTGGTTCTTAAAAGGGATCTTTATGTTTAAAAATTTCTCAATATCAAATCCCTGCTTCCATTCTTCGTCGGTCATTACGGGGCCAGCGCCCAGGACGTCCTCAAACTTTAGATCACGTTCGTCCTTAGTGTCCGGGACTAAACCCTTCCCTAAATTATTTTCTGCAATTTGTTTGTGATTTACTTTTTTCATATTTATTAAAATTAATTCTTTTTTGGTAAGCGTTCGTCTAGTATGGTAAAAAGCTTTGTTAGTTTGTCACTATGGTCATTTAGTCTTAATTCAATATGCTTAAGGTCATTTTCTTGAATTAAAGTAAGGGTTTTGTTTAGACGGCCAATAACTTCGTCCAACGACTTATGCTTATAGCCACAGGATAACTGCATATCTCTAAGGCTGTCAGTATTGTCTTCGGTTGGTTTTTTCCAACTGTTATAGGCCATTAAAAACATTCCAAGTAATGTGCCTATAGAAATTATTAATTGTAACCACTCTTTGAATTCCATACATTTTTTATTTTAATTTTTATTGGGAAAATTAAGGGGTGATTTTAGGCTCACCCCGTTGCCTAGTTTATTTGCTTGCGCCAGCGCTTACTTCTTTTCATTGATCGTAACCTTTCTAACGCTTCAATAATTTCGTCTAAGGTTTGATTTTGAAATAAGAAGTGCCAGGCGTTATGGCGTTCAATGTCCATGACTAAGAGATTACTCTCTAAACTATCGCCGCCCCTGGACCGTGGGCGAAGATGGTGGCGGTTCATTTCACCCGCCCTTTTCCATGTTTTGCCCATGACTTACCTTTTTAAAAATGAACTATTATTGTTAACTACCAAACATTTGTTATTAGCAGTTGGCAGGTAGAAACAGCAATGCCAACTTTTCGAGAAACTGAACCGGGGCTAAGTGAAATTAAACCGTCAGTGTTACTTAAATAATAAACACCGCCAGAAGTTAAGCCGCTAAAGCCGTCTAAAATTCCGCCAATGCAAACTGTTCCGACTGACCCGCTTCCGACTGGACCGATACTGAAACCAATAAAATTGGTGGCTGTTGCGGCAACTGTTGCGTTGGCTTTTCCGGTTCGCATAACTGGTATGGTAATTGGTGCTAAAGAAACAGCGTTAGCCGGTCCACCACCCCAAGTAAAGGTATAGCTTTGCGGCGGAAATAATTGACCGCTATCGCCAGCTGAATGGGTGGTTGCCTGCCTATTGTTTGGTAGTCCAGTACTAATTGAACCAGCGACTGCACCAACCACTAAACAACCGTTATTAACTGTAGTAATTGATAAGGTGGTGCCGGAAGTGACGGTTGCTGTAGCGTCGGGAGTGGTAGACTGAACGACGTTATTATAGGTGTGGGCGGTATATGTCCAACTTAAGGTATTGCCAAAGCCGGCCGTTGTAATGGCCAAGGTTTTTGCACCGGTAGACGGTGCCGGTAAAATAAAGGTCCACATTTTTGTGTTTCCACTTGGAGTAACTGCTACCTGGGTCATGGCTACGCCGTCAAAGGTGACGGCCACCGTTCCGCCGTAACCGTTGGTATTAGCCTGGTAAACGCTAACGACAAGCATGCGGTTATTGCCTGCGTTCACCGTGAAGCTAGCATTATAAGTAGCGTTCATTTGGCTCATCGAACCATTGCTACTATTGTTATAAACAATTCCCCCGTCACTTTGGTATGGCTTCAAGCAGAGCGCGTCCCGGTTTGCCAAAGCCGCAATGGACGTTAACTTTACGATGTTATTAATGGCTAAACCGTTACTGTCAAAGCGCATTAAATTATAGTCTTCACCGTCACCCGGCGTTTCGGTCGCATTAACGCCGCAGTTTAAATATGGGGTCGCATTATTTCCCGAAATGTCCGTGCCGGCTGTCGGTGTTAGTAATTTCAATACTTTTGATAATTTTCCAACCGTAGAAGACGTGATAATAAATCTATCGACGGGAAAAGTAACCGTTTCCAGTTTACTAGTAACGGCCCGAATAGCAGTTTGTAATTTAGACGCAATAAGCGGGTAGGTTAAGGGCGTAGCAATATAGCCGGTTACGGTCAAAGCAATTTGATCAGAACCCCAAGTAGAACCAGTGCTTAAATGTCTATTACCAGCGCTACCACTTCCCCAACGAACATATGGTTTGACAGTTACCCCAACCCAAGTGACGCAATATACCCCTGGGTCTAACCAAATTGTGCCAACTGATTGGGCGCTTCCCAATGCATTGGTACCGGCCGAACCAGTTGCTAAAACAGTCCCGGCAACATCTTCCCCTCTTCTCAGTTGCCAATTCAAGGCAGGGTTTCCGTAAGGATTAACATTGACCGAAAAAGACGTCATATAAAATCCGGTAGTAACCGTAAATGACATACCATAAACGTCGGTTGTGTTATTATCAGTCGGAAAAGAAATTCTAGTGCCGGACGCTTGCGGGTTTTCGTCTAAAGCGATCGCTACATTATCATAAACAACGCCGTCAATATTGATTTTAAATTTCCCGTTGTTAGCGCCTGAACCTAAGGTTTTAAAAACAGACAAAGCACTAGGCACGGCGCCGTCTATGTGTCCCGCTGACTGCGGCGTAACATTATCCGGATCAACGCTGTTTGCATTTTCCGCGTTCCAACCCTGGTCAGGTAACCAACCTTTATATTTTGTTAATGGCATATGTTTAAGCGTTATTTAAATGATATTCACAGGAAATAAAAAGACTTTGCGTTTTAACCCAACCTCCAGTAGCGATATAACTAAATAAAATTCCGGTGTCCTTAGTTGAAGTCCCGTCGATAACGTTACCGAATTCGGTGTAGGTGGTATTAGCGCAGTCCGCGGCGGCAATGAAGACATCAATATAGGCGACATTGTGATCATGCGACCGGCTCATAGCTAGTCTTCTAAAAGTTTCATTAACTAACTTGGTTGAACCTGGCACGGCATTGGGTGTCCCAGTTCCCAGTAAACAATAATTAATATAGGGGGCGGTTGTTCTTTCGTTAGTTATCGACTTAATTAATTCTTCCAGTCCCAGATTGACAATTATGTTATGCTTTTCGTTCATTTCAATAATTTTCCCACTGTCTAAGTGCGCTTGAATTTTAGAAATGTCTTTAGTTTTAACATATTCCTTAATCGCCTTAACTTCTGGGCCGTTTTCTTTTACGCCGGCGGCTAAAGAAAACTGTCGGATATTTACAAAGCCTTTTAAGTCTTCTTGTATTGTTTCTTTTAATGGTTCCATAAATTTTATTAGTAAAGTTTTAATGAATTACTTAAAAGCCCCCAGCGTTTAGGATCGCTGGCCGACGTTGGTGCGTAAGGGCCAAGCACCCAAGTTGGCTCAATATTAGCGCCCAAAGGGTCTTTCCAAATCGTTTCGCTATAAGTTAAGTCAGATTTGTTTAAATGAGGAACAACCAATCTAATTATTTCTGTGACGTCGATATCAGCCATGTCAGTATTTATATTTTCCGCAATAACGTTGTCGTCTAGCGTCCCCTGGTCCGGGCGTGTTAATTGCTGCAGTAAATCAATAAGCTGTAATTTATTGGTGGTAATGGCGTTAACTGAATAATAAAATTCCGTCGGGTTATTCGTTTTAAAAGTAATTCGGTTAATTATGTAGCTATCAGAGACGGCGCGCTTGTCGCTATTTAAATTAATAATCATGCCGGCTTTAAGTCCGCTAGCATAGGTATCAAAGACAATTTCGTTATTGCCATATTGGTAAGCTAACAATTCCGCCTTAGCGCGCTTACGTGCAATAGTAATATCAACAATAGTTGCGTCATTAATTATTTTTTCTTTAAGACCGTAAAGTGCAATGCTGGAAGAATTGGAAACAATAGATTTTATCGGCACTTTCGGATTACCGGTGAAGCGAATTTTATTGCCGTCTAAAAGTACGGACGGAAATTTAACCATGCTGTCGTTAAAACTATATAAACAGTCAAACAGAGTAGCGTCGTCTTTAAAATCTTGGCCGACGGTTTTAGTGACGTAACCCGCCCCAGCGTCTACTTCAATAATTAAATTAGAAAATTGATAAGGTAATTTAAAAGTTTTAGTAATACTTCCGTTAACCGTAATAACGTCGGTATAAGTTGACCCGTCACCCTCACCGCCCCGGACTTTAACCTGGTTAACAATTTGCGTTCCGTCTATTGTTCGGCTTAAAGTTTCATTTATATAATTGCCGCTAGTGTCAGTTAAGTTGTATGGTGCGGCGTTGGTCATTTTAGGGAAGAAGTGCAGGTCTTTAGTTTCGTCAACGTACCAGTCATATTTCACAATATCCGCAAGTTTCTTTAAGCAGTCACTTAAGTACATTTCATTGAAAACAATTTTTGTGACTACAAAACTGCAAATAACATTGTTGGCCGTAAACCCAGCACCATAGACCGAAATTAAGTCAGTGACAATTTGCGCAATGGTTTGGCTGGCATAACTTTTAGTCGCCAGTATGCCCCCGAATTTAAACGAATACTCAGCCGCTTGAATTTGGTAAGCAATGCCATTGGGCCGCCCTAAATTATTTTCGGTTATGTTTATTATGTAACCGCCAAAAATCTTATTAACGCCTTCGTACAACGTCACTTCGTCGTTAATAGCCGGCGTATAAGTTCGGCTTCCGTACTTGCTATATTCGAATGTTAAAGTGTCCACTTCATTGGTTAAAATTTGTTCCAAAGTTAAAGACTCCCAATTAATCAGGCTGCTTAAATCAACGTTGTTTATCTTTAAAGTAATCATTTTTGTGCTATAATCAGCTTTATATAATTAACTAAACTTAAATTTATGACTCAAGAAGAACTAACAAAGGAATTGGAAAAAAAAGTAAAATGTCCGTTTGGACCATGCGCTAATTGTGAAAAAAAGATGGATCCTGAAATGTGCATGCTTTTATATTCCTACAGAGTTACTTATTCTTTCCTTGAAAGCCTTTCAACCAGTAAATAGAACAATATCTAACAAAATTAAATCCTGGCATTTTGTCTCAATTTGCCCATAATGGCGCCACTAACTTGGTCGGCAATGTCGCGTATATTTAGCTTGTTGCTAATAGTGTTTCCGGTAATTACTACATTTATATTTGCACCACCCCCGCCCGAAAGTTTGTCATTTGAAACAATGCTACCGCTTGAATTTGGTACAAATAATTCAGGCCCCTTTTCACCGACTAAATAAACTTCACCAAAACCAACTGGTCCGCCGGCCGCACGTTTACCGCTAAGCACTGGCGCAACTGCGGTTCTCATGGCCGCTGCAGTGGAAGCACTTTGCGCCGCTGCAATTGCCGCCGCTAAATCTGTATAAAGTTTTATTTCGGCATTAACCGTATCAATAGTATTTTTATGGCGTTTGTCCATGGCCGCCGCATATTCAACGTCCGCCTTGTCCATTAATTCTTTTATTTGTTTTGTCTTGGCGTTATATAATTCAACTTCGGCATTTTCCTTGGCCTGAATAGCATTAAGTTCATTATTTAAATCAATCATTTTGCTATCAAATTCTTGCTGTGCTAATAAACGCTTTGCTTTAAAATCTTCAATAGCACGTTGCAAATCTGTTAAGCCGGCACGTCTTCTTGCTTCGGTAATTTGCGCTTGAATTGTGCCAGTAAAGCCGGCACTATCAGTTAGCGCTTGTTGCTCTTTATTTAATTGGTCTTGCAGGGCAATGCGTTTTTTAGCGTCTTCTTCGGCCGCAATTTGGGCTTTTAAATCAGCTATTTTTTGTTCAGTGGCAATTACTTCTTCGGCAACGCTTTTAGTGTCGTCAGCGAAACCTTTGTTATATTCATTTTGTAGATCACTAATTGATTTTTGGGTCTTGTCCATTTCCGCACGAATAGACGCCATTTTTTCTTTATGTGCGTCAGATAATTCCTGCAAAGCCACCGTTCCTTTTTGTTTCAAATCTTTATAACCGTCTGACATTTTCCCTAAAGCATCTGATAATTCTTTAGCGCCCTTTGCAGCTTCTTTTGGAACTTTTCCCAATGCTGCCCCTGCTTTCCCAGCAGCGTCAGCCATTGGTTTGTAACCCTTCAAATCAACAGCGGCGAGCATGCTATCTCCAATGCTGGCCCATTGATCACCAAGACTAGCACCAACACCTTTGCTATCGTATATAAGCTGGTTTAACGAGTTACTAGTATTTGTAAGACCCTTTTTAACTGCATTACCCAAATCATCCATTGCCCCGTCAAAATCACCTTTTAAAGCCTTCCCTAAGGCTTTAATAATTACCATTACATTGTCTTTTATATTGAAAAATGCCCCAACAACCGCTTTGTCAAAATCAAAAACTACTTTAGCGACATCCCAAAGAATAAGACCAAAACCGACTATTGCCTGGATCACTAAATAAAGTGATTTTCCTAAAGCAATAATAAAATTAGTTCCCTGATAAATTCCCTTGCTAAGCCCTTCCTGTGCGCCAGTTGTACTGTCAATTGTTCCTATACTATTTAAAAGTTGCCCGGACAACATATCGACCGTTGGCATTAATGCTTTCCCAATTGATTTTTGTAAATCGTCTACTGCGTTTTGTATTTTGTTTACTCGGCCTTGGTATGTTTCCCCGGCCGCAACCGCCGCACCACCAAAATTATCGTTTAAAGCTTGCGTAATAATATCTAATTTTTTATTTTTGTCTGCCAAATCAAACGCTTTTTTTTCGCTGTCTGACATTGTAATGTTGTAGCGGCTTAGTGCGCCGGCACCGACTGTAAAAGCTTTTCCAACTGCTACCGCAGCGCCACTTATGTCACCAAAACTTTCACCAACCTGGGCGTTAGCACTGGCCATATCTAAAATACCAGGAATAAGTTTTTGTATTTGTTCGCCAGTTAATTGGTCAGTCGCTAACATGGCTTGGGCATTAACTATTTCTTCGTCTTGCGCCCCGGTTAAATTTTTCAAAGCTTCTGCTTGCTGAATAAGCGCCTGATAATCACCCTCGCGCGCGCCCTTAACATTGCCCAATAAAGTAGCCAACTTTGTATGCACCGCTTGTTCGTCCATGGCCGCCTGAACGGCCTCTTTTCCGAAAGCAACAATTTGGT